>Ga0209521_10001814_pt1 | contig 17404 bp, 19 predicted proteins | sample Rifsed19ft4_FD_184016 | JGI IMG/M metagenome (GOLD analysis project Ga0209521, IMG submission 184016) | Soil microbial communities from Rifle, Colorado, USA - sediment 19ft 4 (version 2) | ecosystem: Environmental > Terrestrial > Deep subsurface > Rock core/Sediment | place: Rifle, Colorado...
TGCCTAACCGCTGCGTGGAGGCGGAGGCGGCAGACCGCGCCGCTCACGCAGAACGTTAAACGACGAGCAACCTGTGGCCCTCCTGGGCCGAGCGCTGAGTGGTATCTCGCTTGAGATCGAAAAACTTAACATCGTCAACATATCCAAATCGCCCCCCGAGTCGAGTGGTCGGGAATTTACCGATTCCACGAGAATTTCTTCGTGGCAGCGGTTCGCGACGATTAGTGGGGCGCAAAACAACCGAAGCCGGTAAGGCAGCAAGGCACGGGGTCGGTCCTGACCCCAAACTCTGCTGTTCGCCGCGGCTTAGCGGCATTGCGTAAGGCTTCTGCTAACGATAGACCGGGCACTCAGTATGCGGAGACGTTCCAGACCGGGCGGCAAATTTCTGCCTAGAGGACTCACGATTATTCACGAAGACAAAGATATTCTTGTGGTGGATAAGCCACCGGATCTTTTGACGATCGGTACTGATACGGAGAAACTACGAACGGCTTATTTCATTCTAACGGATTATATCCGCAAGGGGGCTGCCAAGTCTAAGAAACGTATTTTCATCGTGCACCGGCTCGACAGGGAGACATCAGGGGTACTCATCTTCGCGAAGAGCGAGGAGGCAAAGTTCTATTTGCAGAGCCACTGGAAAGAGACGAAGAAGACGTATCTCGCCGTCGTTCATGGTCAGTGTGACAGGAAGTCGGAGACTATCACTACGTACCTGGCGGAGAACCAAGCTCACTTCGTGTACTCCACATCCGACACCTCAAAAGGAAATTTATCCCAGACGGCTTATAAAGTGCTGAAGCAGACGAAAGACTTTGCCTTGCTGGAAGTTGATCTGTTGACGGGCAGGAAGCATCAAATACGCGTACATCTCGCCGGCATTGGACACCCGGTTGTCGGTGACCAGAGATATGGAAAAGGGAATCTGGCCCACAAACGGTTAGCACTTCATGCCAGATCGATTTCCTTCCGACACCCCTTCAGCGGCAAGCAGCTCACTTTTGAAACAAAAGTGCCGGTATACTTCAATCAGTTAATAGGCAGCATGGATCGCAGGACTACGGGCGCAGCTACGGGTTCAAACACCGATATCTAAACAATTCGCGCAGGTCATCGAGAGGAGAATGAGATCGTCAACATGTCCAGTCCAGACCCCGGACACGGCGGCTCCCCTTTCGGCCGGCTGGCCGAAAAGAGAGCCGCCGCTTAGATTCAAGTGACTAAGGTAAACGAAGACGGGCAACAATGCTTTGAATCTTACCCTTCTGTCTACCAGTGATAGTCTTGGCGCGCTTGAGAATGTTGGTTTCATGAGATACGCAGCTGACAAATTGTCCATGGTTTTTCGCGCTAGCGACGCACGTGTCAATCATTTCGTCGATCAAGTCGGCAAACGTACAGCCTGCTGGATTGATATCGGTGTTCGGTATGCCGGTGTCGACACCATTGATGACCACGGTCGGCGAGAAGTCGCTGGTAGGGCATTCATCCACATCGTCCGCAAGTCCATCACCGTCGCTATCGGGTGGTGGCGGTGGTGGCGTCTGAGCGTGCAACGACGTTGCACCCAGGAAAAGTACCGTCACCCCTACGGCAAGCAAATGAGTTAATCTCTTTGACAACATAAGTCCCCCCTTTTTAGCTAAATTAGCCGTTAAGCAAAGCAATAATTGCGCCGCCCGTGGCGGCGACAATCTATGGCAATTGTGCCCGTAAGCCAGCGATCCCGATTCATCCGATTTCCACTTCTCGCGTTTTTTCGACGCCAATGTCCATTTAAAGGCGTGCGGATTAATTTACCGGGTGTCTGACAATTTTACCCGCATTGACCGTCCGCCCTGTCAAGGTTCGCTGCATCGGACACTAAACGTCTCGCATGGGTAATGGGAGCTTTTGCCGAGGGCGGAACAACCGACTTAGAGATCGGGTGAAAACCTTTTTAAAAAGTGCCTGCGACGAAGCAGTCCGCTACCGAAAACCTAACCTTAAACAAGGCCTGAATGGCGTGACTGCCAGCCGCCGTCCGAGCGACGGCAACGTCGGAGCAGTTCGATGATCTTAGCTCTTTAGCAGCGCCGGTTCCCGGCGCGGCGAGGCGGTGCGGGTGGTTTCGCGAGAGATCGCGATACGGCCGGTGCGGATGAGTTCTTTGATACCCAGCGGCTTGAGTAGGTTGATCAGCGCTTCTACCTTGTCCACGTCGCCGGTGATTTCGACCGTGTAGGTGGTCGGCGACGAATCGACGATCTTGGCGCGGAAAATATCGGCAATGCGGATCGCTTCGTCGCGATGTTCCGGTTTGGTGTGCACTTTGATGAGTGCGGTTTCCCGGTCCAGGAAATGGGTCTCGGTCAAGTCCACGACCTTGAGCACCTCGACGACCTTGTTGAGCTGCTTCATGATCTGCTCGATGATGCGGTCGTCGCCGACCGTGACGATCGTTATCATCGACGTCGTCGGGTCCAACGTCGGGGCGACTGAGAGACTTTCTATATTGTAACCGCGGGCGCTAAAAAGGCCGGCGACTCGGGCGAGAACGCCGAACTTGTTTTCGACGAGAACCGATATGATATGTTCCATTCGCTGACGAAATCAGGCAGGAAGAACTCCCTCCCCTTCATCCACCTTTCTCTTGTGTGCCCCGCCTTTTCTCGCGAGCTTCAGCTCGGGGGGATCCTCTAGCATCATTTCATGGTGCGCGCCGCCGGCGGGTATCATCGGGTAACAGTTCTCGAAAGGATCGGTATGGATGTCCATGAGCACTGGGCCTTTATGTTTAAGGCCCTGCTTGAGCGTGGTCTCGACCTCGTCCGGTTTGACCGCGCGCAACCCTAGAATCCCATAGGCGTCCGCCAGCTTCACAAAGTCTGGCATCTTGCCCAACAAGCTCGCCGAGTAGCGCCCTTCGTAAAAGAGATCCTGCCATTGGCGCACCATGCCGTGAACGCCGTTGTTGAGCAACACGATCTTCACCGGCAATTTATGCTCCGCGGCCACCACCAACTCCTGGAGATTCATCTGGAAGCTGCCTTCGCTGGTGATGCACAACACCAATTTTTCCGGGAACGCGACTTGTGCGCCGATGGCGGCGGGAAAACCGAAGCCCATGGTGCCGAGCCCGCCCGAGGTCAGCCAAGTACGCGGCCTGTTGCCCTTGAAATATTGGGCGGCAAACATTTGATGCTGGCCGACATCGGTGGCGACGATCGCTTCGTGCTTGGTCAACTCATACAATTTCTCGACGACGAATTGCGGCTTGATGATCTTATCGTCCTGCTTGTAGCTCAATGGATGGGCCTTTCTCCACTCCTCGATCTGCTTCATCCAGGGTGCCTTTAGCGCCTTCATCTCCGCCGGATTTCCATCCATGGAACGCAGGATGACGTTTATCTCGCGCAGTACCGTTTTCACGTCGCCCACGATGGGGATATGGGCGTGAAAAGTCTTTTTGATCGAAGTCGGATCGATGTCGATGTGCACCACCCGCGCTTCCGGGCAGAATTCCGAGAGCTTTCCGGTGACGCGATCGTCAAAGCGCGCCCCCACGGCAAGCAGCAGGTCGCAGTGGTGCATCGCCATGTTGGTCCAATAGGCGCCATGCATGCCGAGCATGCCCAGCGAAAGCGGATGGCTACCCGGGAAGCTTCCCAATCCCATCAGCGTCATGGTGACGGGAATCTGGGCGATCTCTGCCAACTCGCGAAGTTCATCCGCGGCGTTGGAAAAAATCGCGCCGCCGCCGACGTAAATGATCGGCTTTTTCGCCCGCATGATCTCGTCGGCGGCCTGTTTGATTTGATGTTTATTTCCGCCGATCGTCGGGTTGTAGCCGCGCAGGCTCACTTTATCCGGGTATTTGAAGTCGGCCTTGGCGGTGCTCACATCCTTGGGGATGTCCACCAAAACCGGTCCGGGCCTGCCGCTGGTCGCGATATAGAAGGCTTCCTTGATCGTCTGGGCGAGATCATTAACGTCTTTTACCAACACGTTGTGCTTGGTGCAGGGCCGGCTGATGCCGACGTTGTCCGCTTCCTGGAAGGCGTCGTTGCCGATGAGGTCCGTCGATACCTGCCCGGTAAAAGCGACCAGGGGAACCGAATCCATGTAGGCGTCGGCGAGTCCGGTGACGATATTGGTCATGCCCGGTCCGGAAGTCACCAACACAACGCCGGCTTTCCCAGTCGCTTTGGCGTAGCCTTCAGCCATGTGGGCCGCGCCCTGCTCGTGGCGAGTGAGGATAAATTGGATATCCTTTTGCTGGCAGAGAACGTCGAAGATTTTCAGAACGACGCCGCCGGGAAGACCGAATACGATTTTGACCCCTTCGTGTCTCAGCGATTCGCAAAAGATTTCGGCGCCGGTCTTTTTCATTGAAAGTCCTTACTGGGCGGCGCCCGCCCGCCTGTGTTTTTCTAGAATTTCCATCATTTTATCTTTGCCGACGAGTTTGAGCTTTTGAATCCGCTTCATCTCAATTTCTTCTTCCGAGGACAGATGATGCTTGTGCTGGTATACGGAAAGTTTTTTTTCGAGGTCCTGATGTTCTTCGTAGTATTTTTTCAATTCCGGGTCTCTATCCAGTAGGGAGACAATCGCCTGCTCCTCTCTGCCATCCATAGGCCGGCCTCCTTTTGTGTGGTGAAATGTTTTGAGCGGAAGTCAATTTACCGTACGGTGGAATTTTTGTCAACGCAGGTTTCTCGTAAATTTCCCGTCAGTTAGATTCGATTGTTTCTTCTTGCTTCGGCCTCCGATGGGCGCAAATAAACCGGCACTAATTTGCCTAGGTCATCCGTTTCGGAACGGCGCATACGCTCCATGCCCAGGCTAGCCACAGCCGCGGCACACGACGATACGAAGTCTTCCGCGCACAGATGCACACCGCTGCCAAGCGAATCCAGCAGTCGCTTTCCGTAGCGATCAATGGCATCGCCGATGAATAGGCACGGCATGCTCCCGATTCTCGACCGCATTTGGCCGATCACATCCTCGGCGGGAGCGAGCAGATCCTCCGTCAGCCGCGTCAGTCCATGCTTGCTTTTGCGAAACAACGCAGCATAAACCTCATGCTTGCGCGCATCGAGGAACGAACAGATCACGCCGTCGAAGTCGCCGACCCGCGCGGCCTGGGCGAGTAGCGTCGATACGCCGACCACCGGAATTCCCCAGCCGTAGGCAAGCCCTTTCACCGTGCTCAGTCCGATGCGCAGTCCTGTAAACGACCCCGGGCCGATGGACAACGCGATGCCTGAAACCTCTGGGAGCGAAACCCGCGCCTGCCGCGCCACGGACTCGATCAGCGGGATTAGGATCGCCGCATGGTTTGATTTGAAACCAGCTAAGCCGGCAGCGTGTCCCGCGATGGAGCCTGGGTGGCACCGTTCCGCGATAATCTGCCCATCTTCGAGTAGAGCTACGCTGGCCGTCGCGGATGAAGTGTCAATCCCGACAATCCTCATCCCCCGACCTGCTTCTCAAAGAAGCGGGCAATGTCGTTATAGAACGCGTAAACCATGAGCAACATCAGGAGAAAGATGCCCACCTGCTGGGCGCGCTCACGATGCTTGACCGCCACCGGCCGTCCGATGATCGCTTCAACCACAAAGAAAAGTAAATGGCCGCCGTCGAGCACGGGGACCGGCAGCAGATTGAGCACCCCGAGATTGATGCTCAACACCGCCAGGAAAGCCAAAAAATTACCCAATCCCTCCTGCGCCTGCTGTCCCGCCATCTGCGCGATCATGATCGGCCCGCCGAGGTTGCGCGGCGAGACATCGCCGTTGATCATTTTGTAAAGCGCGAGCAGCGTCAACTTGGAATATTCATAGGTTTGTTGAAAAGCGCGCACCACCGCCTGGCCGGGGTTACCCTTTTCGATCGACACTTGACTGCCGATGCCGATCACCCAGATATCCAATTTCTCCCCGAAAATGCTGCGCCCCGCCTTTTTGACCGGTTGCACCGTCAGGGACAACTGCTGGGAGTCTCTTTGGATCTGCATATTGAGAGGCGCACCCTGGCTTTCCTTGATCTTTCCCGACAGCCCATCCCACTCGTCCACGGCTTGCCCGTTGACGGCGACAATCCGGTCGCCCTTACGTATGCCCGCCAGTTCCGCTGGCGAACCGCTTTCGACGCCGCTTATCCGAGTCGACAAGACCGGCACGCCATAAAAAAAGTACACGACCATCAACAAGACAACCGCCAGCAGTAGGTTAAATCCCGGCCCGGCGGCGACGATGGCGATCCTTTTGAGCAGCCCCTTGTGGGAGAAGGACCTTTCGATATCACGCTGCGCTACTTCCTCCTCGGGGTCTTCTCCGACCATTTTGACGTAGCCGCCAAGGGGAAAGGCGCTCAGCGCGTATTCTGTCTCCCCTTTTTTTCTCACCCACAGCTTGGGCCCGAAACCGACGGAAAAAGTCACCACTCCGACCCCGGACAATTTCGCGACGAGAAAGTGACCCCATTCATGAATCACGATCAGGAGGCCGAGCCCGATGACCGCGGCGCCAATTGCGTAGATTATGTTTTCCATTCGTTATCTCCTTCGGTCGCCGTTAATAAGAGCCGAAGCCTTCTCCCTGGCCCAGCGATCGATCTCCAGTATTTCATCGACTTCTTTGGGGCGTCTGCTCGCATGTCCCTGCATCGTATCGGCGATGACGCGATGAATCTCACGAAATCCGATCCGATGTTCTAGAAATGCGGCCACCGCTACCTCGTTAGCCGCGTTCAACACGGCGGGCATCGTGCCCCCCTCGTCTATGGCCTCGTAGGCCAGCTTCAGCGCCGGATACCTGCGCTTGTCCACAGGGAGAAAGTTTAACTCTTTTTGCCGGGTAACTTCCAGAGGCTTCCAGTCGCCCTTAAGCCGGTGCGGAAAGGCAAGAGCATAGGCGATGGGGATGCGCATATCGGCGATGCCGAGCTGCGCGATGATCGAACCGTCCTGGTAGCGCACCATCGAGTGGACCACGCTCTGGGGATGGATCACGACCTCGATGCGCGCCGGTTCCATGTCGAACTCCCAACGGGCTTCCACGACCTCCAACCCTTTGTTCATCATCGTCGCCGAGTCGATGGTTATCTTTTTTCCCATCTTCCAGTTGGGGTGCTTGAGCGCTTGTTGGACGCTGACTTTGCCCAAACGATTCATCGGCGTGCGCAAGAACGGCCCGCCCGAGGCGGTGAGGATGAGCTTGTCGACCTCATCGCGCCGATTGCCCTGCAGACACTGAAAGATAGCGCTATGCTCGCTGTCCACCGGCATCAGACGCACGCCTTTTCGCTTGGCCGCGGTGACGAAGATCTCGCCGGCCATGACCAAAGCCTCCTTGTTGGCCAGCGCGATTTCCTTCCCGGCCTGCACCGCCATCAGCGTCGGCATCAAGCCGGCGCCGCCAACGATGCCGGCCAGCACGACGTCGACATCACCGGCGGTGGCCACCGCAATCGCGCCTTTCTCGCCCGCAAGAATTTCCACCCGGCGCCGGCCGAGCAGGGCGCGCAAGCGCGGAACGTCTTCTTCGTCTTTAATCGCCACGCAATGCGGCGAGAACTCTTTGATCTGGTCAGCCAACAACCGCAAATTGCGCCCGGCCACCATGCCGGGAACTTTGAAACGGTCTGGAAAGCGGCGCACCAGAGCCAGGGTGCTGACACCGATAGAGCCGGTCGAACCGAGCAACGCGATGGATCTCATGGATGAAACACCTTGAGATAGAGGGGGGTGAAAACCGCCGGAAAGATCAAACTATCCAGGCGGTCCAACAACCCACCATGGCCGGGAAACAATGCGCCCGAGTCCTTGACGGCGGATCGCCGCTTGATCCAGGACTCGTAGAGATCGCCGAGCTGTCCCAGAACGCTCAGGATGACCGATAGGAAGAGAGCCTCAGGCCAAGTCAACTCACGCACCAGGAAAGCCGCTCCGAGGCAACCGGCAACGGCGCTACCGACGACGTAGGCCCAGGCGCCCTCCACGGTCTTGCCCGGACTGATTTCGGGCGCAAGTTTTTTCGAACCAAATCGTTTTCCGATGAAATACGCCGCCGTATCACCCATCATGATCACGAGCAGCACGAAAAAGACCCAGCCTCTGCCGTTCGGCATGCGGAACAGCACAACCCAATGCGGCAACAAATAGCCAAGATAAAGCGCTCCGACCAACGTCCATGCCAGGCGGATCAGCGTCTCTATCAGCTGACCTTCGGCGAAAACATAGTGCGAAAAGCAAAGAATCAAAACGAGGCTCAAAGCGAGCTCACCTCCGATGGTCCCTGGGAAAAGCAGCAGGAGCGATAGCAAGCTTCCGAAAACAACCCCGAAAAATTGTTCCAGGCGCCGCCCGGGAAAAACCATCACGAAATACTCCCGCAGCGCGGCGATAGTCACGATGAAAAATACCGCGGTGACGAGCCATGGGGAACCCCATCCAACCAGTAGAATGAGAAGCGGGATCGCGACGAGGCCCGTCCCCAGGCGCGCCTTAAGATTCGGTTCCACCGGCCCCCACCGCGGACGGTAATGCATCGACGATTTGTTCATCCGTTCTACCGAACCTTCTCCGTCGCCTTTGAAATTCGATGAGGGCCTGGAGGTATTCTTGCTCGCGGAAATCGGGCCAAAGGGTGGGGGTGACGTAAAGTTCGCTGTAGGCAATCTGCCAGAGGTAAAAATTGCTGATGCGCATCTCCCCGCTGGTGCGAATCAGCAAGTCCGGATCCGGCACTTCCGGAATATCCATCCGTGCGGCAATCGTCCGTTCATCGATCGTATCGGGATCCAACTGCTTGTCGCGCGCAGCCCGGGCGAGCTGTCTCGTCATTCTGACGATTTCGTCCCGCCCGCTATAACTCAGCGCCAGCACGACCGTCATCCGGCTGTTGTTGCGCGTCGCCTCGATCACCTGTTCCAGCGTGCGCCGAACGCTCTCCGGCAACCGGCTGCGGTCGCCGACGGCGAGGAGCCGGATGCCGTACCGCATCATCTTGGCTTGCTCGGCGATCAGATAATGCTGCAACAGACCCATCAGGGCGTCGACTTCGTCGTGCGGGCGCAGCCAGTTTTCCGTGGAGAAAGCGTATAAGGAGAGAAAGCGGATGCCGATTTTGCGGCTCAGCTCGACGATCACGCGCACCGAGGTCTTGCCGCGGCGGTGCCCCTCGATGCGGCTCTTGCCTCTGCGCTTGGCCCAGCGGCCGTTGCCGTCCATGATGATCGCGACATGGCGCGGCAAGCGATCTTTGTCCAATCCATTGAACTTCATCGTGATCTGGTCGCGTTGATGTTGGCGGCCGAATGATCGTTCAGATCCCGTGTTTCATTCGACCGGCGGTACCCCGCTCAGCGGGGACCGTGAGGCTGGACCCGAGGGGACGGCGGACTAAACCTCCATCACTTCTTCTTCTTTGCTTTTCACAATCTTGTCGATTCGGCCGATGAAATCATCGGTGATTTTTTGCACGCGGTCCTGGCCATGTTTGTGTTCGTCGGCAGTAATCTCTTTCTTCTTCTCCGCCTCCTTGAGCTGTTCAACCGCGACCCGGCGATGATTGCGCACCGAGACGCGGAACTCCTCGGCGATCCGCTTGACGTGCTTGACCAAGTCCTTGCGCCGCTCCTCGGTGAGCTGCGGGATCGGCACGCGAATGATCTTGCCGTCGTTGTTCGGCACCAGGCCGAGATCGGATTTGAGAATCGCTTTTTCGATATCACCCATCGCGCTTCGGTCATAGGGCTGGATCACCAACAGACGCGGCTCCGGCGCGCTCAGAGTCGCCAATTGATTGAGCGGCGTGGTGGCGCCGTAGTATTCGACCACGATCTGCTCGAGCAGCGCCGGCGAGGCCCTGCCGGTGCGGAGCTTGGCAAGTTCTTTGCGCAACGCACCGATGGAATGATCCATATCTTTTTGCAGCTGAACAAAAATAGCTTCGTTCATCGCCTGCCTCCGCTGACCAGAGTGCCGATCGGTTCGCCCGCAACGACCCGCTTGATGTTGCCCTTCTCCATGATATTGAAAACGATGATCGGCAATTGATTGTCCATACACAGGGAAATAGCCGTGGAATCCATGACTTTGAGTCCCCGGTTCAGGACTTCGATGTAAGTCAGCTCCGCGAACTTCTGGGCCCCCTCATGCCGGAACGGGTCCGCGTCAAAGACCCCTTCCACTTTGGTGGCCTTGAGAATCACCTCAGCGCCGATTTCCATGGCCCTGAGGCTGGCGGTGGTATCGGTGGTAAAATAAGGATTGCCCGTGCCGCCGGCGAAGATCACCACGCGTCCCTTTTCTAAATGGCGCGTCGCGCGCCGCCGGATGTAGGGTTCGGCGACCTGGCGCATGTCGATCGCCGACAAAACCCGCGTTGAGACGCCCAATTTCTCCAGCGCGTCCTGCAAGGCCAAGCTGTTGATCACCGTCGCCAGCATCCCCATCGTATCGGCGCTCGCCCGATCCATGCCGATCTCACTCGCCACCGAGCCGCGGAAAATATTGCCGCCGCCGATCACCAGGGCCAGCTCGCAGCCCATCTCTTTAACTTCTTTGATCTCTTCGGCGAAGGCCTTGACGGTTTTGCCGTCGATGCCGAATTTTTGCGCGCCGGCGAAAACTTCACCGGTCACCTTGAGAATGATACGCTTATATTTAGGAATCCCGCCAGCCATCGAAATTCGCGCTTGCCCGCCTATGATTTCCCAACCCCCTCGCCGAGATGAAAGCGCGCAAAGCGCCGGACCTGAATTTTTTCGCGCAGACGAAGCGCGGCCTCATTGACGATATCCAAAACCTTTTGGTCCGGGTCCTTGATGAAGGCCTGTTCCAAAAGACAAGCCTCCGAGTAAAAGCGCTCCATTTTCCCTTCGATGATCTTGTCGGCGATCTTTTCCGGTTTGCCCGACTCCAGGGCCTGCTGGCGATAGATCGACCGTTCCCTTTCCGATTCTTCGGCGGACACTTCTTCGCGGCGCACGAAACGGGGGCTGGCCGCGGCCACCTGCATGGCGATATCTTTTAACAGGCTCTGAAACTCGTTCGTGCGCGCGACGAAATCGGTTTCACAATTGATTTCCACCAAGACCCCGATTTTGCCGCCGGGATGCACATAGGCGCCGACGGCGCCGTCGGTTGCGACCCGGTCGGCTTTTTTCGCCGCTGCCGCAAGCCCCTTCTGGCGCAGATAATCCACCGCCTTTTCCAAATTACCGGCGGTTTCAGCGAGGGCCTTTTTGCAATCCATCATTCCCGCGCCGGTTTTTTCCCTCAGCTCTTTGACCAAGGTTGCGTTAACTTCCATGAAAATCAAACTCCTGCCGCCGCGGCAGTTTCCGGCACGCCGGGCGGTGGTTCGACCGCGGTCTTCACTTCCTCATTGCTTTTCACGAGCGACTGCTCGTAGAGCCCCTTGCCGGCTAGCACCGCATCGGCGATGGCCGCGCAGAACAGCCTGATGGCGCGAATCGCGTCGTCGTTGCCCGGCACTTTATAGTCGATCATGTCGGGATCGCAATTGGTATCGATAACGGCGATGACCGGGATGCCGAGCTTGCGCGCTTCCTTGACCGCAATTTCCTCCTGCTTGGGGTCGACCACGAAAACCGCGTCCGGGAGCTTGCGCATTCCTTTGATGCCGCCCAATGACTGTTCGAGCTTATCTTTTTCCCGCTTGAGCCCGAGCATCTCCTTTTTTGTCAGCGCTTCAACGATTTTCGGATCGTTTTCCATCTCTTCGAGTTTTCTCAACCGGTCGATGCTCAGGCGAATGGTGGAGAAGTTAGTGAGTGTTCCGCCGAGCCAACGGTTGTGCACATGGAACATGCCGCAGCGCACCGCCTCTTCTCGCACCGCATCCTGGGCCTGTTTTTTGGTGCCGACGAACAGAACCTGCCCTCCCGAAGCGGCCAGATCGCGCACTACGACTTCGAGGTCTCTAATCATCGCAACGGTCTGCTGCAAATCAATGATGTGAATACCGTTGCGGGCGCCGAAGATGTAGGGTTTCATTTTCGGATTCCAGCGGCTGGTTTGGTGCCCGAAATGGACTCCCGCTTCGAGCAGTTGTTTCATCGAAATATCGACCATAAATTTCTCCTTTGGTTTGCTCCTCCCCTCTCGTCGTTTTCCCCCCGTATCCGCGAGGACACCGCGGAGGGGATCGGAAAGGGTGTGAAATTACAACAAAAAGCCGGCGCTAGATCCGATTGCCACCGGTTAGCGACGGGCTAACGGTCCACAGACGCCGCAACATGCTTGATAACTTTGGATTTTTAACAAAGATCGGCGCCCCGCGCAAGGCAGACGAAAGCAGCGGAGGGGACTTATTGGTTCATGGCATCGAGAAACTCTTTATTGCCCTTCGTGCCGTGTAATTTATCGAGCAAGAATTCCATCGCTTCGACCACGCTCAACTGCGAGAGAACCTTGCGTAAAATCCAGATGCGACCGAGGTCCTCTTTGGCGATCAATAATTCTTCTTTTCTGGTGCCGGACTTGTTGATATCGATGGCGGGAAAAACCCGCTTATCCATTAAACGACGATCCAGATGTATCTCCATGTTACCGGTACCCTTGAACTCTTCGAAAATAACCTCGTCCATCCGGCTCCCGGTATCGATCAAGGCGGTGGCGATAATCGTCAGACTACCGCCTTCCTCGATGTTGCGTGCCGCGCCGAAGAACTTTTTCGGCTTATGGAGCGCGTTGGAATCGACGCCGCCCGAGAGAATCTTGCCGCTGGGGGGCACCACGGTATTGTAGGCCCGCGCTAGCCGCGTGATGCTGTCGAGCAGAATGACGACGTCCTTGCCATGTTCCACCAAGCGCTTGGCCTTCTCGATGACCATCTCGGCGACCTGAACATGCCGCGTCGCCGGCTCATCGAAGGTCGAGCTGATGACTTCGCCGTCCACCGAGCGTTGCATATCGGTGACCTCTTCCGGCCGCTCGTCGATCAGCAGCACGATGAGAATCACTTCTTTCTGATTATACGCGATGGCCTTGGCGATATGCTGCAGCATCATGGTCTTGCCGGTGCGCGGCGCGGCGACGATCAAACCGCGTTGCCCCTTGCCGATAGGCGTCAGTAAATCAACGATGCGAGTCGTATAATCGTCGGGCTGGAACTCCAGGCGCAGACGTTCATTGGGGTAGAGGGGCGTCAGATTGTCGAACAGGATTTTGTCTCTGGCCCGCTCGGGATCCTCGTAGTTGATGGATTCGACCTTGAGCAGCGCGAAATAGCGCTCGCCCTCCTTGGGCGGGCGGATGTGGCCGGAGATGATGTCGCCGGTGCGCAGATTGAAGCGCCGTATCTGGCTGGGGGAAACGTAGATATCGTCGGGGCCGGGCAAATAGTTGTAATCCGGCGCCCGGAGAAAACCGAAACCGTCGGGCAGCGTTTCCAGAACGCCTTCGCCGTAGATGTGGCCGTTCTGCTCCGTCTGCGCCTGCAGGATCGCGAAAATCAGCTCCTGCTTGCGCATGTTGGCGGCGCCCTCAATGTTGAAATTCTTGCCGATGAGTGCGAGATCTCCGATCTTTTTTTCTTTGAGGGCCTTGAGGTTCAACCCGTCCTCTTCGACCCCCTCCGCTTCGGCGGCTCGAGTTCTGCCACGGACCATAAACTATGTCTCTCCTTTCGTCACCTCGTGGAATTTACCTTGCCAACCCGTTGTCAACGCACCCGCGCGCCGCGGCGCCAACACCCATTCATCCGCGCGAACCCGATCGCCCCACTCACTAAAAATAAGCGAGCCGATCGGCTGTAGGGGAAAAATTGCGCGGGAAACATTTCAACGCGATCAGCCTGACGATGCAGATAGGACTCTCGTTATCGAAAACCAGTTCAAATTCAGAACGGACAATACTGAGCGACTTTGTTAGCGTGGGGATCGATTCAATGCGGTTGCTGAATTGACCAATATCTGAACCCATACTAAGTAAAGATCCCCGCTAAGTCAACCCCTCGAAGTTCTAGAAACAATTTTTTAAGCCGTGCTCTGCTCGCCCAACTGCCGTAACAGAGCACGAATATCGTCGGGCAGCGGCGCGCAGATTTTCATGCGTTCTCTCGTACGAGGGTGATTAATACTGAGTTTTTCGGCGTGTAGAACCTGCCGCGGGAAATCCATCACGCAGGCTGGGTTTAAGTCTCTTTGCAACGCCGCCTTTTTCTTATGGCCGTAAACTCGATCTCCCACCAAGGGATGACCCAGATCGGCGAGATGAACTCGAATCTGGTGAGTTCGTCCCGTGCGCGGCTTAAGCCTTAATAAACTCACCCAGCGCGTCTGTTGGCCATCGCCGATTAGCGGAAAAACCTGATCGACGCGCCATTCGGTTACGGCATCTCGAGAGCGCGACGAGAAACGCACGCTGGACATGCGCTTTCGATCCGAGCGGTGTCGGCCGATGGGCCGGTCGATGACTCCAGCATCCGACTTCATTTTTCCCCAGACCAGCGCAAGATATTCCTTGTTTACGCTCCGTTCCTTGAACTGGGCGGCAAGCCGCTGCATGGCGAATGAATTCTTCGCGACGATCATTGCTCCCGAAGTATCCTTATCCAGTCGATGGACGATGCCCGGACGGCGCTCGCCGCCGATCCCCTCGAGGCTCGGACAGTGGTGCAAAAGCGCGTTAACAAGAGTCCCGCTGCTCCTCCCGCCGGCCGGGTGAACCGTCATTCCCGGCGCCTTGTTAACCACCAGACAGTCATCGTCTTCGAACAGGATTTCTAAGGGCAAGGCTTCCGCTCTCAGTAAAGTTTCTTGCGGCGGCAAGCTCTGCATCCGCACCTCATCGTGGAGGCGCAGCCGGGCGCTCGACTTGGCCCGCCTGCCGTTGATCGTCACCTGCCCCGCGACGATCAATCGCTGTATTCCCGCGCGACTCGGCACGGGAGAGTTTGAACCTGAATCCAGATGGCGCGCCAGAAACAAATCCAAACGCATGCCCGCGGCGCGCGCGTCGATAACGACCTCGTGCGGACTCCCGCTCATGCGGCCTTACCCAGCGGCGCCGGCGCGCAAGCCGCTCTCATCGAAGATCACCCGCGCCCGCGCCACATCCTGGTGCATCTGCGCCACGAGATCATCGACCGAAGCGAACTTTTTTTCCGCGCGAATACGCTTGACGAAATAGAGCTTGACCGGTTCGCCGTGGAGATCGCCGTCAAAATCCAGGAGAAAGCTCTCGACGGTTCTCGGTCCGTCACCGAAAGTCGGGTTGGTTCCAATACTGCTCGCGCTCAAATATCTCTTGGCCCCGAATTGAAACAGGGTGGCGTAGATTCCATCCAAGGGAAGAACCTCGGTGCGGCTGGAAATATTCGCGGTCGGAAATCCCAGATCCCTGCCGCGTCGCTGACCGGCCACCACCCTTCCGGAAACGAAATGAAAACGGCCTAACATGGGCGCCGCTTCCTCCACCCGTCCTTCTTCCACCAATTGCCGGACGCGCGTGCTGCTGACTCGGGCTTCGCTTAACACAACGGGTTCGACGACGCCGACCTCAAAGCCGCTTTCAGAACCCCAACGCAACAAGTCATCGACCTTGCCCTTTCGGCCCTGGCCGAACCGCAGATCCCGCCCCACCCAGATTTTTTTGATTCTGAGACTCTCCACCAGGACTCGAGCGACAAAATCCGGCGCTGGCACGCTCGCGAAAGCAGCATCGAATTTTTGAATCACGACCACATCGACACCAAAGGACTGAAGCAGCTCCATCTTGTCTTTGTGCGACAACAACAATTTCGGCGCGCGCGCCGGCGCGAGGACTTTGAGCGGATGGGGCTCGAAGGTGAGCACGACAGAATGAACGCCCAACCGCCGGGCGTCTTCCACGGCGCCCCGGACCAGGGCTTGATGACCGAGGTGCAGACCGTCGAAATTTCCCAAGGTCGCCACCGATCCCAGCGAAGAAAGCGAACGATCATCCAGATGCCGAAGAATCTCCATGGATATAACCGCCGGTGGCAGCCTTCCCGGTGCCATCTCTGGCCATCTCACCGGAAAGAATGATCAGCGGAACTTTTTCAGCTTGTCCGGGCGGCGGCTGGCGACCCGGTTCATGATTCGAGAGCTTTTAACTTGAGCTTAGCTTTGGCCGCCTCGGACGATTGAGGATATTTCTCCACCACTTCCTGAAGAATCAGGCGCGCATTCACCTTCTCCCCCAACTCCGCAAACGCGTAACCTTGTTTCAGCAGCGCCGCCGGCACCTTGTCTCCCTGGGGATATTTTCTGCGCACGGCGTCGAATTCGATAATCGCCTGATCGAATTCCCTGAGCGCGTAGTGGCATTCGCCAAGCCAATACTGGGCGTTCGCCGCCAGCTTGCTTTTAGCGTGCTTCTTGAGAAACTCCCTAAAACGCCCGATGGCGAGCTTGTAGTCTTTTTTCTCCAGCATCCGCCAGGCGGCCTCGTAATCCCGCCTCACCGGCTCGCTTTCGCCAATCGCCGCTTCGGACATCGTCTGGCCGGATGCGGGCTCGGCCATGGCCTTCTGAGTCGTCTCCATCGTCTCCCGGAGTTGTTTGATCTCATCGTCGCGGGCCTTGAGCGCCGCCTCCTGCGCTTTGAGCGCGTCGGCCATCTTCGCGACGCGCCCCTCCAGGTCTTTGACTCGCTGGTCTCCTTCGCGGCTCGATTGGCCAAGCTGCCGCCCCATTTGATAACGGGTTTCCTCGACGCGCTCCTTGAGCGCGCTCAATTCCCGCTGCTGCTGTTGCACCGTGGCCCGCGTATCAGCAAGGCTCGAACGTATCGCATCGATGTCGGAACGCAGGGTTCCGACATCGGACTGGACCGTCGTACTGTCACTGCGCAGGCGCCGCTGCTCACGCTCGATGAGATCGACCTGCTGCGGCTGAACGCAGGCCGACAGCCACATAACCCATAGAACAGCTAGATATCGCCCGACAACTTTCATGGAATCCCGCAGATGACGCCTCAAGCGAAAAATGCAGTCAGCTAACCCGCATAATTGATACCCGCCCGGCCCTTGGAGTCAGAGGCCTTAATCCAGTTCACCGTTCCGGGGTCAAAAGCTTCGCCCGTTCAAAGTTCAACGGGAGTTCAAGGTTCAACGTTGAACCCGGAACTCGAAACTTTGAACTGCGCAGCGCGCGTGGAACCTCGAACTTTGAACCTTGAACGAGGTGGAACGCGACTCACATGTTAGTCGACAGAATGTCGTCGCTTTTCCTCGTTGCGTCAATTATTCGCGTTACGACGCGGGCCGGCTCGGGATGATCACAAAGCGGGCGCGGCGGTTTTGCCGCCAGCAATCCTCAGTGGGTTGCTTGCAAACCGGAATCTCCGCGCCATAACTGATGGTCGACAATCGGTCGCCGGCGATCCCGAGGGTCGCCAGATAATCCTTCGCGGATTGGG
>Ga0209521_10001816_pt1 | contig 17396 bp, 17 predicted proteins | sample Rifsed19ft4_FD_184016 | JGI IMG/M metagenome (GOLD analysis project Ga0209521, IMG submission 184016) | Soil microbial communities from Rifle, Colorado, USA - sediment 19ft 4 (version 2) | ecosystem: Environmental > Terrestrial > Deep subsurface > Rock core/Sediment | place: Rifle, Colorado...
AGATTCGCCATAAGGTAACATCTTTTTTGAGGCAACGTTACTTTCGAAAGTTACTTTTCTTATGAGGCAATTCGCTCGCACCCGGACTCTGCCGGGCGCGGTATAATCCTACCAGATTGGTTTTTCCTGTCCCTCCTGGATTCTGAACCGGTGCAATATGTTCAACATCTTCCAACGCCGCTTTCTTCTACTTTTTCTGGCTCCCCTGCTCTTGACCGCCTGCGGATCGCGGGCAGCCGAGGCCACTCCTACCACTCAACCGCAAACTGTGTTGACATCCGCCGCGCAGACCGCCGAAGCGCAGTTGACTGAATTGGCGCAGCCGACCGCCACAGCTACTCTGCCGCCCTTTCCCACCAGCACTTTCACACCGAGCCCCACCAACCCGGCCACGCCTTTGGTGGGCTTTACCCCTTCTCCAGGTGCGCCTGGTTCGCCGGCTGGAGATTTGGCAGAATATTGGGCAGATATCACTGTGCCGGATGGCACCGATTTCAAACCGGGGGAGGCCTTTGTCAAGACCTGGCGACTGCATAACAGCGGGACGACCACCTGGACCAGCGAGTATAACCTGGCCTTTCTGGGCGGCGCGCAGATGTCCGCTCCAGCGTCAGTGCCCCTGGTTTCCAGCGTCGCTCCTGGAGACATGGTCGATGTCTCGATAAACCTGGTCGCGCCACAGGAAAATGGCACCTATCGCGGCTACTGGAAGATGCGCAATCCAGGCGGGCAGTTTTTCGACTTTGCGTTTTTCGTTGAGATCGATGTCGTCGGCGGTACACCGGCCGCCAGCCCAACCGATGAAAAACCGGGTGCAGCCAGGGTGACGGAGGCCTCGCTTGCCGTCGACGATGCCTCGCCGGATGCATGTCCGCATACTTATACCTTCACGGCGTCTTTTACCTTGAATGCACCATCTACTGTGACCTATCGACTCGAAGCGGGTAGCGATACACCGGGCTTTGTTTTCACTCTGCCCGGCGAGCAATCCGGCAACTTTGACAAGGGAAGCCACTCGGTCAGCTTCACTCTTGACATCACCAATACAGTCGACGGCTGGGCACGCTTTCTCATCCTGGCTCCTAACAGTGTGGAGTCCAATCAGGTGACCTTTGCGTTGACCTGCAGCCCGTGACCAAGTAGGACAAGATGCCATCTTGTCTTACTCCTTTGAAAGAAGTGATCAAAGCCGAGGCGCATCGCCTGGGTTTCGAATTGGTAGGTGTAACTGCCCCCTACCCGCCGCCCCACATCGACTTTTTTGAGAGCTGGTTGCGCGCCGGCCGGCAGGGGGAAATGGCTTACCTGGCTACTGAGCGGGCGCGCCAGCGACGCGCCGATCCGCGCCGCATCCTGCCAGAATGCCGTTCAATCCTGGTGCTCGGGATGCGTTACCCTGCTGCGCAGTCCCCTGCCCGTGATCAGCAAAGTCTACCGCCGGCGGCCGGTGGACCCGCTCAGCGATCATCGTCCAACCAGACGTTAGGTCGAGTTGCCTCCTATGCCTGGGGAGACGATTATCATGTTGTTTTGGTTGATCGCCTACGGAGTTTGGTTGATTTTATCGAGGCGCAGGTCGGTCACCCTATTCCAAACCGCTGGTACACCGATATCGGCCCCATCCTGGAGCGCGATTTAGCCCAGCGCGCCGGGCTGGGTTGGATCGGCAAGAACACCTGCCTGATCAACCCCCGCCGGGGTTCGTACTTCCTGCTGGCGGAAGTCTTGCTGGGGATAGACCTGGATCCAGATCCACCGTTTCTCCCCGACTTATGCGGCACCTGTACGCGCTGCCTGGAAGCCTGTCCCACGCAATGCATTCTGCCCGACCGAACGCTCGATGCTCGCCGCTGCATTTCCTACCTGACTATTGAATTAAAGGGGTCGATCTCGCCTGATCTGAGGCAGCAAATGGGGTCGTGGGTTTTCGGTTGTGATGTATGCCAGGAAGTCTGCCCCTGGAACCAGCGATTTGCCACGCTGGACGGCGACCCGGCTTTTGCTCCGCGCCAAGACCTGCCTGCCCCCGATCTCACCCGGGAGCTGTCTCTCACTCCGCAAGAATTTAACCTCAGATTCATGGGCAGTCCTGTGAAGCGTGCCAAGCGGCGCGGTTATTTACGCAACGTGGCGGTAGCATTGGGAAACCTGGGCGATGAGTCCGCAGTGCCCGCCCTGGCGCGGGCCTTGAAGAAAGACCCGGAGCCACTGGTGCGCAGCCATTCTGCCTGGGCATTAGGGCGTATCGGCGTTGAGACTGCTCGCCAGGCGCTTGCCGAGGCAGCCAGGACTGAAATCGACGCAGAAGTCCTGTCCGAAATCAACGCTGCTTTGGGAGAAAAGTGATTTGGCTGGCACGAAACGAAGTAGCCCCAATCGCGGTACGAAATTTGCTCAACCTGCTGCCCGCTACAGGGTTGGGGGATTCCTATTAGGGGTCCTGCTTCTGATCGTTGCCTGCCAGCCTCAACCTGCACTTCCTCTTCGGAAAACGGAAGAGCCGATACTTTCTTCTCCTATTCCCTTAATCGCTACCCCTTCTCCCGTAAGTGAAGCGACTCTACCCTCCTCCCCTGCGGCCGTAAGCGAACTGGCGCTCCCCAGCTCCCCCACTCCCTTCTCCACTCCCCAGCCTTCTCTCCCAACCCCCGTAAGGGATGCAACGCTGCCTGGCTCCCCTCCTCCCCCGCCCCAAACCACTCTGCTCTTCACCGGTGTGATCGTCCCGGCGCGTTGCGTCCAGGCCGCTATCGATATCCGGGGTGATAGCGATTACTTATATGAAGAAGTGCGCGACTCGCTCTCCCAGGCCGACCTGGCGGTGGGCACGCTCAACGCCACGATCAGCGATTATCCGCCCCACACCGGCTGCGTACCGACTTATGTCCTGGTAGGGGGGTCGGAGAACGCCGATGCCTTAGCGCGGGCCGGGTTTGACTTGATGAGCGTGGCGACCAATCATATTAAGAACTGTGGCTTGACCAACTGCGGCGACCGCGCCTTCTTCGATACGCTGGATAACCTGCGCCGGGTGGGGATCCACCCCGTAGGGGCCGGCAAAGACCTGGCTGAGGCGATGCTGCCGGTCGTGGTGGAGGTGAATGGCGTGCGCTTTGGATTCGTCTCCCTGGGCCAGATCGAACCGCGCGCGTTTGCCACGGACGACTCCCCAGGGATTGCGGTACTAAACGAAGAGAATCTGCGGACCGCGATCGCCGCTGCGCGGCGTGTTTCAGATGTCGTGATCGTCCTTCCGCATTGGGGTCCGGAGGAAGTGTCCATGCCCAACTGGTCTCAACGCCAGCTGGCGCGCCTGGCAGTCGCAGCTGGAGCTGACCTGGTAGTGGGCAACCACACCCACGTCGTCCAGGCACTGGAGGAGATCGATGGAGTCATGGTGTTCTATGGCCTGGGCAATTTTGTCTTCGATCAGGATTGGGCGCGCGACCACCAGCAAGGGGTGATCCTGAATGTTTTGTTCACCGGAAAACGATTTATGAGCTATGAATTGATCCCTACGCATGTGGATGGGGATGGACGGGTGCACCTGGCGGATGCCGAAGAGGCCGCCGAGGTCCTGGCACGCATCGCAGAAGCCAGCCGTTCTCTACCTTAAACGATCGCCCTTTGGATCGTCCTCCCCAGCCAGGCCAGGGCGAAAAAAGCAGTACAGGTCAGCACAATGGCTGCCCCCGAGGCAATGTTGATGTAATAAGAGAGATAAAGACCGATCGCTCCAGAAAGAGCGCCGATCGCCGCCGCGAGAGACATCATCACCGGCAGGCGGCGGGTGAGCAGGGATGCGCTGGCTGCCGGAGTGATCAGCATCGCCACCATCAAGGCCACCCCCACAGTTTGCAGTGAAACCACGATGGCGATTGCGATCAGCAAGTACAGGGCGTACTCGAAGAAACGCACCGGCAGGCGCAGTGTTGAGGCCAAGGTAGGATCGAAGGACAGCACCAGGAATTCCTTGTAGAATACCAGCACCGCGATCACGATCAGACCGCCGAAGATCCCCATCCGCACCAGGTCGCTTCCCGAGACCCCCAACACATCCCCAAACAGGAAATGCGCCAGGTCGACCGTGTAACTGCGCACGGTAGAGATCAGCGCAATCCCAAGCGCAAACATCCCGGCGAAGATGATGCCGATAGCAGTGTCTTCTTTGACTCTGGCTCCTTTGCTGAGCGCTCCGATCCCCATCGAGGTCAAAATTGCGGTGCCCATCCCCCACCAGAAGAGCGATCCTCGGGAACCGCCGGCCAGGTAACCCAGCGCTACTCCTGGCAGGATGGCATGGGAGAGAGCATCGCCGAAAAAAGCCATGCCGCGAAGCACCATGTACGTGCCGACCGTAGCGCACACCACGCCCACCATAAGCGTCGCCAGCAGTCCGCGCACCATAAAGGGATAGTTCAGCGGGTCGAGCAGCAGATCTACCAATGGGATCACCCGGTGGCCTCGTCGCAACATGTATCGCTGAGAGCCAGCAATTCGTCTCCTGCGCCAACCAGGTGCAGGTGCCCGCCGTAAGCTGCCACCAACCGCTCTGGGGTGAAGATGTCTGTGGGTTTACCGTATCCAATTAGCCGGCGGTTGAGCAACATGACCTGTTCGAAGCGGTCGGTGGCTAATTTTAAGTCGTGCATGGCGATCAACACGGTGACACCCTGCTGGCCAAGTCCGTCCAGGATTTCAAAAATGCCTTCCTGGGAGGGCAAATCCAACCCGGTGAGCGGCTCGTCCATCAGCATCAACTCAGCTTCCTGCGCCAGGGCGCGGGCGATGAACATGCGTTGCTGCTCGCCTCCGGAAAGCTCCCCGATTTGCCGGTTGGCCAAGTGACTCAACCCAACCACCTCCAGCGCATGGTGAACGTAATCCCAATCTCGGGCGCGCGGCCAGCGCAAAAGGCCGAGTTTTCCGATACGCCCCATCATGACCACATCATTCACGACGACCGGAAATTCCCAATCTACCTGGCTGCGTTGAGGCACATAGGCGATGCAAATATGGCCGCCCGGCCCCGCTCCGGAAACCTTGACCTCTCCGCTGGTTGCCGGCAAGAGGCCAGCGATCACCTTGAATAGGGTGCTCTTCCCGGCGCCGTTCGGCCCAACCACAGCCACGCGTTGGCCGTTATTCACCTGGAAGGAAACCGCCTCCAAAGCTACGCGGCCGTTATAGCGCAGGCTTACTGCGCATAATTCGAGCAGGGGAGATCCGGGTTGGTGGACAGCATGCTGGGGAATCAGGCCAGTTTTGTGTAATCGCTTGGCGATCATTTCAACGCCTCCACGATGGCGGACACATCGTAACGCATCAATTCCAGGTAGCTGGCTGCTTCTCCACCAGGATCGGTCAACGCATCGGTATACAAAGTCACCAGCTGCACGCCGGTATCTGTGGCGACGCGCTGCGCCAGGTTGGGTGCGACTGTTGTACCGATAAAGATCGCCTGCACACCCAGCTCTCTGATCGAGTCTTCCAGGGCAGCCAGCGCGGCTGCTGAAGGCTCGGCAGCTGCACTGCTGCTGGGGATCACTGCTCCAACCTGGTCAAAGCCGTAGCGGTCAGCGAAATAACCAAACGTGCGGTGGTCGGTGACTAGCTTGCGGTTGGCTGGCGGAATTAGGGTAACTTGCTCTTCGATCCAGGCGTCTAGCTGATGCAACTCTGCCCGGTATGCCTCGGCGTTAGCAGAATAATGCTCTGCATTGGCTGGATCGAGGTCGCTCAACCCTCGCTCGATGTTTTGGGTCCAGATCAGGACATTTAGCGGGTTAAACCACACATGTGGATCGGCAGCTCCGGTAAGGTCGTCTCCCATCTGGAGCAGCTCAACTCCGTCCGAGGCAGAGACCACCTGTGTCGCGCCGGCGTTTTCTAACAACCGCTCCAGAAATCCTTCCAGCCCTGCGCCGTTAATGATAACCAGGTCCGCCTCAGCTACCGCGATCACGTCTTGGGGGGCAGGTTCAAAGGTATGCGGATCAGAACCAGCTGGCAGCAATATCCTCAGCTCGATCGCCTCCTTCCCGATTTGTTTGACGATGTCGCCCAGGATGGTGGTGGTCGCTATTACCTTTATGCTGCGCGTTGCGACTGCGCCTGGCGCGGGCGATTGGGTCGCTGCCGGTGTGCAGGCCTCCAGGAGAATAGACACTGCCAGGAGTAATATTGCCAGCCTATAAAAGCGGGCGATTATCTGGCCAGATACCTGGATCACAAATGCGATTCTTCTGCTGTGTTCACTTACCTGAGGGAGGTGGAATCCCTAAGGTGTGATTGTCGGGCTGGCTGTATTGGTTGCAGCCGGCGTCAGCGTGGTAGACAGCCCAGGGGTCCTGGTTGGGACTGGAGTGGCGATGTTGACCGGGATGATCAATACCTGGCCAACGAAGATCTCGTTAGCATTATTCAGTGCCTTGTTTTCCTTCAAGATGGCATCCACGGTGCTGTAAAAGCGGATTGCGATCAGCTCCAGGCTGTCGCCAGGGGCAACGATATATTCGATCGTGCCGCGCCAGCCGGTGGGGATTGGCGTGGGCGTGTCCAATGACAGGTCAGGAGGTGGGATCAGGATTTCGTCGCCGACGCGGATGATGCTCTCGTAGGTTAGTTTGTTGAGCGCCATTATCACTAGCACCTCGACGTTGAACTTCTTGGCGATACCGTCGAGTGTGTCGCCCTCTTCGATTTTATAAACGAAGGGACCGGTGGCTGTGGCCGTTAGCGTGACCGTCGGCGTCAAAGTTTCTGTCGGAGTGGCAGTCGGGGTAGCCGTGACGGTGGCGGTCGCCGTAGCGGTCGCCGTCACCGTGGGTGTAAAAGTCGGTGTGGTAAACAATGCGATCGCCGGCGGATTTGGCCCCCTCAGCCACTGGATGAGCACCACAATGCCGACCGCGACGAGCACAATCGCCAATCCGCCCACCAGGAAAGGCATGGACTGCTGGCGCTTCTTCCGGTATGAGTCGATGACATCTTGAGCCGAATCTTTATCGCTCATTTTGTTTCCTTTTCATTTTGCCTGCCTTGTGAGCAGGTTTGATTAAGTGATTTTACTCGATTTTTCGAAAGTGCGCCGAAAGTCGCTTGCCATACAAGGTGCCTAAAACTTGTCGCCCAATCTTTCCGATCTCAAATTAGGGATCCCAGATACCAGGCTAGACAACCAGGTCTGCTTCGTAAAAGGGATATAATTGCCTCTCGATATCATGTCTTCGAGGAGTCCTTTATGCGCATTGCTGTGTTCGGCGCTGGCGGTGTAGGCGGGTACTTCGGAGGACGCTTAGCGTTTTCCGGTGAAGAGGTGTTCTTCATCGCCCGGGGGGAGCATTTACGCGCCATGCAGGTGGATGGCCTGCGTGTGGACAGCCTCCAGGGCGATTTTCGGCTACAGCCGGTACAAGCCACCGACGATCCCGGGCAGGTGGGGCAGGTGGATATGATCCTGGTCGCGGTAAAAGCCTGGCAGGTGGTTGAAGCAGCCCAGGTTATGCTCCCTATGATTGGTTCCACGACCTTTGTCGTCCCCGTGCTAAACGGCGTTGAAGCCCCCACCCAGCTGGCCGCGGCCCTCGGAGAGGAGCGGGTGTTGGGCGGGCTCTGCCGAATCTCCAGCCATATAGCCGGGCCGGGCCATATCCGCCACGTAGGCATTGAACCACACATCGCCTTTGGAGAACTGGATAACCGGGCCAGCCAGCGTTGCGAACGCCTGAAAGCGGCATTTCAACGCGCCAGCGTCTCGGTTGAGATTCCTGTAGATATCCGGGCGGCTATCTGGGATAAATTCTTGTTCATCGCCTCGCTGAGCGGCGTTGGGGCAGTCACCCGCGCTCCGGTGGGAGTGATGCGCAGCCTGCCCGGTACGCGCCGGCTACTCGAGCAAGCAATGGGCGAGATCATCGCCGTGGCACAGGCACACGAGGTGAGATTGCCGGTCGATGCAGTAACCAGGAAGCTAGATTTTATCGATCGCCTTCCAGAAGACACTCTGGCTTCAATGCAGCGCGACATCCTGGCGGGCCGCCCTTCGGAATTGGAGGCGCAAACCGGTGCAGTAGTGCGGCTGGGAAGGGCGCGTGGGGTGCCCACGCCAGTGAATGCCTTTCTTTACGATAGTCTCCTGCCCCAGGAACTTCGAGCGCGCGGGGAAATTTAAGGAATGTAGCGCACGATGCTGCACCCATGAGACAGCGTTTGCGCCGGGTCGGGCTGCCGGCCGGCGAGCAGGGCTTCCACAGCCATTTGCAGATAATTCTGGGTTGGCGTGCGTTGTCTAAAGGTCATGTCGTCGAAAGCTCCCTGGTAGCGCAGGATTCCTTCCCTGTCAATGACAAACAGTTGGGGGGTCGTCTGGGCGCTGTACAGGTCGGCGACCTGGTGTTCGGCATCGATTAACACAAAAGGCAAGCCGCGCTTCCCAGCAGCCCGCGCCAGCAGTGCTGGGCTCTCGTTGACATTAGACGCGATGGGCAACAAAGTCGCAACGCCTTCCCAGGATTGGGTAAGCGCCAATAGTTGCGCGTCTGTCCGCTCACACCAGCCGCATTCCGCCGACCAGAAATTGACAATAGCGATCCGGCCGCGCGCTTCCACCAGCGAATGGGATTTGCCAGCCAGGTCAGGTAGAGTAAATCCCGGCGCTGGCTGGCCGATCGGGATCTGAGTATCCATAGTAGTCATTCATTATATACCAGAGCGGGCCTTCTCGGAAACGTTTCCAATGAATGGTAGAATGAGCGCCATGAAGCGCTGGCAATTCTGGCTGGGAGTGGGCATCTCCCTGGGTTTTTTGTATCTTGCCTCGCGCGGCCTCCATCTGCAAGATGTATGGGGTGCGCTCAAGGAGGCGAATTATTGGTGGTTGTTGCCTGGCGTGGCGGTATATTTCCTCGCTGTATGGGTGCGCGCCTGGCGTTGGCACTATCTCTTGCGCCCTGTGAAACCCGTTTCCACGCGCGCCATGTTCCCGATCGTTACGATCGGTTACATGGGCAACAATATTTACCCGGCTCGGGCGGGTGAGGTGTTACGGGCGGTGTTGCTCAAACGCCGCGCGGCCGTGTCGATCCCGGCCTCCCTGGCAACTATCATTGTCGAGCGCGTCTTTGACGGGGTGGTAATGCTCGCATTTGTGTTCTTAAACTTACCTGAATTGGCCCGTTTGCAGGCAGATTCAGGTTTTATCGGGAATATCCAAACCCTGGCATTATGGGGAACTGCGGCTTTCATCGGCTGCCTGGTTCTTTTCCTTTTGATGGCTATGTTTCCGCTGCAAGCAAACCGGATTGTAGAGTGGCTAGCGCAACGCCTGGTCCCCCAGCGCTTCCGAGAGCGTCTGCTGGGGCTGGCCCAGCGCTTCTTGTCGGGTTTGGCGTGCCTGCGCTCACCACGCGATTCCGTGATGATCTTCTTGACTTCCGTGCTGATCTGGCTGCTCGAGACCGGCAAGTATTGGTTTGTGATGCACGCCTTCCCTTTCCAGGTCAGTTTCTTCACATTGATGCTGACCAACGGCATTGTCAACCTGGCGACAACCATCCCCTCCGCGCCTGGTTACATCGGCACCTTTGACGCCCCAGGGATCGCCGTATTAACAGCTTATGGCATCGATAAGGCGATCGCTGCCGGGTATATTTTGGTGCTGCATGTCGCCCTGTGGGTGCCGATCACTGCTCTGGGAGCTTATTACATGGCCCGAGAAGGTATCCGCTGGCGGGAAGGGATGGAGAAGATGGACGACGATAGACCTAGGACGAAAGACGCAGGCAGAGAGGTTAAGGTAAGGTGAGGATCGCCATTATCGGTGCCGGGATCGGTGGCCTGGCTGCGGCTTATGACCTGGCGCGCGTCGGTCACCAGGTGACGGTTTACGAATCTAGCCCAAGCGTGGGTGGGTTGGCGGGCGGTTTCAAAGAGCAGCACTGGGAATGGTCGGTTGAAAAGTTTTACCACCACTGGTTCGCCACTGACCGCCATATCTTGGGTCTGATCCGTGAATTAGGATGGGGGGATCGGGTGCTCTTCCCGCGCCCCTACACTGTGATGTATCACAACGAAAGATTCTACCCATTTGATTCGATCTTAAAGATGGCCTTATTCCCAGGGTTAGGTTGGGGGATTGACAAAATTCGCTTTGGGTTAGTGGGGCTGTACTTACGCCTGACGAATAATTGGGGACCATTAGAAAAAACGACGGTGGATGCCTGGATGCGGAAATGGGCCGGGGAGCGGGTCTATGAAAAGATGTGGGAACCATTGCTCGTCGGCAAGTTTGGACCGCACCATAAAGAGGTTAACATGGCCTGGTTGTGGGCGCGCTTGAAATCCCGCACCACTCGCCTGGGCACTTTCCAGGGCGGCTTTCAAGCTTTCGCCAACGCGTTCGCCGCGCGCCTGCAAGAAATGGGGGTGGCAATCCACCTCTCAACCTCGGTGCAGCGCATATCGATCGATGCAACCGGTGGCGTGGTTGTGGAAATCGCAACGGGCAATCAACGTTATGATCAATGCCTGGTGACAACCTCTCCGGCGCTGCTGGCCAGTCTGGCCCCAGAACTGCCCCAGGCTTATCTGGAGGGCCTGCTCAGGCTGAGAAGCATGGGAGCGGTGGTTATGATTCTGGCTTTAAAGCATCAGCTTTCCGAAGAAGGCTACTACTGGTTCAATATCCCCAAGGCAGCCGGTTTTCCCTTCCTGGCGCTGGTCGAGCACACCAACTTCGTCTCTCCGCAACATTTTGGCGGCGACCATCTCATTTATTGTGGAGATTACCTCGATCCAGAACATGAATACTTCCGTTTGAGCCAGGCAGAACTGCTGGAACGCTTCTTGCCCGTGTTGCCGCGTTTCAATCCAAAGTTCACTCCAGATTGGGTGCGTAAAACCTGGCTCTTTCGCACTGCTTACGCCCAGCCCATCCCGGAGGTGAACCATTCGGACAACATCCCCGCCCTCCGTACGCCCCTCCCAGGGTTATTCTTCGCCAGCATGAGCCAAGTCTACCCTTGGGACAGGGGTACGAATTTCGCCGTGGAAATTGGCAGACGAGCTGCCAGATTGATGATCGGGGAAATTCATTAATAGAATCCACGCATGGAACTGGCGACTTTCAAAGACTTACTCGCGGCCTCCGGGCAGACAGCACTGCGGGCCGCGGTCTCCCTCGGGCCGCGCGAGGTAAACTTCCTGGGTCACTTCCAGGTCTTGAGCCGGTCGTATTCGGCTGACCTGGCACGGGCAGCTCTGGAGATCGCCATCCTGCGCGGAGAGGCCACGAGTAAGTTCCCCTTTGCCGACAGGTTGTACTTCACCCGGGAAACGCTTGAGCAGGCTTCCTCCTTTGAAGTGTCCGCCTACCGCGCTGAAAGGTTCCGCACCTTCCCCTTTCTCGCCGACCTGGGCTGCTCGGCCGGCGGGGACACTCTAGCCCTGGCGGCGATTGCCCCTACTTTAGGGATAGATATAAACCCTCTGCGCCTGGCGATGGCCCAGGCTAATGTGGAGGCCATGGACCTGGTAGAACGGGCTCGGTTCCTACGCGCTGATCTGACTCAGCCTTTGCCTATGCAGCGGCAGCCTGGGCTGGCATTGTTCTTTGACCCCGCCCGGCGTACCGCTGGACGGCGGGTGTTTTCGGTGCGTGATTACCTGCCACCCCTGAAACTGGTCAGCGACTGGCTGCCTCACTTCCCGGCGATCGGGGTTAAGATTTCGCCGGGGGTGAACCTGGCAGAGTTAAGCGACTACGATGCTGAGGTGGAATTCATCTCTTTGCGCGGTGAATTGAAGGAAGCCGTCTTATGGTTTGGTCCCTTGAAGACCGCTTATCGGCGGGCGACGATCCTGCCTGGACCGCACTCAATGGATGTGCCAGCAGTTGAACTAACAGACCAACCAGTTGAGAGGATCAGCGAGCCCCTAGCTTTCCTCTACGAACCTGACCCGTCAATTCTACGCGCGGGCCTGGTGGCAACCCTGGGTGCTCAGCTGGACGCCTTCCAGTTGGACGCGGACATCGCTTACCTGACTTCAGGCAGATTAACGCCCACGCTTTTCGCCAGGGCGTGGGCGGTAGAAGTCTGGTTCCCGTTCGGGTTAAAGCGCTTGCGGGCATACCTGCGCCAGCTCCGAGTTGGCCGGGTGGTGGTCAAGAAGCGCGGCTCACCGCTCCAGCCGGAGGCCCTCATCCGCGATCTGCGCTTGAAGGGAGACCAGGAACGGGTGGTGTTCCTGACTCATTTACGCGGCCGGCCGATCGTCATCGTTTGTTTCCCCGCTCTGGGTTCAAATTGATAATATCAATCCGTAAAAAGCGGCAGATGTCCCAGTGACAGGACATGCGCCCAACGCGCCTGCTCTCCTTCGGTCAGGATGGCCGCCTCTGCCACCACCCTGGCATTGGCTTTCTCGACCACCTGTTGCATGCCGTGCAAAGTCGAGCCAGTGCTGACCACGTCATCCAACAATACGGCGCGTTTGCCGTCCAGCAGAGCGTGGTCCTTCTCGTCCAGATAAAGGGATTGTGGTTGGCCGGTAGTGATCGAGTGCGTTTCGGCCCGGATGGTTTCCCCCATATAAGGCCGGTAAACCTTGCGCAACACCACGTAGGGTTTTTGGGTTTCAACCGATAACGCGTGCGCCACTGGGATGCTTTTCGCCTCGGCCGTCACCAGCACATCATAGTCAATCCCATCCAATTTCTTCGCCAGCGCAGCCGCGCAGGCCTGGACCAGCTCGGTATCGCCAAGGATGTTGAGCACGGCGATGCGTAAGCCTGGCTGCACCTCAAACAACGGCAGCTGGCGGTAGATCCCGGCGATTTCGATCGGGTAAGTATTCCGGTCTGTGGGCATGGGGTTCGGTTCTCCTCGTATTCTCACATATCCATCATGAGGTGGGTGGTATTATAGCCTTTTTTGGATGTGATTGCTATAATTAAGCCATGGTAACGAGCAACCCAGGACATAGCATAAATTGCACCCAATGCGGGGGCGAGCTTCACCCCGATGAAGGACAGATATTTCTCACCTGCCCTTTCTGTAATTCTACAATTTACCTGGACAAGTCCCAAGTAGTCTTTCATTGGTATTTGGCGACCACCCTCGATGAAGCCAAGGCTCGCGCTTCTCTGGCGCGTTGGATGGCGGGTAACCAGACAGTGAAGGACCTGGATCGGAAAGCGCAGATCACCGGCATGACTTTCGAATATTTTCCGATGTGGTATCTCAAGCAGCGCTCGCCCAATGGTAGTGAGCGCATATACCTGCTCCCTGCAGCCGCCACATCTGTGACCGAGATCAGGCAGATGAATCTGCCGGCCGGGGACCTGCGTAAATATGATGATTCCATGGAATCTCAATCGCACGTCCCCAGCGTGCCATTGCAGACAATCAGGGACTGGTTGGGAGAACAGAAAATCACACCGGAGGAAATCGTTGAGTGGGCTTTAGTGCACATTCCACTCTATACCTTCAAATACATCTTTCAAGGGAATCTTTACACCGCTATCGTTGAAGGAGGGACAGGCGGAGTGTATGCCAATATTTATCCAGCTAAGGTCGAAGCCCCCTACCGCCTGGCTGGTGGGCTGGCTGCGTTAGTATTCCTGTGTTTGGCCTTATTCCCAGTGGTAGGAGCGCTCACGAACAGCGCAGGAGGTTTGGGGATCGGGTTCCTGGTATGCAGCGTCTTGGGTTTAGTAGCGGCGCCGGCTTTGATCGCCCTGGCGGCCTGGGTGGCGGCAAAGATATGATAGAACCTGAAGCGGCGCAAGGAGCGGCGCAAGGAGCGGCGCAAAGAGCGGCGCAAGGAGCGGCGCAAAGAGCGATGCAAAGATTTGCGCAAGAAGCGGCGCATGGACTGGCCTGCCCCAATTGTGGCGGGGTGGTGCCGATCCCCGAAGGTCAGGTGATCGTCCACTGTCCGTACTGCGACTTGCGTTCGTTGGTGCGCGGCGAGCGCGGCTTACAGCGCTACCAGGTGCCGAGGCGCATCGACCGGGAAAAAGCGGGGTCGACCTTGCAGCAGTTCCTCTCGAGCAGCCGTGCCATCGCTAGCGGGGCCTCCCGGGAGACACAGCTGGTGGAAATCTTCACCGCTTATATCCCCTTCTGGGCTTCCTGGGCGCGGGTCGTCGGCTGGGTGCTTGGCGAGAAAAAGGTCGGCAGCGGCGACGATGCCCGTTATGAACCGCGCGAGATAAAGATCACAGAGGAGATGAGCTGGAATGGGGTAGCCTGCGACGTAGGTGAGTTTGGCGTGGAGGCTGTGCCCCTCGTCGACCAGACTTTAGAACCATTCGACGCCGATAACCTGCATGCCACGGGCCTGGTTTTCGAGCCGGTTGGCTCGCTCAGCGATGCCAGGTCCGACGCAGAGCTGGAATTTAAGGGGCGCGTGCAGGATAAGGCCAAACTCGACCGGATTAGCCAGGTATTTACGCGTTTTCTGCGCCATCGCATGGGGTTGGTTTATTATCCGCTGTGGGTCCTGCGTTACCTTTATAGGGGACGCTCTTTCCAGGTGGTAGTAGATGGTTACTCGGGCAAAGTGTTGTACGGTAAAGCGCCGGGAAGCACGCTCTATCGGGCGGTGATCTTAGTTGGAGGCATAGCGCTGGGGGCTATGCTGGCGGTGGATGGATCGGCACTTTCTTTCTGGATCGCTACGCAAACAGAAGGGGAAGGCGCTGGCGCCTTCTTCTTTGGCGGTCTGGCGTTACTCGGTGTTGGCGGTGGAGTGATGCTGGCCGCGTATCGCCGATTCCGTTATGGTGAGCAATATGAATACCGCCAGCACCGAAAGCGCCTGCGTGGCTCTGACCGTCACCTGGGCGATAGCCTGATGCAGGCCTGGAAGGCATTTAGATGACTGCTCCAGTAGAACTGTTCCCATTGCGTTGTTTACGCTGTGATACGCCTATTCCGGCAGAGCCAGATGAGGTCGCTTGGACTTGCGCACAGTGTGGCCAGGGGCTGCTTCTTTATAAAAACCAGGAACTGGTGCCGATCAATATCCACTATACTCCAGCGATCCCTGCGAACGGGAAAGGCCGGCCTTTTTGGGTGACTATCGGCCGGGTCACTCTCTCGCGCCAGGTGTATGGGGGTGGTGCGGGCAAGATGCCTGAAGCGGAGCGATTTTGGGGAACGGGCCGGCAGTTTGTCATCCCCGCCTTTACCTGTCCATTAGACACCTTGCTCAGCCTGGCGACTCAGTTCTTGAACCAGCCACCTGCCTTGCAAGACGGCCCTGCTGCTCGCTACGAACCAGTAATCCTGTCCCCAGATGATGCACCCGCCTTGGCGGAATATATCGTCATGGCAGTGGAAGCTGGGCGGAAAGACAATCTCAAGTCCGCTGAGGTCTCTGTCTATCTGGAACCCCCGGACTTGTGGGTTTTGCCATAGGGAGTTGTGTATGGCCTTTAGGGGCGTACTCGCCTGCCTGGTATTGCTATTTGTGATTCCAGGTTGTGTAAAAACGCCGGTTGAGAATCCAACTATTACTCCCGGTGAAGGGGTTGGGGGATTTTCAACGGGAACGCTCTCAACAGATGAGATAAGTTCGGGGGATTGGTACAGGGTTTACTTTACCGATCCCGCTGGGCCAACAGCGGCGACTTTCCGCGGCGGTCCTGATGCTGCCCTGGCGGAAGCCATCCACCAGGCCCGGCTGAGCGTGGAAGTGGCTGCGGATGATCTCGACTTGTGGAGCTTGCGCGATGCCTTGATTGCCGCTCACCGCCGCGGCGTGGCTGTGCGGGTGGTAGCTGAAAGTGACAACTTATCGGGACCGGAAATGCAGGCCTTGATTCAGGCTGGGATCCCCGTCTTCGGAGATCGCCGCGAAGGCTTGATGCACAACAAGTTTGTCATCATCGATCGTTGGGAAGTTTGGGCGGGTTCGATGAACTTCACCCTCAGCGGAGCTTATAAGAGCAACAACAACCTGATCCGCCTCCGCTCGCCGCAACTGGCAGAGAATTACCTGGCCGAATTCGCTGAGATGTTCGTGGATGATCGCTTCGGCCCTGATTCCCCAGCAAATACGCCATACCCAAGCCTGTCCGTCGAAGGAACGCCCATCGAAATCTATTTCTCCCCCGACGACGGGACTGCGCAAGAGTTGGTGCAACTGATCCTGGGCGCGCAGCAGAGCGTCTACTTTATGGCTTATTCGTTCACCTCGGACGATATCGCCTCGGCTATGTTAGCACGTGCCCGAACAGGAGTGAGTGTAGCCGGGGTATTTGAAGAATCCCAATACCGGAACAACGAAGGCACAGAATTCGACCGCTTGCTCGAAAATGGACTTGACGTGCGCCTGGATGGCAACTCGCGCAGCATGCATCACAAGGTCATCATCATCGACGAACAGATTGTGATCACTGGATCGTATAACTTCAGCAACAACGCCGAGACCCGCAACGACGAGAACACCCTCGTGATCCACAGCGCAGAGATTGCCGAACTATATATGGAGGAGTTTGAAAGGGTGTATGCACAGGCGCAGATCAAGTAAAGTATAGGATTAAGTTAGACAGTGATTTTTGATGATTCAATCGACGGGATATAATTGAGAGCATGCAACTCAAAGCCTTGCTAGGCTTCTTGTTCACTCTCCTTCTCACCAGCTGTACCCTACGCCTCGGTTGGCCCAGCCGGATGTCCAATGCCCCCGCGCCGACGGATATCCCGCTTATAAAAACAGCTGAGCCGGTTGCGGCTCCAAACCTGGTGTCGCCTGAGCATCCCATCGCCTTGCCACCCGGCTTTGCGATTTCGGTCTTCGCTCAGGGACTCGATAACCCCCGCATGATGGCGCTTAGCCCAGTCGGACAGCTGTACGTCGCCGAGCGCAGCGCAGGCCGGGTTGTCCGCTTGCCTGATCTGGACGGAGATGGGTTGGCCGATCAAATCCAGGTCGTCGCCGAAGAGCTGCAGGCGCCCAGCAGCCTCGCCTTTTACCGGGATGGGTCCCTATATGTCGCCGAAACGACCCGCATCCTGCGTTTCAGCGATCCGGACCAGCAGGGTGTCTTCCATAGGAAGGAAATAGTCATCGATGGCTTGCCTGCCGGCCATCACTCTACCCGCACCGTGCTTTTCAGCCCGGATTATTCGCAGCTCTTTGTGTCGATCGGCTCCTCATGCAACGTGTGTATTGAGCAGGATGAGCGGCGGGCGACAATCATGCGCTATAACCCAGATGGCAGCGCTGGGCAGGTTTATGCCCGCGGCCTGCGTAATGCTGTCGGGATTGCCTTCCGTCCGGGCACCCAGGAGCTATGGGCTACCAACAACGGCCGGGATTTGCTGGGCGACGACTTGCCTCCCGAGACGATCTATTCCGTTCAGGAAGGCGGAGACTACGGCTGG
>Ga0209521_10001822_pt1 | contig 17385 bp, 14 predicted proteins | sample Rifsed19ft4_FD_184016 | JGI IMG/M metagenome (GOLD analysis project Ga0209521, IMG submission 184016) | Soil microbial communities from Rifle, Colorado, USA - sediment 19ft 4 (version 2) | ecosystem: Environmental > Terrestrial > Deep subsurface > Rock core/Sediment | place: Rifle, Colorado...
ATGAATGGAAGTTCTGACCCTACGCTCTCCGGCCAGTTCGCAAGAAGGCGCACAGCTTCAACAGCCCCCGGAACCTTCCCCGCCGATCGCAGAGCGTTCTCAAGGAGAACCTTGATGGAGTAGGGAAGAACGTCTAACTCATAGCCTAACTCTTTCAGCTTTCCAATGTCGTAGTAGTCTGCCCTCCCTTTGTATGTGTGGATCGTTGTCTTAGCAAAATCAAATTTCTCTGTCACGTCAAGTCGGTCGCAGTCTCAACTGATTCCTCTATTTGTAGTTTCGTCTGAAGGCCTGAACTACTCCATTTTGAGGAATTCGACCAAGCTCCTACTGTAACCAACCTTCAGCTCAGAGAGCCTTTTCCGTCAAATTTCGGAAATGTGAGGCCATCCCCTTTGATTTTACTCAGAGACTTCTGATCGGTCTCATTTCTAGCAAACTTGCAGCAGTCATGCAGCCAGCAATTTGCACATTTGAAATCGTCAGATCGAAAGTTGCCGAAACAGTCCATTGAAAGTCATGTGAGTGGGCTTCGCGTTCCGTGTTAAGCGTGAGACACCTACTGCCTAGGCTCATAGGTTTCGTAAGCTATTCGGAAGTGTACTCAGCGAATTCCCTACTGACCAGTATAATGAATCGGCCGTTCTTTTGGAACCAGTCGATAACGTGGTATGGCTCAGTGTCAAGTTTTGCCATGGATAAGAGGGACATGAGGCCGTTATGAACCGTTGAGTCATACTGCGTGTGCCTCAGATACCAATATCCAGTAAGCCCCACCAACAGGACCCCAAGCACGTTCATCTTGCCCATAAAGAGCAGTCTGCGGCGATATCGTCTGAAGAAGCGCAGGTACTGCCTAGTCTTCACTCGCTCAAAGATGAGAACCGGCATACGCTTGTGGAAACTGGTCAGCTGCTCCAGAGTCGGCGAGTTTTCTCCTCTCGTAAATGCAAAATTCACTTTTGAAAGTAGTTAAAGATACTCCCAAATGCTTGCCTCATTGAAAACTAGGGACTTAACGCGGGACATTTAGCTCTGTAAGGCAGCTCATAGTTCAACCATTGGAGCTATTCAACCATGTCGCGCTTGTCAGGTAAAGTTGCAATTGTTACGGGTTCAAGTGGAGGAATAGGACGAGCAACCGCCCTGGAATTCGCCAAGGAGGGCGCTGATGTGATCGTGCACTATCGATTGCGACAGTCTGGAGCAAGAGAGGTTGCGGACAGAATTTCGGCTCTGGGACGGAAGGCAATGATTGCCCAAGTTGACTTTACGAACGTGAAGCAGGCACCCGAAGATGTTCAGAAGATGGTTGACGAGACCGTGAAGAAGCTCGGGAGGGTTGATGTGCTAGTGAACTTGGCGGGTTACCCGGCTAAAGGCGAATGGAACAAACGTTTTCTGGATTTGACACCTGAAGACTTCTTCAAACCAATCAATGTCGATCTCTACGGATCGTTTCTCTGCGCTCACGCGGTCGCCCCGTACATGATTAAGCAAAAGAATGGTGTAATCGTGAACGTCAGCTCGACGCCGGCCCTTGGTGGACATAACAAGGGATTCGCATTCACCGTGGCAAAAGCTGGAGTCATCGGTCTAACCAAGGCTCTGGCGGTTGAACTTGCCCCTCACATACGGGTCAACACTGTGGCCTTAGGCAACATTGAGACCGAGTGGGTGAGTGAACTGACGAATGATTTGTTGGAGAAAGAGCGGCAGGAGAATCTCATCAGACGGTTTGGAAAACCCGAAGAGATTGCAAGAAGCATCATCTTTCTCTGTTCTGAAGATTCTTCTTTCCTGAACGGACAAACGATCGTGCTCGACGGTGGCGGCACATTACACTAGTAATGAATTTCGGCGCACCAAAATCCCAGCATGCGATCCCATAGCGGGCGTAAGGAAATAGCGAGCTAGGTTCAAATTCGCTTGGACCATGTTAGTTGTGGGTGAGATGGTGACAGGACCAGAGTCTCAAATCGCGCAGGAGAGCACGAAGCTACGAATAGGCTTAATCGGAGTAACAGTTGTCATAGTTGGCGTTTTCGCGGCTCTAACGATTCTACTCTATGCCCTCCAGAAGATCCTCGGCATACCGATTCCCTACCCTGAGATCACCATCACCGTCACTTGGGCGCTCATCGCGCTCGTGGGCGTTTGGATATTAGGGCATACAATTCAGACCACTGTTTCGCCTCTCATTGGGAAGGCTGGCGCCACAACTGTACGCAAGATAGTTACGGTGACTCTTGTGTTTGTTATCATTTTCGCGACCTTGGACAAAGTGGGTATTGATCTTTCTGCCTATCTGGTGAGCTTGGGTGTAACCGCCGTTGTGATTGGGCTAGCGGCCCAAACAACGATTGGGAATCTAATCGCGGGAATGCTGGTTCTCATTAGCAAGCCGTTTCGAAAAGGCGACTACATCAAAGTGAACATTACAGCTGCACCGATCGAGGGGAGACTTGATGAAATCTCCTTTCTGCGAAGTCGCATAGTAACTAATGATGGTGTGTCCATTTCAGTTCCAAACACCGTAATGCTCGCTGTTCCAATCAGCAATTTCACAGTCTTCGAGAAGCGACCAATAATACTGAACCTTTCTGTCGATAGAAGTGTTTCAATTGAGACCTTCCGTAGCAAGATACAAGCAGCTGTGCTCGATAATGGTGATGGCGACGACGAGATTCGGCTTTACGTAAGAGGTTTCGACGAAGATTCGATCACGCTAGAGCTCTGGGTCCAAGTTGCAACACAGAATTTCCTAAAGGAACGAAGTCAAATCGTGCATACAATCAAAGAGCTTTGCGACCGAGAGAGCATTCTATTGAAGAAAATAGAGCTGCAGACCTAGAGAGTCACTGTAGCTCTAAAATCGGAGAAGTTGACCAAAGCATGCCAAGATGCACCTGTCTACCTCTCATTGGACCTTGACTGTCTAGACCCCGCCTTTGTTCCCGGTGTAGGCAACCCACAACCCGGCGGTCCAACAACAACTGTCTTCACAGCAGCAATTCCGATCAAAGAGCTAATGGGACTAATGACAAAGTCCTCTATTCGATAGAAGTTGTGCTTAGGTATTCGCGTCAAAACACGGAACGCTTAAAGGCACAGCCATTTCCCCGGTAGATTGACTAAGCTTGACAGGGTCTTCTACAACGGAGCCGAACATTTTCCCGGGAAATTGGACAATCAAAACGCAACAACTGCTCCGGACTTACGAGCAGTCCTTTGTGCAGCATTGGAATCCTGTGAACCTTGCCTGGGACAGCTTGGATCCTACGGGTTTGGATTTGAAGGAGCGAGTGGCTCAAGCCTATTGGATGGCTAAGCTAGCGTTATTCGAGAAATCTGGAATTGGAGCTTTTGGGACGGCGATGATTAAGGCCGCCGTTTACGACATGGAGGATCCGACGAAGAAATTTCTGGCCTCGGTAACTTTCGATGAGTGTAGACACGATGAGGTCTGTCGTCGGGCGTGCAACAAGCTCTGTCCAAACTTCCCCTACGGATACAAGGCCACAACCGACTTCGAGAAGAAGGCGCTAAAGAACATTACAGCGCTCTACGATAATGGCAAACGTTACTGGAAGGGATTTATGAGCGCTTGGGAGAAGTACCCACTGGAGTTGATCTTTTCAAGCTTCTTCTTCGCCGAGATCGGCGCTCAGTTAATCTTCAAAACGGTTAGCGAGTTCTCGAAGATACAAGTCTACAAAGAAGCCTTCCAGAATGTGACTGTAGATGAGTCGAGGCATCTGGCTGGAACACTCTCGCTACTCGACAATCTTGTTAAGGATTTCCAATCCGACCAGAAGCTCATGATAACCCGCCAAATGAAACATGGCTTCATCTTCCTCTCACCTTTGCTTTACAAGCCAATGCCGGTCTTCTGGCAATTGCCGAAGGACTTTTACGATATCGACCGTGAGATGGAAGAGGTCGCACGCAGCTCGGGGCTCGGCGTACCAACGTTGGAGGAGAAAAGCAAGGGATGGCTTGATGCCATTCTAAGACGAAGAGAGCAGATTGAGAAACTCGGTGTACTGATACCCGCGATTCCCGAAATCAACTTAGAAGGAGAAGAGGTCGACATTCGCAAAGACGAACCAATAGCGACGCCGTTCTGACCTAGTTTGAGAATTCAGATCTTCATTCTGCTCTTCGTGATCGCCCTGACTTTGCAACCACCACGGTGATTTTCCTTAATGCTTGTTATTTTCCTTTGAAGATTGGCTTTCGTTTTTCAAAGAAGGCCTTAACTGCCTCTGCGTGGTCCGATGTGGCGCCTGCGATTTCTTGCATGTAGCTCTCGTAATCTAAGACTGTCTCAAGGTCAGAGGATATCGACCTGTTGAGAGCCCGTTTTGTCAATCCGATTGCCTTCGTAGGACCAGTCGCCAGTCTATTCGCAGTCTCCTTTGTCGTGGTCATCAGCTGATCTGTCGGAACGACTTTGGACACGAGTCCGAATCGTTCGGCGTCCTTGCTCGCCAGTTCTTCTCCGGTGAGAGCGAGTTCCATGGCTTTCGAAAAGCCAACTAAGCGTGGGAGAAAGAAGCTCGTTCCTGAATCCGGCGCAAGCCCCACACGGATGAAGGCTTGTATGAATTTCGCTGTGTCGGAGGCGATCCGCAGGTCGCATGAATAGGCTATGCCTGCCCCGGCTCCTGCGGCTACTCCGTTCACCGCTGCAATGACGGGTTTTTCCATCTGGCGGATTCGTCTTATGATTGGATTGTACTTGTGCAGGAGGCGTTGGCCGAGCTTAGGATTCACGCCCCGCTCATAGTCGCCGCGAAGGTCTTGGATATCCTCCCCGGCGCAGAATGCCCGCCCCTTCCCAGTTATGACAACGCATCTGACTTCACTATCTCGCTCGGCGGCGCGGAGTGAGTCAAGAAGCTCTTGACCCATCTTCTCGTTTACGGCGTTAAGCACGTCGGGCCTGTTGAGCGTGATGATTGCGACGCCTTCGGATTTCTCGTAGGTTATTGTTTCATAGCTGGGGGCGGACATGTCCAGCGTCCCATTACTTTCCTTTGAATACTGGCTTACGTTTCTCGAGGAAGGCTTTCATGCCTTCTTTGCCATCTTCGGTTGCGAACAGCAAGTAGAAGGCTCTCCGCTCAAACTCCAAACCCACCTCAAGCGTCGTGTCCTGCGCTCTCACGATTGCCTCCTTGGCTGCACGGACGGAGATGGGAGGTTTGGAGGCGATTTCGCTAGCGATCTTCTTGGCCTCATCCATCAAACTTTCTGCAGGAACAATTTTGTTGACGAGGCCGATTCGAAGTGCTTCTTCGGCTGAGATTGATTTTCCAGTCAGAATCATTTCCATGGACCTGTATTTTCCAACCGCGCGAGTCAACCTCTGCGTCCCACCGGCCCCAGGCATAATACCTACATTCACCTCGGGTTGGCCGAAGGTTGCGGTTTCTGAGGCGATGATTATGTCGCAGTTCATTGCGAGTTCATTTCCTCCACCCAAGCAGTATCCGCTTACGGCGGCGATGATCGGTTTCGATATTTTTCTGATCCTATCCCAGAGTTCGAAGCGTCTTCCGAGCACGAGATCCACGGGGGTCGCCTGAGCCATTTCTTTCAGATCGGCGCCCGCAGCGAAAACGTTCTGACCTCCCGTGAGTATGATTACGTTAACGCTCTGATCCTTGTCGAACTCTTCGAAAGCGTTCACGAGCTCGATCATAGTCTCGGAGTTCAGCGCGTTGAGGACCTTTGGGCGATTGAGTTGTGCAATTCCAATCGGGCCCTCTTTTGTGATGAGTATATTCTGATAACTCAAAACGCATCCCAGACCTGCACGTAACGCTCAGGGAACTTAACCTTAACCGAAATTCCCGAATCTTGCATCGGACCAGCAAGGCAAAGATATTCGTCTCAGGACGTGTAGCGGGCTGGTGCCGTTCACGCTTTCGGAGAACACGACTTTACTCGGCCTCAGTATCTTCACTTTTGTACTGATGTTTGCCGTAGGTATCGCAGCCCCAATCATCCCCCTCTATGCGTCAAGTCTCGGGGCGTCTTGGACCGAGATTGGATTGTTGGGGACGAGTTGGGGGCTGACGCTCATGTTCTTGGCGATTGCGACTGGCAGATTATCTGACAGACTCGGTAGAAAGCCGCTTCTCATAGCAAGCGGAGTTCTGAGCACGACGGCTGCGCTCCTTTACTTGATCTCTTCAACAGTCCTGCAGATCATCCTCATTCGGATTCTCGAAGGGGCAGTGTGGGCACTTTTCTGGCCAGCTGTGGAAGCTCTCGCAACGGAGATCGTCGATGCAAAGAGAGCAGGCCGAGCAATGGGAATGGTATCCGCTTCTTATGGAATTGCTTTTGCTACCAGCTCAGTGGCTGCAGGATCAATCACGAGCGTCTTCGGCTACTTGCAAACTTTCATGATCTACCTTGTACTGTCCTTGATTTCGATCTTCTTGGCTGTGTTCCTCCTTCGGGGAACTCCGCGCCGTAGTGAATCAGCAGTAGCACGCGAAGAGAGCGGCAAGCTCGATTCGAGTAGTTTGAGTTCGAAGATGACTATTCTAGCCTACTTCCTTGGAGGTTCGTACACATTTGGGCTTGGAGTCATGCTGACGTTATTCTCGGTTTTCGCAAAATCCCTCAGCGTTGCTGTGTTCTTGATTGGAGTGCTTTTCGGGTTTTTCTGGCTGGGAAGGATCGTTGGCTCAGTTGGAGGTGGACGTGTCTCCGACAAGTACGGGAGGGGGCCCATTGTGATCGTAGCCATGTTGGGTTCGGTGGCCGGTTTTATGTTGGCGGCGTTTTCGACGGGCATCGATATGCTGTTGGGTGCTGTCGTCATTCTTGGTTTCAGCATAGGCACTTCTTTCCCGGTTAGCGTTGCAATTATCTCAGACAACGTCCCCGTATCAAAACGTGGCTACGCAATGGGAATCTACGAAACTTCGTGTGCAGCTGGCTTCATGTTGGCTGCGTCATTCGGGGGTTTACTTTCAGACCTGTATTCGCCACGAATGCCATACTTGCTGGCAGCGATCGTAAGCCTTGCGGCTGCGATTATCTTCGCCTTAAGGCGAGTGAAGTGATGAAGGAAGGTGTTTCAGAGGGCTTCGACGAGAGGCATTTTTTCCATTACGTCCTTGAGGTCACCTGCGATTGACTTGAATCTCTCTATTGCTCGATTCACATCTTCTTCCGTATGCTGCACTGAGAGCGTCCACTGTTCATCGGGTCCGGTCCCTGTAGGGATAATCCCTCGATTCATCATGGAGAGGTAGAACAGGAACCAGGTCGCCGTATCAGTCTCGAGAAAGCTACGCCAATCCCTCACTGGTTCTTGGGAGAAATGTATCGTGCCGCTGAGACCGATCCATTGAAGCTGGGCTTCCAGCTCGGCGTCGCGGGCTATGTCGTAATATCCCTTCGCAAGTTGTTCTCCAAGTCTCTCCGCAAAATGGAAGCCAGACTCCGTTAGTACATCTCTTAATGTTACGATGGCAGCTCGGACCGAGAGCGGGTTGGAGTTGAATGTTCCAGCGTGTGAAACTTGCCCTGGAACGATTGTTTCCATGACCTTTTTCGACCCTGCAATGACTGAGAGCGGAAAACCACCTGCGATGGCTTTCCCCATGGTGCAGAGGTCAGGTTTGACTCCGAAGTGATCTGCAGCACCGCGATAGAACTTTCCACACGTCTTGATCTCGTCAAAGAATAGCAGGCAGTTGAACTCATCTGCTAATCGTCTCAGTCCCTCTAGGAAGCCCTTCTCGGGTAGAACGAACCCCATGTTCATTGGAATGGGCTCGAGCATGATTGCTGCCAATTCGTCGCGGTGGTTTCGGATTATTGCTTCACAGGCTTCGAGGTCGTTGAAGGGAGCAATGATAGTGTTTGTGATTACCTCTGGCGGTATGCCTTTTGACGCGGGAACTTGATTTGGAGATTTCCTGTCGCCAACTTTTTCTTTTGTTGGCTTCACGCTCACCAACAATGAGTCATGTGACCCGTGGTAACATCCTTCGAACTTAAGCAGCTTCTTTCTGCCTGTGTGTGCGCGCGCCAATCGAACAGCATGCATGGTTGCCTCGGCGCCTGTAGTTGAAAATCTCACCATGTCATAGCCAAAGCGGGAAGTTACAATTCTGCCGAGTTCAACGCTGTCTTCCGCCTCGAATCCGTAGAGTACACCTTTGTCAATACAGTTTCCGATTTCCCTGATTAGAATTGGGTGGCTGTGGCCTGTGACTAAGGCTCCGAATCCCATGTTGAAGTCTATGTACTCGTTCCCGTCGGCGTCCCAGATTTTCGATCCTTTCGCTCTTGAAAAGTAGAGTGGGTATGGGTCAATGTATCTGTAATTGCTATGTACACCGAAGGGTGTGAGTTCGCGAGCCTTCTCGAAAATTCCTTTCGATCGCGAGGATCTAGATTCGAACTCGCGTGTTTCTCTCTCAATTGCTGACAAAGTGCTCGTAGCCCAAGTGTCGACATGTTGCGTTAAGGCTTTGCGAGGTCGTTCTGTCTAGGAAATGATTTGGGTGCGGAGGGCCTTCAAAGACTCCTCCGCGGCTATGATCGTCTCGTCGACTTCGCGTTCCGTATGGACTGCCGAGATCGAGAGTCGTTCCAATCCGTCAGGATGCATGTACACACCGTGCTTCAACATCTCGTCTCTGAAGCGCTTGAATTTCTCACTACTTGATTGGAGCGCCTGCCTGTAGGTAGAGACCTTGCGGAGTTTCGTGAAGTATATCGACAGCATTGGACCAACAGCGTTGACTACAACATTGTATCCTGCAGCGCTGAGAGTCTCCGCCAATCCCGTTTTGAGTTTTGAACCGAGGTCAGCCATTCGACGAAACGCTTCTCCATCATTCTTGAATAGGGTTTCCAGAGTGGCTTTTGAAGCAGCAAGGGACAGAGGGTGAGCATTGTATGTTCCGCCGAATCCTATTCTACCCGGGCCAATCTGGCTCATCAAATCTCTCCTCCCAGCGACGGCCGCAATCGGAGCACCGCCTCCCAGAGCCTTCGCATAGCATGCAATGTCAGGCTTGACTCCGTAGAATTCCTGTGCGCCTCCTTTCGCGATTCTGAAGCCAGTGAGAACTTCGTCGAAGATCAATAGGCAATCGTATTTGATGGTTAGCTCACGCAGTTGTTTCAGATAGTCACTCTCGGGTGGAATCACGCCTTGGCTGGCCATTACCGGCTCGGTTATCACAGCTGCGACGTCATTGTGATTCTTCTTCAGTATGCGTTCTAGGGCAGCTACATTGTTCCATGGAGCCACAATGATCGTCTTCGCAACTTCATCTGGGATGCCAGGGAAGAATGGCAGTTTGGCCGGACTGGATTCGAGACCTGAAACGGGTGATGGGGAGTCGACGCTGAAGAGCACATAGTCGTGATGGCCATGATAGTGTCCTTCAAACTTCAACAGCTTGTCCTTTCCAGTTACTGCCCTAGCGATCCGCAAGGCTTCCATTGTTGCTTCTGTTCCGGAATTAGCGAACGTAACCATCTCAGCGCAGGGAACGGCGTCCGCAATGATCTTCGCAAGTTCGATCTCGCGCTCTGTTGTCGTCCCGAACATTATTCCTTGCTGCAGCTGTTGTTCGATTTCCGCAATTATCTTGGGGTGTTTGTGTCCGAGGATCAGGGCTCCGTAAGCCATTAGATAGTCGATGTAGCTGTTTCCATCCACATCCCAAACCTTTGGTCCCACACCCTTCTCGAAAATCACCGGGAAAGGTTCGTGCATGTGAACCCGTACATTTGAGGAAGCGCCGGCAGGCAGATACTTCCGGGCCTGTTCGAAGAGTTGCTCAGATTTCTGCAATGAGAATGTCTTCTCCGTTAGCAGTTTCACGTTTTCAGGCCGGGTGATCATTTGCATTTCTAACATCTCCTTCACACCAGTATCTACCTTATTCTGCCATATAGGTTAGTATTATGGTACAAACGCTCATTTTTCGCTTTTTTCTGGCTCAAAAATGCATTTTCTGACTCAAGAGTATCAAAAGAAAATTGAACCCAAGAGAATTCCATCATTAGTTCAATCGATAGAATTGAAATTGAATAATTCAATACATTTTGAATTTTCAGGTTCTTTTCCGAGAACATTGGGGTCGGAGGTTTAGATTTGCAAGCCAGATTGACCTCTTGATTCGCAAGAGGAGCTGGGATTTCTCCAAGAGTCTAGGTCGAGACAAATCGCGAGAACTACACCGATACGTTATGTATGACAGCCCGATACGTTCGCGCCGGCGTACCTGTTGAAGTTCTCGATCATTGGTGCAGGTGGCGTAGGACAAGTCATCATTACGCATTTGGCCAAAACAGGGGCGAATGTGAAGATAGGTGACATCGATCGGGCTCGACTTCGTGAAATCAGTAGACTCCCATTGGGGGAAATCTCAACCTCAAAATTGGATGCAAGCAAACCCGAGATGGTTAGGAAATTCATCAAAGGGACGAATGTCGTGATCAACTCGTCGAATCCGCGGTTCAACTTGCTCATTATGAGGCAGGCGCTCAGGGCGGGAATTCACTACATAGACCTCGCAGGTTACCCCTCGGAACAGATGAAACAAGACTCAGCATGGAAGAAGGCCGGGCTCGTCGCCATACTGGGGATGGGCGAGGATCCAGGGCTGTCAAACATAATGGCAAGGCGGGCCGTGGACATGCTCGACCGGGTAAGCGAGATCCGCATCCGAGACGGGGAGACCTCAACAAGCGAGACCTATCCCTTCGTCGCTCTCTTCGCACCTGACGTTTTCCTCGAGGAAGCCGTTTCCCCCGCGCGCCACTTCGAGGACGGAGAAGTGAAGACGACCTCTGCGATGTCTGGGAAGGAGATCTACCGGTTCCCGGGTCCAATAGGTGAGGTTCCCGTCTATGGCATGGACCACGAGGAAGTTCACACCTTGCCTCAATACTTGCCGAAGAAACCTAGATTCGTTGACTTCAAACTTGCATTAACCGATGACGCGGCCTCAGCGATCAAACTATTCCATAAGCTTGGTCTCCTCAATCGAACACCAATCGCCGTCGGGAAAGTGAAGGTGAGTCCACTTAGTGTGCTGCTGCATCTATTGCCCACGCCATCGCAGATTGCAGGGAAGATTCGAGGAAATGCCGGAATCTTGGTAGAGGTCAAGGGAGAAGTTTCCGGGGAACGATGTCTGCAGAAATTGCATGTGACCATGAGTCACGAAGAGGCGTACGAGAAATACCGGTCAAACGCCACTTCCTATCTAACTGGCACTCCCACCGCAGTGTGTGCGCACATGCTCGCTACAGGACGAATCGAGAACCGAGGTGTAATAGTCCCAGAATCACTAAACGCCGAACCCTTCATTGAAGAAGCTAGAAAGTTCGGCCTGCAGGTCCAGTTTGATAAGACCAGACTGCAGTAGTGTTTTGCATTTTGAGACTACATAGGTGACTTCAAGAGTTAGATTTCGGAGTTTCAGCATCAGTATTCTAGACTGAGCTGGAGAGCATGAAAACCCTAGTCCTAGGGGCATCTGGACAGATCGGAGCGTACACCGTTCAGGACTTGGTGGAGTTCTGCCATGCAGAAGTAGTTGCCACGAGCCGAAAACTCGGGAATGTAAAGAAAGCCATGACAGATCTTGGAGTAGCTGACCGTGTGAAGATCATGGAGCTTGACGCGAGCAGGACCGATGACGTTGCGAAACTCGCAAAGGCGGAGAGAGTGGACACAGTTGTGAATTGTGCCTGGTATCAGACCAATCTAGCTGCAATGGAGGCATGCATCCAAGCTGGCGTTCACTATACAGATCTTGGAGGCTTTTTCGACACAAGCCTAAAACAACTTCAACTTCACGAGAAGTGGAAAAAGGCTGGAATCAATGCCACTATAGGGCTCGGGAGCACACCGGGGCTTACGAATGTCGCTGGAGCTGCGGGGGCAGCAAGACTCGACCGGGTTCACACGATCAACATCTACTGCTCCTGGGGTAACACGTTGCCAGTAAAGGAACCTGGTTGGCCTGGGTATTCCATTCGAACCGTTCTGGACGAATTCACTCAGGAACCTATCATGTGGCTAGACGGTAAACATGTGAAGCAACCGGTCCTTTCGGGTGAAACTACAGTGACGATGCAGGATCCTATTGGCAAGATAACCGCGTATTATGTGAAACATTCTGAACCTGCAACCATGGGCAGGTACATTGGGAAAGGCTGTCGGAATGTGACTTTTAGAATTGGGTTTCCGAGCACCGACCTTGCGACCTTCAAGACCCTGAAGAGTTTGGGTTTTGCTGATACGAACGCCCTGGCCGTGGGAGACGCTAGGGTATCTCCACTCGATTTCCTAACAGCAATGCACCAGAGAACGATTTCAGAATCGAGAGGCGAACCTCAACCACGCGAAGAGTATGAATATGACGCTTTCAGGATAGATGTCTTCGGGGTCCGGAAGGAGCTTCCGGCGACTGTCACGTACCACATAATGACGTGGAACGATCCTGAAAGAGGAATATCGTCAGGACGCGATACCGCAGTCCCGCCGTCAATAGTTTCACAATGGCAGGCCACTGGAAAAAACAGCACTCCAGGCGTCTATCCTCCAGAGGCTCACTTGGACCCTGAATCATTTTTCTTCGAGGTTGGAAAGAGAAAGGTCAAAGTAGAAGAACACTTCACAGAAACACGCAGGTTCTACTAGAAAAGGCAAATTCTTTATGCACTCACTGAGGTAAGCTACGCGGAGATATTCTGTGAGCAAATCAAGTCGAAGAGACATTCTGAAGGCTGCGGCTGCGGGAGTAGCCGGTCTTGCGATTGGAGGTGTGGCCGGCAACTATTATGGCGCTCAAACGACGATGACTCAAGAGGAGGCTCTCAAGGTCCAGTTGGAGGATCTGAAGAAGAAACTGCCTGTGCAACCAGAGAAGGAGGTACGCGTCTACACATGGAGTGAATACATTCACGAATATCTGATCGATGTCTTCAAGCAGAACACAGGTATCAACGTGATCTATGACACCTACGAAAGCACAGATGAGATGCGAGCCAAGGTTACGACAGGTCAGAGCGGCTATGACATGGTCATGGTCACCGACTACATGATTCCAGAGTTCGTTGATCTCGGACTGTTGGCAGAACTTGACCTCAATCTTCTTCCAAACACTGTGCATTTAGACGATAAATTCAGGAATCCCCCTTACGATCCGGATAACAAGCACTCAATGCCATACCTCTGGGGAACAACTGGTCTAGGTTGGAACTCGGCGAAAGTCACCGAGCCAGTCACAGGCTGGGGGGACGTTTTCGAACCGGGAAGAGTGCGCAAATACGAGAAAAGTGTCACCATGCTCGACGACATGCGGGAGTCGATAGGTGCGGCTCTGAAATACCTTGGTTACTCACTTAATGATGTTGACGACGCCCATCTTAACGAAGCGAAGCAAGTGCTCCTCGCACAGAAGCCCTTCCTAGCGAAGTATACCGGAGCACTGGAATACATTCCTGGCCTCGCGGGGGAGCGGTTCATGATTTCCCACGCCTACGGCGGCGACGTTTTCGTCGCGGCTGAAGACAATCCAGACGTCAAATACGTAATCCCAGAGGAAGGATGTACACTCTGGGTCGACAATATGACGGTGCTGAAGAATGCAGCGCATCCAGTCGCGGCTCACTTATGGGTGAACTTCATATTGGATCCAACAGTGATGGCGATAATATCAAACTCCAGATACTATCCAAACCCGAGCAAGGATGCAACTCCATTTCTGAACGCAGATGTTGCCGAAGATCCAGCCATCTATCCACCTGATGACGTGTACGCGAAACTGGAGATATTCAAACCATTCACAGCCGAAGAGCTTGAGAAATACCAGAGGATCTGGCTAGAAGTCGTGGGATAGTCCGCAATCAGACCACGTATGCGTCAGACTACGGAAGTCCTCCCCTCCCTTTTTCTGCTCCACTGCGCACGGGAGTGTTGTATCGCGTGGACAGGCAATTTGAAGCGCTGGGTCTCGATAGTAAGGGGACCTATCACAATCAGCCCGAACTAGTGAAACTAAATAACGGCCCGTCTTCTTCTTCATTTGGCTCTACAATGTTTGAAGTTGAGCTGATAGACGTCTCAAAGCGCTTCGGCGAAGTGACGGCAGTCGATCATGTATCGATCGGCGTGAAGAAGAACGAGTTTTACTCTATCTTGGGGCCAAGCGGCTGCGGCAAAACCACCACATTGAGAATCATCGCTGGCTTCGAGGAATCTGATGATGGCGTTCTAAAATTGGGTGGGAAAGAGGCGAATGATGTCCCGCCCTACAAGAGAAATGTCGGCATAGTCTTCCAACATCTTGCGCTTTTTCCTCACATGAGCGTCTTTGACAACATTGCATTCGGCCTGAGGATGGCCAAGATGCCGATGGACGAGACGCGGAAACGGGTAGAACAGTCCTTAGAACTTGTTGACCTTCAGGGCCTCGGAGGTAGAAGGATTAATCAGCTAAGCGGCGGTCAGAAACAACGAGTAGGGATCGCAAGGGCACTGGTGAGAGAACCAGGGGTCATTTTGCTAGATGAGCCACTCGGTCCGCTTGACCTGAAGATTAGGCAGCATATGCAACTTGAACTCAAGAGAATTCAGAAACAGGTCGGTACCACGTTCATTTACGTAACACACGACCAAGGGGAGGCACTGACAATGTCCGACACAGTGGCAGTCATGAACAATGGGCGAGTTGAGCAGATAGGCAGCCCAAGAGAAATCTACGATCGGCCGGCTACACGTTTCGTAGCGAATTTCATCGGCGAAACAAACTTCCTGCCGGGCATCCTGCAGACTGATGGAGTATTCGTGTGCAAGACTTTAGGTTGTCCGGTTCTTGTTGAGGGAGCGCGGAAGTCAGTTGGCGACGGTGTTCTCTCAATCAGACCGGAGAGAGTGATCATAGGATCCTCCCTAGACGGTCTAGATAATCTCTTTGAGGCCGTGATCGAAGAGCTGGTATATCATGGATCACATGTGTCTGTCTCGGCGAAGATCGGGGAAGAGTTGACGTTAAAGATCAGGGCCAATCCTGCTGTGCCACTGAAGATCGGTGGGGCCACAAGGGTCGGTTGGAACAGGGCGGATGCGACTGTTATCACGCTTGGGAATGAATAGGTAGGTGAAGGTGTCCCTTTGCGAAGGTCCCCTAAGACCAACGCGGGATTGCTTGCGTCACCAACGGTAGTTTACCTGGCGATATTCTTCTTCGCGCCGTTCGCGATCGTATTGCTCTACAGCTTCGGAATGATAGACATATTCAGACAACTTAGACCTGTCTTCACGTTCGAGTACTACTTCGAATTCTTCAGCAGTGTCGTTCCTGGGGTGTTCGCTAGGTCGCTGCTGATGGCCTTTGCAACTACTGTCGCATGCCTACTGCTTGGGTACCCCATGGCGTACCACATAGCGGTGAAGAGTGTGCGCAGGAAGGAAACCCTACTGTTGCTTGTGATAATCCCGTTCTGGGTAAGCTTTCTGCTCCGGACCTACGCCCTGATGACTATTCTTGACGTTAACGGCATCATCAACGTCATGTTGTCGAACCTGGGACTGATATCTAAGCCTCTAAGCTTGATCTACAATCCTCAAGCTGTTCTGCTCGGGATGGTTTACAATTACCTTCCCTTCATGATTCTGCCACTCTATGCTTCGATGGAGAAGCTCGACAAGTCACTGTTAGAAGCAGCTGGGAGTCTCGGCGCGGGACCCATGAGATCATTCCTGCGCGTGACCTTGCCGCTCACACGGTCAGGCATCGGCGCCGGGTCAATTTTGGTTTTCGTCCCGGCTGTAGGCGAGTTCATAATCCCACAGCTTCTTGGGGGCACAGAATCGTTCATGGTCGGCAATCTGATCTGGACGTTATTCCTAAAGGCGCGCAATCTATGGTTCGGTTCAGCCGTTTCGATAATTCTTATCGCGCTTGTAATTCTCATAATCGGACTCTACATGAAATATATCAGTAGGGGAGAGGAGATGGCAATATGAAGAAGCTCGGAGACAAGATTCTGGCCGGATACTCTGGGCTCATGTTCGCATTCCTGTACGTCCCGATCCTTCTCATGGTCATATTCTCCTTCAATGACTCAAGACTGCTTGCGGTCTGGCGTGGATTCTCGCTCAGATGGTACGAGTCGCTCATGGCGGATCCAACCGTGTGGGCGGCCTTCTACAATAGCATCTGGGTGGGTGCTCTTACCGCCGGTGTCTCTATGGTGCTCGGCACCATGACGGCATTTGTCATGGTGAGGTACAGTTTTCGCGGCAAATCTCTCCTCGACAGTGCGTTGTACTTCCCTATTGTGATTCCAGAGATCACGGAGGCGTTATCGCTGTTGCTCTTCTACGTGTTCACCGGTATTCCGCTCGGAGGCGTGACGGTTGTGATAGGACACATCGCTTTCGCTATCTCCTTTGCCCTCATAGTAATCAGAGCCAGGCTTGTGGGATTTGACCGGTCAGTTGAGGAAGCAGCCAAATCTCTTGGGGCCAACGAGCTGCGTACCTTCTTCCACGTCACATTGCCGATAATACTGCCCGGCGTAATAGCGGGGGGACTTCTCGCCTTCACGGTCTCGTACGATGACTTCATCAAGACCGCTTTCACGGCTGGTCCAGGCTTCCAGACACTGCCGCTAAGGATCTACGCTATGGCAAGTCGAGGAGGTGTTTCGCCTGAACTTAACGCCTTGGCCACCATCACTCTTGTGGTATCTCTAATGCTAGCAGTTGTGCGACTTCGCTTATCAAAGACTCAATCCTGACAGTCTCTGGCTCTCGTCAAGCCCCGTGGGATTACATCTATCCCAATGAGTTACGCCGCCAGAACTGTCTGGAGCATGAATAAGAGCGTTTTCGGTGAATCTTTCGTCGAAGACTCGACAGCATGTCGACCAAAATGATTCAACGCACTATTGAGAAACATTTCAAACCAAATTCCTGCGAAGCTGCTCATGTTTGCTCATCAAGAAAGTTGTATATTTCGCTCGTAGCAGACTACTAAGACGGGTATTATCATGCCCGAATCATTGGATGTCATGGAGGCATACAAGAGATATGTCATCACGAGTTGTGTGAGCAGAGTCGAACCCGTGGTGGTCAATCGTGGTCTGGGAGCCACCATCACGGATCTTGAAGGAAAGGTGTATGTGGACTGCTTCTCTGGGATTTCAGTAGTAAATTCTGGTCACTGTAACCCGAAAGTCGTCGAGGCTGCGAAGAACCAACTCGATCGGTTGATTCACGCCTGCGCTTATGTGTATTATTTGGAGCCGGTCGCAAGGCTTGCAGAAAAACTTGCGCAGATAGTCCCAGGAGGGCTCACGAAGACCTTCTTC
>Ga0209521_10001828_pt1 | contig 17368 bp, 17 predicted proteins | sample Rifsed19ft4_FD_184016 | JGI IMG/M metagenome (GOLD analysis project Ga0209521, IMG submission 184016) | Soil microbial communities from Rifle, Colorado, USA - sediment 19ft 4 (version 2) | ecosystem: Environmental > Terrestrial > Deep subsurface > Rock core/Sediment | place: Rifle, Colorado...
ATATCCCTGTCAAAAATGATAATTTCATCAATGAGATGATTACCGCTAAGCACTTCTTCGGTGCCTGAGTTTACAAGAGCAGCGATATGAGAATCCGGGAAATTTTCCTTCAGTGCTCTGAAGGCGGGAACTGAGAGCATGACGTCACCTATATGGCGTAATTTGATGACAAGAATCCTTTTAACATTTATAAAATTTATGTCCATTTATAGTTTCTGGTTCATCCCGTAGGAAATTATAACGGGGTTTATGAATGGAGCCCCTGTGGTAACGACGGAAAGAAGATATTTCATGATTTGTTACATGCCATTTCACTTATTTTCCATCATAGTCTCCTACTGACAACTCCTTCAAAAAAGTATAAAATTAGATTATTTTAACAAAATGAGGTGTTTTGTTGAAACGATTACCCTGCTTTTAGTTTCCAAGGATGCAGATGATATTCTTGTCCAAAATCCTACCCTCCAGTAATTGACTATAACGACCCTTATATTCCTGACCGCTCTGTCTACGACCCTGAGTTCATTGTTAATAACTCACAGCTCATTATTGATACAAGAAACTTTATCCCTGTGTCAATCAGCCATTCGGGTAAAGTGAAAAAGGAATAACTCGTTCATTCATTCTTTCTGTTGGTTGACAGTTAATGGTTATATGTCAAGAAAGGAAGGGAATTCATAGAGTTTACACGGAGAAAACTGTATAATAAGGTTATTTTTTGAGAATTAAGATGGTTGTAAAACTTGAAGGACTATTTAAGGTATAGCAGTAGAGGAGGGGGAAAGATTATTCGATTATGAAAGCCAAAGATAATTCAATACATGAAGATGAAGTTGATCTTTATGATTGCTGGAAAACAATCCTAAAGAGGAAAAAATTCATTATTGGATTATGTTTCATTGTTACATCATTAGTAGCAGTTATAAGCTTTCTTATGCCAAAGATTTACAAAGGAGAGGTTGTTTTAGAAATAGCGCCTAAGGAAGTAGTAACAGCTAAAGAAGCAATAAAAGCTAAGGAAATTATTGATGTTATGGGCGAGATTGATCGTGAAAGAATCTCAGTGATTTTTGCCAAAAAACCTTCTTCTGTCGTTAGTATCAAAATGGAGGAGATTAGGGGATTCAATGATAAGATGAAGGTGATCATTGAAACAAAGTCAGTTGAAGATATTCACGATTCCTTCGTGGTGTTTGTCGAGTACATGAATAATTCTCCTTTGATAAAGCGGTTTGTCGAAAAAGAAAGGGCAATACTTATGAGAAAGTTACATGAGCTATCTGTTTTGACACAGCAATCTGAAACACTTGCGAAGAGTTTTCTACAATTGTTTAAGGAAGGGAAGTTAATCCCTGTCGGATTTGATCCCGTTGAACTGAATAGAAAGGTCTTTGAATTGAGAATTGAAAAATCTGAATTGGAACAAGCCCTTGAAAATTTTATAGGTGTTGAAATGATTGGGCAGCCATTTGTTTCAAAAAAACCTGTGAAGCCACATATAAAACTCTATATTGCCATAGCGGGTCTACTCAGTATTTTTACAGGAATAATTTTAGCCTTTTTTATTGAATATATAGAAAATATCAGGTATCAAAATAAAAAGAATACAGATTGAGAATAGAAAAAATATGTCGCTATTTTGAAGAAATGTGCTTAAAAGTTTCTCTCCTTTTAACCCTTTTTGTAGAATCTCCTCTTGCTTCTTGCGAATTCTCTCACTCGGTGGTATCCTTTTCATAGGCTTCGGTTCTCCTTTCTTTTATTTTTTATGGGTTTAAAAGAATAACCGAAGCATCTTACTTTTTACAGGTATTTTAGGTCATTACCGGGTATGACAATCTATATAGTAAGTTAAAAGTTGAAAATATAGAAAAAATGCTTTGTCAGAGTATAAAATCTTTGAAATCTTTAAAAATCTTGGAAGTTGGTGCAGGAATAGAAGGTATTTACACTGAGTTTATTATTAGGAAAGGAGCCGATGTTATCTATTAGCCTGACCGGATGGGGCATTGGAGCAATGGCCAAAAAGATAGAAAGGCTCACAATAAAAAATGATAAGAATATTACGAACCGTTTTTTATCGAGTTACTAAATTAATTTTTTTAATTGGTATATATGCGACTCATTTACTAAAAAAGCCAAAATGTGTCAAATATACTATTACTTGGCTGACCTCTAATCTTATGCCGGGTCGGAGTTCTTTACAGGACGAAGAGGTGTGGGTCACATTTGAAGCAAAGAAGTGGCTTGAAGAGTTCTTAACTCCAAATATGGTTGTATTTGAGTATGGCTCAGGTGGCTCTACAATATTTTTTTCGAAACGAGTGAAGAAATTGATCTCTGTGGAACATGATAGTGTATGGTACCAGCTTGTCTCTGATATTCTAAAAGAGAAAAATATCTCAAATTGCGAGTATCTACTTTTAGAACCCCAACTTACTCATGATGGCAAACCAGACTTCACAAACCCTTGGAGCTTTGCCTCTAGTGAATATCCATGCATGAGTTTTAAAGCATATGTAAAGAGCATTGACGCATTTCCAGACGAAAGCTTTAATCTGGTTTTTATTGATGGACGGGCAAGACCTTCTTGCATTCTTTATGCTCTTAATAAAGTACATCCTGAAGGTTTTATAATGCTGGACAATTCAGAGAGAGATTATTATCTTGCCGGGAAAGAGCTACTCGCAGATTGGAAGCGAATAGATTTCTTTGGACCAGGGCCGTATGGTCGCTATTTTTGGCAAACAAGCGTATGGAGAAAGCCATTAGTAAACACAAAGAATGGGTAGAATTACAGGTTATGCCCGATTTTGACATGAAGGGGGGTTGTTTTTTACTTATCGGCTGTAAGCCAGAAAAAAATGATTTCAAAAGATTTGCATTCAAAAGAAAGGAAGTATCTCAAGAATATGACTTCTTTCATACTTAAGATCATAAGATATATAATAAACGTCTTTATTGCCTTTTGGCTCTTTATGAGCTAATTGACTAAGTGATATTCATAAGTATGCATAATAATAAAGGACAAATGTTATCCAAACAACCATGGATTTCTGCTGCTTTTTTACTTCTACTTACTTCTATAATCAGTAAAGCATTTGGTTTTTTCAGAGAGATATTGATCGCCAAAAATTTTGGAATTAGCAGCCAGGTCGATGCTTACTTGGTGGCAATATCAATTCCTGTTCTTATAGGAGGCACTATAGGTTCTGCTTTTGCTATATCTATAGTTCCTCTTTACCATAAAATGATAAATAATAGTTTGAAGGAAGCAAATGACTTCCTCAAAACGGTTTTCAGTTTTACCATTATAGTATCAATTGCCTTAATATTTACTGTTAATTTTATGTCAGAAGCGATAATCAAAATCATCGCTCCGTCATTACCAGTGTCCACAATGAAATCAGCAGTGGAATTAACAAAGTGGCTATCTTTATTATTGTTAGGATATTCGCTCTTTAATGTTTTATCTTCAATTTATAATGCACTACACCACTTTAAAATACCAGCCTTTACAGATATGTTCAGTAATCTTTTTATCATTATCGCTTTAGTCCTCTTGTCATCCTTATTGGGAATTTATGCACTTGTGATAGGAGTGATTGTAAGTATCTATTTTTCTTTATTGATTTTTGTCTTCTATTTATTAAAACAGGGTATCGTAGGGTTCAATTTGGATTTCAAATCAAATAAGTTTAAAGAGTTTATAATTTTCATTGCTCCTGTAATGGTTTTTATGTTCTTTTTGCAGATAAGTAGTATTGTAGAAAATTTCTTCGCTTCCTCATTAAAAGGAGGAAGTATTGCAGCTTTAGGATACGCAAAACGGCTATATGATATTATTCCTACCCTTATAATAGCAAACATTGCAAAGGCGGTATTTCCAACTTTTTCAACATTATTTTTAGAACAAAAGATAGATGAACTGAGAGATCTTATTGTCAAACTTAATAAACAATTTATCATATATTTCCTGCCCGTTAGTTTTATGTTAATATTTTTTAGAAAAGAGATCATAAGAGTTGTTTTCATGCGAGGGGCTTTTAATGAATTAGCATTAGAGATGACCTCTGGTGCTTTTATGTTTTATGCTATGGGCTTAACAGCATCTACCTTAGTGCCTATCTTTTTTCGTCTATGCTATGCCTTTTCGGATACCGTTACACCACTGATAGCTGTTTTTAGTGGAAGTGTGTTTATGTGCCTTCTCAATTATTTTTTAACACCAGTGATGGGAATAACAGGAATTGCATTAACTAACAGCTTAACGGTTTTGCTTACCTTGTTTGTGCTTGGAATATTTGTTAGAAAAAAACTTGGAGGATTAAACATTAAAGGGTTTGCTAAGTCTTTCATTATCTCTTTTATATGTGCAACGCTTGCATTGCTTCCTTTTTTAAAATTTACGAACTCGAATCCGTACTATTTTATATTTTTAGCAATTTTATATTTCATATTCTATTTTATTTTAGGATGGTTTATTGCAAAGAGCGAGTTCAAAGTTGTATGGTTTTCATTCAAACGAATAATTATGAAATAAAGGTGGGAAATGAATTATTCGGTTATTCGCAATATAGATAAAGTAGCTGCAGTATTACGCGGGGTTGGTTTGCATCGTCTTACACGAGTAAGTAGAGATCTGTTAGATATTTTTTTTACTAAAGGGATATGTATTCAGATTGAAGAGGATATAATTTCTGTTCCACTACGCGATAGAGCTTTTTTATATGCAGTAAAAGAGAGTCATTTTGAGGCCAATACAGTCAAGCTATTTGCTGAAACAGTAAAGCCAGAAATGATAGTTATTGACATCGGAGCATATGTTGGTTATTTTACACTTTTAGCAGCTCGCCGTGTGGGTGCTAATGGTAAAGTTTATGCCTTTGAACCGGAGCCCAAAACTTACAGATTCCTAAAGCGTAATATTTGTTTGAACGAATATAAGAACGTTATAACAGTTCCAAAAGCTGTTTCCAATCAAAGTGGTACAGTTAAATTATACATAAACTCTTCAGACGCAAGCATGACAAGTCTTTTTCGGAGAAAAGGATCTCATAAAGCAATTGAGATTGAATGCACTACAATAGACGATTTTTTTCATGAACAGAGGGTTGATGTAGTAAAAATGGACATAGAAGGCGCTGAGCCGTATGCATTAGAAGGTATAAGAAATACGATTGAAAGAAATCCTAATTTAGTCTTATTTGTAGAACTAAATCCAGTTGCCCTAAAGGAAGCTGGAAGTACTTCCGATAAGCTAAAATGCATGCTGGAAGATTTGGGCTTTAATGATATTGTGGCTTTAGATGAGCAACGAAACGAAAAGGGTAAACTTTTGCTGTGCAATTTGTATTGTCGACGTTTAAGATAAAAATTATGTCAAAATTGTTTAGCATTAAAAAGTCTGTTCCTGTAAATCATGTCTTCCCTGTAAGTATTCCTTTGTTGGTTTTATTTCGCTTTCCTGAAATAGCTTTTACCGTGTTTCTTATCCCTTCTAAGCAGGCGGCATTGATCCAGAAATTACATTTACCACCAATTATAAATCTAACAAATTTGTTATTCAGTTTTATTTTAGCAATAATTATTACTATTGCCCTTAAGAGGCAAAAAGTACCTACTATACCAAAAAGACTTATTTTGCCATATACGGGTCTTGTTTTTTTGATGTTGATAAGTCTTAGTTATACTTCAAATTTAAATTATGGTATGACTAAGACAATTGAATTTATTACACTTACCACATTAGCCTGTTTCGCACCATTTTTTTTGTTCCGCAGTGCGATTACTTTTGAGCGCTTTTTAAAGACCTTTATAGTTTTAGGTGTTTTGCTAAGTATTATTGTCCTTGCTACATCTCCTTATTCTTTTAAGTATTATTATACTGAGATATCTTATGCTAAATTTGAGACCTTTGTTGGTAGTAACTATTTAGCCATCCAATACATATTAGGAATAGCCTCTCTGTCAATTCTTTATTATTTCTTGTTAAAGAATGTATCTAAAAAACAAACTATCTGTTTAATTCTATTATTAATATTTTTTTGTATCTCCTTCCTATATTCTCCTGGAAAAGGACCCATTGTCTCGTTTTTTTTTACAATAATTCTAATGACTATAAGCTCTCTCAGGTTTAAGAATAAAAAGATTTTAATTAACATGAAGATTGTAAATTATGCTTTTTTAATAATGGCTATAGGGGGCTTGTTGATGTTTTCAATTGGCTGGGTATTTATTCTTCGCACCAAAGCACTTTTTATACCTGAATATTACGGTCGAGTTGAAAGGTTAGAGAATGCGAAAATTGCTTTTGAATTATTTTATAATCATCCCCTTTCAGGTATAGGGATTGGTGGATTCGGAGTTTTTTCTGCAGAAATAGAAGGCATAAAGGAAAAATTTATATACCCACATAATATACTATTAGAAATTATTTCTGAATTAGGTCTCTTTGGTCTTATATTTTTTATAATTTTAATAGGTTTTGCCTTTAAACAACTTTTTTATCTAAAAAACAAATACAGATGTTCAAACTTATTTCCCTTAACAAATGTAGTCATTAGCCTTCTTATTTTCTCCTTTCTGACCTCATTATTCAGTGGTAATATTAACAATCAGCTGCTTTTTGCTTGGATAGGTACAGTATATACTTTAGAACAAATGGTTAAATATGAGGAAAATAAATGTAAAATACAAAACCAATAAAATGTTAATTATATGGCTTATACAAACCGGTGAACCATTGCCTTTAGATACTTCTATAAAAAAGATGAGGACGGCTCTTCTTGCAGATAAACTTATTGCAAGAGGGCATAGTGTTTTCTGGTGGACAAGTGCTTTTAATCATCTTAAGAAAGAGTGGCTATTTAAAAAGGATACAATGCTTGAAATAAATGAAGGTTATAAAATATTTGCTTTAAAAGGAAGTGGTTACAAAAAAAATATCTCTTTATCTCGATTTATAGATCATAGAGTTATTGCATGGAAATTTAAAAAATTAGCTTCAAAAATACCAAAGCCAGATATTATAGTTACATCTATGCCACCGCATGACCTTGCTTATGAGGCAGTGGTATTTGGTAAGAAAAATAACATACCCGTATTGGTTGATATCAGAGATCCCTGGCCTGATGTATTTCTGAATCATATGCCAAAACCCTTACAGAAACCTTTAAAGGCTTTACTTTTTAAGGATTTCTGGTTAACGAAAAAAAACATGCAGATAGCTGATGGATTGATAGCTGTTACAAATACATTCCTAAAGTGGGGATTGAAGTATGCGGGTAGGGAAAAATGCTTAACTGACAAGCTATATTATCTTGGTTACAAGAGACCCTTAGTTAGTGATATTTCAAAAGCTAAAGAAAAATTTTCATCTATGCTTAAAAATTTAAAAGATAAGTTTATAGTCTTTTTTGTAGGTACTATTTCATTTTATCATAATCCATCTATACTTTTAAAAGTAGCAGAGCGATTAAATAACAATAATATTCACTTTGTTATAGCAGGAGATGGAGAACTTTTAGGAGAACTTAAGAAAGCATCAAGAAATTTACAAAATGTAACACTAACCGGGTGGTTAAATCAGGATGAAATAGAATTTTTCCTGAAACAGGCTGAGGTTGGAGTATGTCCAACAACAAGTAAAATTGACCTTTTCCCAAATAAAGCATTTACTTACCTATCGGCAGGTTTACCCATCGTCTCAGCCTTCCAAGGGGACCTAAAAAAAACTATTGAAAAATACAAGATTGGCTATTATTATCCTCCAAATGATGTGGATGCTTTATTGGGTTGTATTATGAAACTGTATAATAATCCAGACCTGTATAACCAAATGTCCGAAAATGCAAGAAAAGTCTTTGATGAGATGTTTGATGCGGAAAAGATATATGCAGAATATGCTGAGCATATAGAAAGGGTTGTTTATGAATACAAAACATATGGAAAGGAAGTTTATAACTAAACAGGAATTAGTTCAGCAATTAGAGATATTAGCTAAAAAAACAAAAGAAGAGTGGCTTTCTGAATTAGAGGAGAGAAAGCTTAAAGAACTTGAATTCCATGACCGAGACAGGAATCAGGAGCTTATAAAAAATTATGATAAAGATACCTTTGAAAAACTTCATGGTAATAAAAAATTTTACAAAATCGTTCAAATCTCCAGCAATTATGTTGAAAATTGGATAAAACAATTCAGTAGAGAAAAAATATTTTTAGATTATGCATGTGGAAATGGGGCTTATGCTATTAAGGCTGCCAAGGCCGGAGCAGAACTTGCTATCGGTATAGATATTAGCGAGACTTCAATTAAAAATGCCAGAAAATTTGCTCAAAAAGAAGGTGTGTCAGATGATACTTATTTTGTAATGGGAGATTGTGAAAATACAGGGCTACCAGATAGTTCTATAGATATTGGTATTTGTTCAGGTATGCTACATCATTTAGATTTGAGTTTTGCATTCTGTGAACTGAGAAGAATTTTGAAGCGGGGAGGGGTAATACTTGCTATAGAGGCATTGGATTATAATCCCTTAATAAAACTTTATAGAAAGTTAACTCCACAAATGAGAACCGAATGGGAAGCGGCACACATTCTCTCTTACAAAGATATAAATTTTGCAAATAAATTTTTTGATGTCAAAAAAATTAAACACTGGCACTTATTCAGTATCGCAGGGACTTACTTTCCCTTTGCTTTACCATTTTTCAATGTTGTTGACAGGTTTGTCTTAAGGATACCCATTTTGAAAATGCTTTCATGGATGTTTACCTTCGAGTTGCACAAGAGATAGCAACTTCGATAAAATACCTTGATTTTCCATTACCTTTCCTTAAAAATATTACCTGGGACACTTATTAAAAGATAATGGGGAAGCGTTTATTCGATATTGTTTGTTCACTGGGGGGATTAATTGTATTGTTTCCATTGTTATTGGCAATAGCTTTCTTGATAAAAAAAGAGGATGGTGACCCTGTTTTTTACCGTGGGGAAAGGATTGGAAGATATGGAAAGCCATTCAGAATATATAAATTCAGAACCATGGGAGTGGATGCTGATAAAATTGGTGGGTCCTCAACACCCGAAGACGATCCGCGTATAACAAAAATGGGAAATTTTTTACGAAAATATAAGTTAGATGAATTACCGCAACTCATTAATGTCCTTAAAGGCGAAATGAGTTTAGTGGGGCCAAGACCCCAGGTTCAGTGGGCTGTTGAATTATACCGTGAAGAAGAAAAAAGACTCTTAACTGTCAGACCTGGTATAACTGATTACGCCTCTATTGAATTTAAAAATGAAGCAGAGATTTTGAAAGGAAGCACTGAACCGGATAAAGATTACCTTGAAAAAATTGCCCCTGAAAAAATGAGATTGGGACTGAAGTATATAGATAACCGATCATTTTGGATCGATATGAAAATACTATTCTCAACAATAAAAGCTTTATATAAGAGAACACCTTAGGAGGTTATGATGGAGCCAATTACACCAGAAGGGGGTTTCAGAACAGAAATAGAAAGAAAAGTGGGGAAAAAACTTGAAGAAGTTTTTGTAAAATGCCCTGAAAGTATCGAAATTAAATTAGACAATTTTACCAAATATATAAGACGGCAAAGACTGACACGATTATTGACTCTGTATGAAATTTTTAAAAAAATATTGCCTGTGAAGGGTTCGATTGTTGAATGTGGGGTGTACCGGGGATTCAGCTTGATGGCCTGGGCAAATATAAGTGCTTTGTTAGAACCAACTAACCTAACAAGAAGAATATATGGTTTTGACACATTTGAAGGTTTTCCAGGCGTAAGTGAAAAAGATTTGAATAGAATGATGGAACCCCAGAGTGGTCAGCTATATTCTAATTCGTATGAAGAATTACATGAATTGATTAAGATTTATGATTCAAATAGATTTTTAGGGCATATAAATAAGGTTGAATTAATTAAAGGGGACATTACCAAAACCATTCCAGAGTTTTTTTTGAATAATAAGCATCTTGTTGTCAGTCTTCTCTTTCTGGATATGGATTTATGTGAGCCTACAAAAGTAGCTATTGAACAGTTTTTTCCGAGGATGCCAAAAGGTGCAATTATTGCTTTTGATGAGTTGGATAATCCTATCTGGCCAGGAGAAACAATGGCACTTTTAGAAACATTGGGTATCAATAGAATAAAGATTCAGCGGATTGAATTTGATCCATACATAGGATTTGCTGTAATTGATTGAGAATTACTAGAAGAATGACCTGTGAAAAAAACAGTGCATGAGAAATATATCATAGAGAATTACCGGTCTCTTTCCCGGAAAGTAAGGAAAACAGTGCTCAATTTAATATACAGGACAAAAAGTCCCCATATTGGCTCGTCGTTCTCTGTTGTAGAGATTTTGGTAAGTCTTTATTTTCATCACCTCAATGTTTCCTCTGACGACCCTTTAAATCTAAGGCGGGACAGATTTATTCTCAGTAAGGGGCATGCGTGTCCGGCTCTTTATGCCGTCCTGGCAGAAAGGGGTTTTATGAAAAAGGATGACTTAGATGGCTTTGCTATAAACAACGGGATACTGGAACAGCATCCAACTATTGATTTAAATAAGGGGATAGAAGTTTCTACAGGTTCTTTAGGTCACGGACTTTCTATCGGGATAGGGATGGCGCTTGCTGGAAAAATTGATAAAAACGAGTATAAAGTCTACGTATTGATGAGTGATGGTGAACTCAACGAAGGTTCTGTATGGGAGGCCATCATGTTTGCAGGCCACCATAAGCTGACGAACATAATAGCTCTGGTTGACTACAATAAAATGCAGGCATTGGGATGTACAAGGGATATTATTGATCTGGAACCCCTCGATAAAAAGTGGAAAAGTTTTGCCTGGAATGTCCAAGAAGTTGATGGCCATGACTTTAAACAGATTTTCAACGCCCTGAATTCATTGTCCCCGGAAAAACCCAATGTTATAATTCTGCATACGGTGAAGGGTAAGGGTGTGTCTTTTATGGAAAACCAGCTATTGTGGCATTATCGAGCCCCGAATGAGGAAGAGTATGAACTTGCACTTAAGGAGTTGTTGCAGTGAGGGCTGCATTTTTTGAATCCCTTGAAGAACTCTATCAAAAGAATAGTGACATTTTTGTTCTTACCGCTGACCTGGGATACAGGCTGTTTGATAATTTTAAAATGAAGTGTGAAGAGAGATTCTATGATGTTGGAGTAGCTGAAGCGAATATGATTGGCATTGCATCCGGTTTAGCCCTTACAGGTAAAAATGTTTATTGTTATTCTATTATTCCTTTTTTGATCATGAGGGCTTTTGAGCAGATCAGGATTGATATCGCATACCATAATTTAAATGTGAAATTGGTGGGTGTAGGAGGAGGTTTTACCTACGGAAGGGAGGGTTTTACTCATTTCGGACTTGAGGATTTTGCATTAGTGAGGCCTCTGCCAAATGTAGCTGTGGTTGTTCCAGCCGATCCTTTTGAGGCAAGGTGTCTGGCAAAAATATCATATGAATATAAAGGACCCATGTATATAAGGCTTGGAAAAACAGGTGAGCCTGCGATTCATAATTGGACTCCTGATTTTCAGATTGGGAAACCACTTGTTATTAAAGAAGGAAAAGACATTGCTCTCTTTGCTATTGGCAGCATGGTATCTGTTGGTAAGGAAGTAGCAGGTTTGTTAGGGGAAATGGGGATTAATCCAACCGTAATCAATATGCACACCTTAAAACCTTTCGATAAAGCTACTGTTAATCAGATTGCTTCAACACATAAAGCGCTCTTTTCTTTAGAGGAACACTATACAGATGGCGGGTTAGGGACAGCTCTTGCAGAAGTCCTTTTAGAGAACCGATATAGCGGACTCTTTAAAAGATTTGGCATTGACCGGCTGGATAAACATATCGGCAGTAGTGATTATTTGCGGGCAAAATATGGATTGACTGCTGGAGAGATAAGCAAGAAAATTTTAAAAGAACTACGGCCATGAGCATTGCTTGGAAGGTTAGATTTTTTGATTATCCCATGCAATTCAAAATACATGAAAAAGAATATATGAAAATTATTAAAGATACACTTTCAAAGGGAGAATATATTCTCGGTGAGGATTTAAACAGGTTTGAGGAAAATCTCGCAAACTTCGTTGGCACAAAACATGCTGTGGGAGTTGGTAATTGCACAGATGCCTTACTTCTATCACTGTACGCTGCAGGTATTGGACTTGGAGACGAGGTAATTACTATTTCTCATACCTTTGTTGCTACTGTAGAAGTTATAAAATTTTTAGGTGCAATTCCTGTTTTTGTGGATATTACTGATGACCATAATATGAATGTAGATTTGGTAGAGGCTGCTATTACTCAAAAAACAAAAGCCGTAGTGCCTGTTCAGCTGAACGGGAGGATTTGTACCAAAATGGATAAGCTTGTAGACATAGCAATAAAGCGAAACATTATACTTATCGAGGATTCTGCACAAGCACTTGGAGCTCAATATAAAGGGAAAAGTGCAGGAACATTTGGACTCTCAGGATGTTTCAGTTTTTATCCTGCAAAACTTCTAGGTGCTTTTGGGGATGCTGGTGCAATTGTCACAGATAATTCTGAATTCGCAGATAAAGTGAGAATGTTGAGAAATCATGGAAGGGGGAAGGGAACGGATATAAACCTATGGGGACTCAACTGCCGCATGGATAATGTACATGCCGCCATCCTTGATTTCAAATTAAAACAACTGCCTGATTGGATAAAGATGCGACGAGAAATTGCGACTATGTATCACAATCAACTCTCAAGCATAAAAGAATTAAAGCTACCACCTCCCCCTGCTGAAAATGGAGAGCATTACGATGTCTTTCAGAACTATGAAATTGAAGCGGAAAGAAGAGACAATCTGATTGCATTTCTAAAAGAAAATGGGATTGAAGTAGTAGTACAATGGGGTGGAAAAGCAGTTCATCAATTTGAAGCTCTTGGGCTGAACCACATTAGCTTGATACGTACTGAACAACTCTTTCGAAAGGCTTTAATGCTCCCAATGTATACAGAATTAAAAGATGAGCAGGTAAGATATGTTATCAGCTTAATACAGGAGTTTTATCGTGCAAAATGATAAAAAATATAAATTTGAAGACGTAACGGAAACTCCCAATGCAAAAGCATCTCGAGAGCAATTAACAAGGCTTTACACGCGATATCGATTTGCATCTGAATTCTGTGATAAGAGAGATGTACTAGAAGTCGCCTGTGGTGCAGGTTTAGGACTTGGATATCTTGCACGTTCTGCGAAGAGGGTTGTAGGTGGTGATATTCATGAAGATAACCTGAAATTCGCTCATAAAACCTATAATGGGCGACCCAATATATATCTATATTTGTTGGATGCTCACAATATGCCTTTCGATAATAAAAGTTTTGATGTTGTAATTTTATATGAGGCTATTTATTACCTTTTTCAACCAGAAAAATTTATAAATGAAGCACATAGGGTATTAAGAGATGATGGCATCCTCATTATCTGCACGGCAAACAAGGATTGGTCCGGTTTTAACCCAAGCCTGTATAGCTTTAAATATTTTTCTGCTCCTGAACTGTTTTTGCTACTGAAAAATGGGAGCTTTGAAGTAAAGCTCTTTGGGGACTGCATAGCACATACTGATAGTTTAAAAGATAAAATAATATCTGCTATAAAACAAATGACAGTGAAACTACATTTAATACCAAAAACGATGAAGGGCAAGGAAAAATTAAAGCGTATATTTTTCGGAAAACTAAAACCTATACCTCCTGAAATCTCTGATGGAATGGCAGACTACATTCAACCGGTACCTATACCACATGATGTGCCGAATATGAAATATAAAGTCTTATTTGCTGTCGGGCATGTAAGACCATGAAGAGACTTTTTGATACAGCGGTATCATTATTAGCTTTGACAGTTTGTTCCCCTTTATTTTTCGTGATCTCGTTATGGATAAAGTTCAGTAGTCCTGGCCCGGTATTTTCTGCCCAGAAAAGAATTGGGAAAAATTTAAAGCCTTTCAATATCTATAAATTTAGGACCGTAGAGGTAAATATACCTTTGAACGGTTTTCTCATAAACCCTGTTGATGATCAGAGAGTAACAAAGGTTGGAAAATTTCTACGAAAGACAAAGATTAATGAGCTACCACAGATCTGGAATGTCCTAAAAGGTGATATGAGCCTTGTTGGCCCTAAACCGGAATTGGAAAGGTATGTAAACAGGTATAGAGAAGACTATGAGGAAATTCTAAAAATAAAGCCTGGCATTATAGATATGTCCTCATTAACTTATGGTAATGAAGAGGAAGTTTTAGGAAATAAAAAGGATCCGGATGAATATTATATCCATGTTCTTTTGCCAGAAAAAATCAAGCATGCTAAGGAGTATCTGAGAAAGGAATCTTTACTATTCGATCTAAGGTTAGTGTTCTTAACTGTTTTTAAATTGATTTATCCTCATGATTCTATTCTTAAAATAATAAATGCTTTAACACTATCCAGAAGGTCCGTCGTTATAGGTATACAGTTAATCATTTTTGTTGCTGCGAATTACGCAGCCTTTTTAATTCGGTTTGATGGTAATATTGATCCTCACTATCTAAGCTTATTTCTCAAATATTTTCTATTATTACTCCTTATTAGAGCTATTTACCTTTTTGTCTTCTCATTGGATAAAGGGTTGTGGAGATATGTGGGTATTAATGACTTAGTAAATATTGCTGCTGCTATAAGCCTCGGTTCATTGACTTTTTTCATAATTGTAAGGTTTCTCTTGGGAGATACTGCTTATCCGAGGTCGATATATGCGATTGACTGGTTTTTAAACGTCTTCTTTCTGGGAGGAGTGAGGGTTTTCAGGCGCATACACGATATGGGAGGAAACAAAGAAACGCCCAGCAAGAAGGTTCTTGTCATGGGCGCAGGGAATGCAGCGGAAATGTTCCTCCGTGATATAGAGCATAGCCCATTTTATCTCCATAAGGTAATAGGTCTCATAGATGATGATCCTATGAAGAAGGGGCTCAAGATAAGAAATGTCCCTATTCATGGTTCGAGGAAAGATCTCATGACTATTGTAGAAAGAGAACAGCCTGATGAGTTCCTTATTGCCATACCAGCAGCTTCTAAAACGCAGCTTGAAGAAATTGTGAAAGACCTCAGACAGTATGGATTGCCAATAAAATCATTGCCAAGTTTCTGGAATTTATTGAGTGGAAGGGAATCCTTAACTTTAACAAAGATAATAGAACCAGAAGACATTCTATTTCGGTCACCTGTATGTGAGGAGTATAGAGGGATGAAAAGTTATTTTGAAAATAAGAGGATTATGATAACCGGAGCAGGTGGCTCAATTGGCTCAGAGCTCTCAAGGCAGATTGCCCCCTGTAAACCTGCAGACCTTATCCTTTTTGAAAGACATGAGGAAAATCTCTATAAGATTAACTTAGAACTTCAGGATGGTTTGAACTCAGAGTCAAGGAAGAAGCAATTAAAAATCCATTCAATTATCGGTGATATATTGGATGAAAACAGGCTTACGGAAATCATAGAGACATTTCGACCAGAGATTGTTTTACATGCTGCAGCTTACAAACATGTGCCCCTCGTAGAAGATAACCCCTACGAGGCATTTAAGACAAATGTTATAGGAACAAAGATGGTTGCTGAAAAGGCATGTGAATTTGGAGTAGAAAAATTTGTTTTTATTTCAACAGATAAGGCAGTAAACCCAATAAATGTAATGGGCATGACAAAAAAGATAGCTGAAGAAATTATCCGATCTTTATCAATCACTCAACATGGTAATCCCTTAGATCCTACAAAGTATATCACAGTCCGATTCGGTAATGTCCTGGAAAGCAGTGGCAGTGTTGCCCTACTGTTCAAAGAACAGATTAAAAAAGGAGGGCCGGTAACAGTTACCCATCCTGAAGTAACGAGGTATTTCATGACAATACCTGAGGCAGTGAATCTTGTACTCCAGGCAGTAGCCATGGGTAATGGAGGAGAGGTTTTTGTCCTTGATATGGGAACACCCGTGAAAATTCTGGATCTGGCAAAAAGGATGATCGGTCTCTATGGTTACAAACCAGGGGTTGACATCGATATAACCTTCATTGGATTAAGACCTGGAGAAAAATTGCATGAAGAACTCTGCAATAAGGATGAAATTATAAATAAGACACCCCACCCGAAAATCAACATGGCAATCTCAAGGAAGCGGGTGAATCAAAATATCTTAGAGTATCTGGAAAATCCGGAGATTTTCAGGGATAATTTTGATATAAAGGCTGTGCTCAATAAACTGATACAGTCGTCAAAGGAAGAATTGAGTGTTTAACTTAAAAATAATTTCCCCGCCAGTATTGTAATCTCGCCTTTTGATCAAGAGTTCCACATTATCCTAAGGGATTATCCTATCTCTATCTTGCCTGTATTGTATTTTTTTGAATGTCCTTTGAGTTTGCTCACCATTTTTTCTAAATACAAGCTCCTTGACAGAAAGGTTGATTAAACGAGGGCTCATGTATGCGATCTCTGAATAGACTGTGTTATAATTATCAAGTAAAATAATTTTTAGGAGGGCTTTCTCTGTCAAATAGTTCAACATTTTATTTGGACCATATAATATACAATCGCCAACTTTCTAAAAGATCTCTTCAAACTATACTTTATGCCCTGTGCTCTTTGCTCTTTGTTATCTGCTTTTCTGCCATTGCTCATGCTGATAATAACTCGCTTGACAAAATGAGGGATGAAACAATTTCATACTTCAAGCCCATGACAGGCAGAATAGTGAAGGTTGAGGATCAAAGGGTTCTGGTTAATTTGGGGACTAAAGATTCTCTGAAGGCAGGGATGAGATTTATCATACTGAGAGAAGGTGCTACATTTATACACCCTGTTACGAAAAAGGCATTAGGGAAAGTAGAATCCTATGTAGGTAAACTGGAGATAAAAGAAACAGATTTAGACTCATCAATGGGTATTATAGTAAAAGGAGAGGCAAAGGAAGGCGATAAGGTGAGGATATCTGAAAAACAGGTTACCATGCTTTTCTGTCAGTCGAAAGATATAGATTGGACCATAGCTGATACGTATTTCAGGTCACTGAAGGAAACAGGGAGGTTCAATCTTATTGAAACAAGCATAGATACAGATGACCCGCAGGAGGTTGTCAAGGAGGCGATAAGGCTGAATGCAGAAGCAGCACTTTTTTTATCATCCAGGAAAGTTGATCCGGATGTCTATCTCAATGAAAAACTTTTCTGGGTCTCTGATGGCATTCAGTTTACTGAAATAAATACAAAGGTCGATGTTGCTTATGCAAAGGAA
>Ga0209521_10001829_pt1 | contig 17368 bp, 17 predicted proteins | sample Rifsed19ft4_FD_184016 | JGI IMG/M metagenome (GOLD analysis project Ga0209521, IMG submission 184016) | Soil microbial communities from Rifle, Colorado, USA - sediment 19ft 4 (version 2) | ecosystem: Environmental > Terrestrial > Deep subsurface > Rock core/Sediment | place: Rifle, Colorado...
CCGTCCGTTCCGACGTTCTCCACGTCGGTGAGTACGCCGACGGTGAACAGGCGGTTCACGCGCGCCCCGAGGGGCGTCACCACGTACGTGGGCGCCCGATCGCCGCCGCCACCGGCCTCGAGGGTGCTGTCGTTGTACTCGCCCGCGAACAACCGCCACGCGACCTCCCGAATCATGGTCCCACCTACAGATTCTCCACGAGCGCCCGAGCCCGGCGGAGTTCTTCCTCGACTTTCGCGCGCGCCTCGGGCGTGTCCCACAGGTCAGAGAGATCCGGCCGCGCGTTGCGGCACGCGGCGAGCAGTTCGTCCGCCGACATCGTGGCGAGCATCTCGAGTACGGTCCCCTTCCAGGCCCGGAGGTCTCGCGCGTACCTCCGCGCGAGGTCGTCCGCGAGCCACAGGTTCCCCGCGATCCACCGAACGACGTACGTACGGTCGAGCGTTCGGACCCGTTCCTCGACCTTCCTCAGGGCGGCATCCTTCGCGAGGGGGAGAAGTGCGCTCACCTCAGCCCTCCAGCTCCTCGAGCATCGCGCGCGCCTCTTCCTGCACGTCGACCTTGAGGACGCGCGCGGTGTCGACGATCATCATGAGCCCGTAGTCGTCGCTCGTCACGTTCCCGCGCACCTCCACGGGCTGCGCGATGAGCAGGTCCGCGAGTTCGTCCCGGACGACCTCCTGGTCCATCGCCTCCTTCGCATGCGCGATGCACTCCTCGACGGTCTTCTCGAGCAGCAGCTCCGTGAGCTCCTTCCCGAACACGGCGGTGATCGCACCGGAGCCGTCGTCCACGACCGCCTTCACCCGGAGGTCCGCGTTCCCCTGGACCTCGCCGTGGATCCGGCACACGTTCTTTCGGAGCACGCGCCGGCACTCCGGGCAACGGTACACGAGGCCGCTCCCGTCCTTGATGTCGATCAGGATACCGCGGACGGTCACGTCCACCGCTCCGCCGCGCTCGGCGAGGTCCTCAATCCACATCCGGGGCGACGCGGAAAGCTCGGGTGCGGGAGGGAGCGCCTCCGCATCCAGGATCGTGACGGTCGCCCGGTCGTCGAACGACAGCTGCGGGATGCCCCGCCAGCTCTTCACGTACCCGCCCTCGATTCGGATCGCGACGCCCTCCGCGAGCCCGAAGTCCTTCCACGCGGAGAACTGCACTTTGCCGGTCTCGTCCCCGAGCACGCCGCTGTGAACCGTCTTCGGTTCCCCCGCCACCGAGACCTCGCGCGATTCCACGGACAGGACGCGGCCCGCGACGGCTACGTTGCTCAACCCCTCCTTGAGGTCCACGATCTTGGCGGCGGTCGCCGGTCCGGACGGGGCCACGGGCCGCCCGATCTCCACGGCGGGGAGGAGGCCGCTGTCCTCTTTGGAGACGACCGCACGGTTCCCCAGGTGGACCTCCACGCGTCCCTTGAACTCCTTCGTGTACGCGTTCTGGATCCTGACGACGTCGCCCTTCGCGAGCCCGAGCCCCTCGGGGTTCCAGGCCGTGTACGGCACGGTGCCCGTCGGGTCGCCCAGGAAGCCGTACAGGATGCCCTTCGAGCCCCCCTCCGTCTCGATCTCCTTCTCGTTCACGGACACGATCCGCGCGAGCAGGCTCACGCTCTGCTCCCCCGGCATCAGCTCCCGGACGGTCTTCGCGACCCCCAGGGAGAGGTCCGCGGGGTTCCCCCCGTGCTTCTTCACGATGGACCGCTTGGCGGTGTCGAGCGACACCCGGTACACGTTCAGGTAGTTCCCCAACTCGCGTTCGATCTCGTCCTCGCCCACTTTGCCTCCCAGCGCCCGGGAAATGTCCCGGACGTGGGGTCCCATTTCATCCTTCATTGCATTCGTCCTGAGGCGTGTGTCGAACTGCCTCGTGTTGGGCATGGGATGGCCGAGCGCCTAATAAGCTCGTGCTAAAGGTACGCGAAACTATCGCATCGGCGGCCGTCGAATCGCGGGCATGCCTCTGCTCTCGTAGATCGGATGAGCGTCCTAGGTCGGGCGATCCACCGACTTCATGAACAGGGCGAGTTCTTGGACCTCGGATGTGGGACCCTCTCCGCCTACCTCCCCCCTGGACTCGGCCCAATTGATAAACGGCCCAACAGCCTTAAGCCCGGGCCGTCCCATGACTTCTTGTCGGTGAGGGGCCCCCTTGGACCTCGAGCTTGTCAAGATGAAGGTTTGCATGGTCGGCGAGGCCGCCGTCGGCAAGACGAGCCTCGTCCGTCGGTTCGTGCTTGACATCTTCAACGAGGCGTACGCCGCCACCCTCGGCGCCCGCGTGACGAAGCGGGAGCTCCACTTCCAGGGGCTCGAGGTGGACAAGCACGTCCGTGTCGACATGACGCTGTGGGACATCATGGGCGAGCGGTTCGTGCGGGACGAGCTCCGGGAGTCCTACCTCCTCGGGGCGCAGGCCGTGATCGCGGTCGCGGACATCGCGCGGCCGTCGACGCTCGACGCCCTTTCCGTCTGGGTCGACTGGGTCCGGAACGCGGTCGGCGACGTCCCTGTCGTCTACGCCGTGAACAAGATCGACCTCCTGCCGGAACTCATGAAGCGTCCGAACGACGCCGAGATCGAGTCCCTGTTCGGGATGAAGGACGTGTTCTGGTTCTACACGAGCGCAAAGTCCGGGCAGGGCGTCGAGGACGTGTTCACCGCGGTCGCGAAGCAGGTGCTCGCCGAGGTCCTCGATTACCAGATCCAGCGGATTCCGAAAGGGATCCAGACGAGCCCGGACGTGCCCGATATGCCCCGCGGGCCGCTGGGTTCTTGATTGCCTCCAAGATCAGGAACAGGGGCACGCGGTCGTACTCGTTCATGAAGTCCCGCGGGCGCGCCTCGATCGCCTCCGGCGGTGGCACCGGTTCCTCGAGGCGGCGCACGAGGAAGCCCGCCTCGGAGAGCGCCTCGAAGTAGTCGCGCAGGGGTCGGTGGAAGCTCGTGACCCGCGGCCCGTCGCCGAAGCCCCACGCCTCTGTCGTCCGATCGAAGTACCGGTCCACCTTCACGTACTGCCGGTCCTCGTTGCGGTTCGAGTCCCGCGGCTCCTGGACCCATCCGCGGATCGGCGCAGAGGCGAACGCGGGGTGCATGATCGAGAACAAGAACCGTCCGTCCGGCTTCAGGACCCGCTCGATCTCCCGAATCGCCCTCCGGTAGTCCCGCACGTCCTGGAGGACGAGGTTCGAGACGACGACTTCGAACATGCCGTCCCCGTACGCGCCGAGGTCGACGATGCTCCCGAGGCGGTACGTGACCCCGAGCGGCTGGCGGCGCTCCTGCTCTTGAGCCATCGTGATGAACTTCCGCGAGATGTCCTGCCCGTCCACGACCGCACCTTGTCGGGCGAGGAGGCGGGAGAGGTAGCCAATGCCGCATCCCGCGTCGAGCACGCGCAGCCCTTTCGCGTCCCCCAGGATCCGGAACAGGGCGGGATCGATCACCCATCGGCGGTTCACGTCCCCGTACTCCGAGTAGCCGGACGTCCACACGTCCGCGAGTGCGTCCCACTGCGCGGCGATTCTCCGGTCCGTGATGTCGTCCGCGTCGGCCACGAGGTCGTACGACCACGGCGGCACGATCTCCCTCTCCAGGCTGAGGCCGTGGCGCCGGCGGGCGAACGCGGGGATTCGCTGCCACGGATGTCGTCGTTCGAACTCCAGGCGGTCGAGGGTGGCGTGCTCCTTCTTGCAGTCGGGGCATGTCAGCGCGTAGTGGTAGGACCACCGCCAAAACGGCGTCCGCACCGCGCGGTGGCGTGGGGCGCACTTGATGCACAGGAGCTTCTTGGCGGCGGGGCACCATGCGATTCCGTTGAAGTGGTGGCTCCGGCCGCACCTGTCGCACACGAACCGCCAATGGATGTCGCATCGGGGGAACGAGGAGTCCGCGTCGTGGCGCGCGGGCTTGACGCGGTACCGGGGGTCCGCGAGGTGGATCTGTTCGCAGTGGCGGCAGCGGACGCGGGACGGCATGGGGCGCTCGCGATGCGGAAGGCCGTGGATATACGTTTCGCAGTGCTTCTTACGGGCCCTGCGAGCGTCGGAGCGCGATCACGTTCGCCCCGTTTTCGGCCCGATACAGCCCTAAGTCATACGGCGCTGGACGTCAACCCGGCACGCAGCACCGCGGGCTCTCCCAATATTCGAGCCCGAGCCGGACGAGGGTCTCGTCCGTCGACGTAATCCCGTACGGGGATTCCGTGTCCGCGCCCGACACGGTCAGCACCTGTTGTCTGTCCACGACGAGGATCAGACAATCGCACGCGATCGCGCGAATCTCCGCGATCCTCGCCAGGTCTTTGTCCAATGCGATCTTCGGCACCGCTAGCTTCAGACGAACTCGGCGTCGCGCGAGTTTCGCGAGTTCCGGCTCCAGCTTGCGGAAGAACCGCTCCTGGGAGGCGAGCACGACCACCTCCCTCCGTGCGGCAGCGACCATCGCCTGCGCCCGCGCCAAGACATTCGCCAGACCCTTCACGACATACGCCAGCTCCGTTGCGGGCGTCTTGGCGGCGGCCTGCAATGGCTCGATGAGCGCTGCGACACGGGCAACGGCGGATCGCTCCCGCCCATGTTTCTCGTCCAGCATCCGGTCGAGGTGCGAGGCCACGTCCCTGGACGGCACCGCGCGATACGTCTTCGGCTTCCCCGCCTGCACCGCCACGAGCCCGCGCTCCGCGAGTTCGTCGAGGGCGTAGTAGACCTTCGAGTCCGGAATCCCGGTCTTCGCGACCAAGGCCCCTGCGGTCGCCTCGGGCAGGCGCACAAGGGCACAGAACGCGTCCGCGGCGTATCCGCGCAGGCCGAGCTCGCGCAGTGTGGCGGCAATCTTCTCCGAGGATGAACGGGCCGCATCCTCGAGGAGAGTGTTCGCCTGGGTCCGGACTTCCGGCATCTGAGAAGACTACGAGAGGGAGAGTACTTAAGCTTGTCTACTACTTTGGAGAAGTAGATAACATGGAACCGACAGATGCAAGCGGAACGGGTCCCACCGCCACGACGTGCTGCGGCCCAGGGTGCTGTGGCGGCGAGCCGTGCTGCTCGGGCTGCTGCGGCGGCGCGTGACGGACCCGCGGGGAGGCACCCTCATCTTTTTGCGGGGGCCGGCCTTCCCGCCCGCGTATGCCGAAGCGGTTCGACCCGGAGTCCGTGGGCGTTTCGATTCCGCGGGACGTCCCCGTACGATACCATCGGTTCACGGATTACTTCAAGGGGTTCGAGGATGTCGACGCCGTCCGGAGGATCTTCGGCCCGCGCACCGCACAGGCCCTGAAATCCGTGCAGGTCGAGTTCTTCTCCTCGCGTTGGGGCTACATGGGCGTCTCGGACAAGGACGGTCACATGCTGATCTCCTCCCACTACCTGAAGACGGGCAACCCGCGGGACATCTACCTCGACGTGATCCACGAGCTCGTGCACGTGAAGCAGCACCGGAACGGGCGCCCCCTGTTCCACTCGCGGTGGGAGTACCAGGACCGGCCTACGGAGATCGAGGCGTACAAGGTCTGCACGGCGGAGGGGCGCCGGCTCGGGATGACGGACCGGCAGCTGATCGCGTACCTCAAGGTCCCATGGCTGGATGACGGGGAGTTCCGTCGGCTCGCGAAAAACCTCGGGATCCGGATCCCGAAGACACGGAAGAAGCGGTAGCGGTGCCCCCAACAACGCCATAAGGCCTTCGGCCGTACACGTGCCGATGCGTGGCCTTCGCGACCCACGGGAGCCGGCGACGTTTGCGATCCTCGTGCTCGCGGGGTTCGTCGTCGCGCGATTCCTGGCGGTCGCCCTGCACGAGGTCGTCGGCCACGGGTTGACGACGCTCGCGCTCGGCGGGTCGTTCTACGGCGTGTACATCTCCCCGGGGTCCGGGTTCGCGTACGTCCTCGTGCCGCGAGGGGCGCCCGTAGCGGGGAGCGCGGCGATTGCATTGGCGGGAATCGCGGTGGAGGTTGCCGTCGGGGTCCTCCTCCTTGCGCTCTACCGGCGCACCCGCACCTTCGTGGGCGCCCTCTTCCTCCTCCTCGTGCTCGAGGTGCTGCTCGTCTACCCCTTCGTCTACCTCGCGATTGGCGCGTTCGGCGGGACCGGAGGGGACTCCGCCCAGGCCGCCTCGGTGTTGGGCGCGCCCCATCTCGTCGCCGGGTTCCTCGTCGTCGGCCTCCTCTGGGCCATCGCGTTCGCGTACCGAATCAGCCGCGCGGTCGTGCACCTCACGGGGCCGGCGTCCCCGCCGAGACGCCAACTCCTGTATCTCGCCCTCTTCTGGTTCACCCCGCTCGCGATCGCGACGGTCCCGGCCCTGTCGCTCGCCTCGTCCGTGTCCGAGTCGCTGTTGCGGTACTTCCTGAGTTTCCTCGTGATCGGCGGGGGCGTGTTCGCGGCCGCCTCTTACGTCGCGTCCCGCATTGGCCCCGCGGGGCGAGTTCGGGATTCACGTCCGCAGGGTCGAGCGACGCCCATGGCGGTCGCGTTCGCGCTCGTTCTCCCCGCGTGGTTCGTGCCCTTCGGGCCGACGGACGGGACCGCCCACGGCCTCCTCCTCGGGGAGCCCCCTCTTGAGGCGGAGCCGCAGTGGGCGACGCCCCTTGCGGTGAACGTGAAGGCGGTCCTCGCGACGGACGGCAACGTGAGCCTTGAGTTCCGGTTCAAGGGCGTGCGAGAGCCGCGCTCCCCCCTCGAGGCCCGCGTCGTCTCGTCGTACGAGGAGCGGGCGTACTTCGCCTACTGGTCGGAGAGCGCCGTCCTCCTCGCATCGACGATCACCAACGTGACGTCGTGGAGCGTCGCCTCCATGGGGATCGAATCCGGCGGAACCGCGTGGATCGCCGACCGTACGGTCCCGCGCCCGCGGCTCGTCGTCCTCGACGTCTCCCGTGCAGAAGAGCGGGCCCGACTGCTCTCGGAGTCGCCGCCCTCGTTCCTCACGCTTCTGCTCCGGGACCCGTTCCAAGCGGACCCCGAGGCCACCTGCCGAGGATGCTTCCTCGACGAGGTCAATGTGACGTGGCCGGCGGACGCGTATGTCCCCCTCGTGATCGCGGAACGCGGCGGATACGCGGAGCGCCTGTTCGGATACGATCCGGGGACCGGCATGTCCTTCGTGCGGTTCCGAAACCGTTCCGCGGAGCATCCTCCGTCCGTGTACGACCTTCGCCTCGAACGGCTCGCCCCGCCGTAGCCTACATGTTGAAGGTCTCGACGCGCTCGTAGTTCTTCTTCAGGTGCCGGATCAGGATGTCGCGGTTCCGGCGCAAGTGGCTCTCGTACCACCCCTTCACGATGTCCCCCAGGACCTTGTGGACGTCGCCCAGGTCGAGGCGCTCGACCGACGCGTCGAGGAGCGTGTGGATCGACCAAATCCGCTTCCAGCCGGAATACTTGTAGTAGTGCTCCCCCTCGCAGTACTCGAACGTGAACTTGATCCGCGGCTTCCCCTCCGTGTCGTAGTGCGTGATCTTGAGGGCGTCGCCGATCCGTCCCTGGTCCTGCGTGCGGTCCGTGATCGAGATCGACGTCACGGTGGCCGCGTTGAACCCCGTCCGCCACCGCCACTCGCCCTCTGGGAAGGTGTCGGGGAAGACCGCCCACCGGTCGTAATTCGGCTCGAGGGTGAGGTGCACGCCGACCGCGTTGAACCGCTTCCAGACCTTCCAGCAATCCTCGATCAACGTCTTGTTCAGGTCCGTGCGCTTCGACGTCTGCTGGCCGACGTCCTGGAGGATCTCGGCGGTCTTCTTCTGGAGCTCCTTGTCGAGGGAGTCGAACCAATCGGAACCGCCTTTGGACTTCGCCATTGCGACCACGGCCGCCGAATAGGGTGTCCCGTTAAATAGGTTGCGAGCGTGCTCTTCTATGGAGGGGGACGAGGGTCAGCGCGCAGCCAATCGGCGCCGCAACTTTTCGTTCACGACCCGCCCATCCGCCTTTCCGCGGAGCCGGTCCATCGCGATGCCCATGAGCGCGGCGAGCGCCCGTTCGCCGCGTTCCCGAATCATCGGCTCGTGCGCGGCCACGATCTCATCGAGGATTGTGTCGACCTCCCGCTCGGTCAGGGCGACGAGGCCCAAGGATCGGGCCGCAGCGAGCGGGTCCGATCCCTCGCCCGCCATGAGCCGCAGGATTCGCGGGATCGCCTCCTTGGCGAACGCCCCATCCTTCCAGTGGCGAAAGACGCCACGCAGGCGGTCGAGGGAGAGCGCGTCCACGTCGATTCCCTCCCGGCGGATCTCCGCATAGTTGTACGTGAGCGCGGTCGCGATGGCCTGCGGGTCGGCGAACTCCTTTGCCAGGGTCTCGAACTCCCCGTCGTACCCATCCTCGATGAGCTGCGCCGCCTGCTGGCGGTGTATCCCGTGCACGGACACAAGCCGCTCCAGCCGGACCTCAGGCATCTCCGGCAGCGTCGCGCGCAAACGGTCCAGCCGCTCGCGTGTGATGCGAATCGGCGGAACGTCCGTTTCCGGGTACATGCGCGCGCGACCCGGCAAGGGGCGCGAGTATCCGGTCGTCCCGTCCGGGCGAGGGTCCCGGGTCTCCGGCGGGACCCCCCGGATTGCCGCACGTGCCCTCGAGAGGACCTCTCGGAGCGCCTCCCGGCCGAGGGACTCTTGGTCGGCGACGAGGACGAACGCGTCGTTCGGTCCCACAGCCAGGCGGGTCGAGATCGCCGCGACCTCTTCGGCGGTGATTCCGTACCCAGGGAGCTCGTCGGAATGGAAGATGCCGCCGACGCCCGCGATCCTCGCGTGCGCCGCCAACTCGGGGCCGAGCTTCCCCTTGAGGAGTCCGGCGACTCCGCGGAGGCGCACCCCGAGGACGCGTCCGCGCGCCGCAATCGCGTTCGCGAGAACCTTCGATGCCGACGCCGCCAAGGCGTCCGTCACGTCCACAACGGGGTCATCGACCGAGGTCACTCCGTGCCGCCGGAATTCGTCGGACACGTCGGCGAGCATCTCCTGTCGGGCGACCTCGTTCGCCACGTACGTCGCGATCATGCGAAGCTCTTGGACGCCCTTCGTTTCGGTCCGGGCCCCGCGCGCGATGCTCACGTTGAGGTCTTCGCGAATCGTCCCGATTCCGCGCTTGACGGCCCGTGTCGCGCGCAGGAGGCTTCCAATCCGGAGGGCAACCTTGGCGGCTTCTTCGGGCGACGCGATGTTCGGCGTCGTGGCAATCTCCACGAGAGGGATTCCGAGGCGGTCGAGCCGGTACACGACCTCCCCGTCCCGTTGCTCGACCTTCCGGGCCGCATCCTCTTCGAGGAGGATCGTCGGCACCCCGAACCGCTTCCCGTCGGCCTCGAACCAACCGTCCACCGCCACGAGCGCGGACCGCTGGAAACCCGTCGTGTTCGATCCGTCGATGACGATCTTCCGCATGAACTGGATCTCGTCCAGGACGGTGGCGTGGAACAACAATGCGATCTGCAGGACGGTGTCGAGGGCGTCTCCGTTGCACGGATGCGGCGGCTCCTCGTCCGCCTCCACGAGGCAGGAACTCGGCGTTGCCTGGTAGATGAACGCGAGGTTCCGCTTCGCCTCCTCGACCGCAGCGGCGTCGACCTCGCCGAGCTCGGACTGCGTGGGCCGGAGCCGGCGGCGGAACTCGGCCACGACGGTCTCCGAGAGCTCCGAGCGGTCCTCGCAGAAGAGCTTGTGCGTGTCGAGCTGCTGGTGGATCTCCAATCCCGCGCGGAATCCAAGGGACTCGTAGTCCATTCCGCGCATGGATGCGGCTGGGCCGGAAAAGGGTTCTCACTTCGGCGGGTGGCGATACCACCGCTCCTTCGCGTACGGGGATTCCATCTCCCCGTCCGCGCGCTTCACGCGCAGCTCCCTCTCCTTCTTCAGCCAGTCGAAGAGGCGCGCGGCGGGTCCGTACGGCTTGCACGCGATCGTGAGCTCGCCCTCCGCGGTCTTCAGGTCCACGAAAACACGGTCCGCGACCTTGTGCCGAACGGCGACCGTCTCCTCGAACGGCACCTCATGGTACCGCTTGTGCTGGGTCCCGTCCTGCGGAACCCATCCCTCGTCGAGCATCAGGATCCGTCGGTCCGTCAGGTAAACCCAGCCAGCCGTCTTCGGCAGGACTTCCTTCCCGAACAGTCCCGGGCGCCTGATGACGTACTCGAGCTGCCGGAACCCGATCACCTTCTCCCGGCCCGTGATCGTCGGCACGCTCGCGTCGTTGCAGAACTCCCCGAGCTTCCCGAGGACGCGGAGCCTCATCGCCGCCAAGGCAGAGGCACGGGACCCTTTAACCTTCCTCAAGTCGCCGCGCGTCGCCTCAGAACACATACTCGTCCAGGGTGATGGACGGGTTGATCTCCCCGACCAGGTTCGTGGTCATCAGCTGCCGGACCTCGTCCGCATCCCTCGTCCGCCCGAGGACCCACATCAGCTTCACGAGGGCGACCTCCGGGAGCATGTCCTCGCCCGGGATCACGCCGGCCGCGAGGAGGTCTCGGCCCTTGTCGTACACCCGGAGCCCCACGCGGCCGTTCAGGCACTGCGTCGTCATCACGACCGGCGTCCCGCCTCTCGCGAGGCTCCGGATTGGCGGCATGAGGTCGTCGCTCACGTGTCCTAGGCCCGTCCCGGCGATCACGGCGCCGTGCGCCCCGTGCGTGAGGGCCTCAAATCGCCTCGCGGGCATCCCCGGATAGAACTCCACGAGCACGACGTCCCCATCGAGGCCCGTCTCCGCCCTCGCGGGTCCCTTTGCCCGGGGGGCAACCGACGCCTCCCACCGCACGGACCCGTCCGCGTGGACCACGCCGAGCCGCCGCCCGTTGATCGGCTTGAACGCGTCTCGGCGGGAGGAATGCATCTTCCGGACCTTCGTCCCGCGCAGGACGTCGCACGCGGTGTCGCCCGTCTCGTGGTGCATGCAGGTGACGACCTCCCCGAGATCCTCCGCCGCGAGGCGGGCGCCACACAGGAGGTTGAACGCCGCGTCGCTGCTCGGGCGGTCGGAGGAGCGCTGGGAGCCGATGAGGACCACGGGCCCCGTCAGGTCTCGGAGCATGAACCCGAGCGCCGCGCCGGTGAAGTGGAGCGTATCCGTCCCGTGGGGGATGATCACCGCGTCCGCGCCCGCCGCCAGTTCCCTCACGGCCTCCACCGCCAGCACCTCCCATTCCTTGGCGGTGAGGTTCTCGCTGAACACGCTGTAGATCACGCGTGCCCGCACGTTGCAGACCTCGAGGAGCTCCGGCACGGAGAACACGAGTTCCTCGGCGGTCACGGCGGGATGGACGGCGCCGGTCCGGTAGTCCACGTACGACGCGATCGTGCCGCCGGTCCCGAGGACCGCGGCCGTCGGGCGCCCAGCCTTTGCCGCCGGCAAGGAACGCTCGGGAAGGACGGCGATTCGCTTCTCCAAGAGGGCCACTCTCGACTGTTCCTCCACGGCGATGCCCACGTTGTACCCGTTGTCCAGCTTCAGGACCAGGACGTCGTCCCCGGAGAATTCCGTGTGGGGCATGACCACGCCCTCATAGGCGCGACCTCCGCCGGTGACCCGGATCCGGTCTCCTTCGGCCGCACCACCCGCCTCAAGGAGCGCCTTCACCGGTGCAGGATAATCGACCACAACGCCGGATGGGCGAGTCTGACTTGACCCTTTCCCTAGACTTGTGCCGGGAAGATCAGGGGGCGTTCATCGATACCTTCGATCGTCGTCCATTTGAGCGAACGCGCGATGGCGGTGATGTGGCCAAGGCCCGCGACGTATTGAACGAGCTGAAGTGGCGGCAGGGGCGCGACCTCGTCGAGGCGGAGATATGGGTGCGCGGTCGCACAGCGGAGGACGTGAAGATGATCCGCGGAGACGAGATCGGTGACCTCGGTCGTCGGTATTTTTCCACGGCCACGGCGACGGTTCCCTACTACAAGATCGTCCGGGTCACCCACAGAGGGAGAGTCGTCTTCTTGAGGGAAATGGAAACGCACAAGCGGTAGCGAGTCCCACCGAGAACCGTGTCGACCAGCAGCGTCAGGATCGACCCACGGCCTAAGGCAGGGTGCAAGGGCTTTTTGCGGGAAACCGATTCCCCCAGGGATGGCCGACCCGCGATTCCCCGACGAAGTTCTCACACGCACGAAAAAGGGAGAGGTCGAGGTCCGTTCCCTCATCGACCGTGGTCGGTATGTGCGGTATCACTACCTGCATCCTGAGAGCGGCGCGGCGATGGAAGGAGGGAAGGTGAAGCTCGTCCTGATTGCGGAGTCCGGGAGGACGGAGGAGTTCTTCGTCATCCCGACGAAGTCGAAGCGGGACCTGCTGATTCCTGCCCCCGAGAAGGGCGCGCGCAGGATATGGGACGGAACCCGCGCCGTCGATCTCTGAGCGCCGAACCTTTATGAGAGGAGGCAGAATCCCGCGCCGTTCCATGCAGTCCGTCCGCCGGACGGTTGCGGTCCTGTCCGGCACCGTGTTCTTGGTCATGATCGGGATATCCATCATCGTCCCCGCGTTGCCGGAGTACGGCCGCCACTTCGGGGCGAGCGCGTTCCTGGTGGGGGTGCTCGTCGGCGCCCTGCCCGCCGCACGGGTGATCATCGACCTTCCGTCGGGTGCCCTCGGGGATCGGTACGGAAACCGCCGGATCATGGTCACCGGCCTAGGCGTCATCGCGCTCACTTCGGCGGTGGCAGTTCACGCCTTCGACTACTACGTCCTCCTCGCGGTCCGGTTCGCGGAGGGGATTGGCAGCGCGTTCTACGTGACATCCTCCCTGGCGGCGCTCGCGAGGCGCGTTCCCCCGGAGCGGCGCGGACGGTACATGGGAATCTACGTGAACGCCCTCCTCGTCGGCCAGCTCGTGGGCCCCGTGATCGGCGGGGCGGTCACCCTCGCGTGGGGGCTGCGGGCTCCGTTCGCGACGTACGCGTTGCTCGCGTGCGTCGGCATGCTCATCATCACGTTCGGCTTGGAGGCGGAGCCGACCGAGCGGCGTGACGCACGGGTCGACCTCCCCGCGGTGCGTCGCCTCGTGTCCGACCGCTCGTACGTGATCGTCACCGTCGGCACGATGGGCGCCTTCTTCGTTCGCGCGGGCCTCGTCACCACGGTCATCCCCCTGTTCATCGTGTTCAACTGGGGCGTGTCCGGAGCGGAGGCGGTCGCGTACACGGGGGTGCTCATCACGACGAACGCGCTCGCGCAGCTGCTGACGCTCTATCCGAGCGGGGTGTTGGCGGACCGCGTGGGGCGCAAGATCCCGTTCGTCGCGTCCCTCGTCGGGGCCGGTCTCGTCGCGCCCGTCTTGTTCTTCGCCCGCGATCTGTCGAGCGCGATTCCGGTGATGTTCGTGTTCGGGCTGTGCCTCGGCCTCCACGGCCCTCTCGTCGCATGGACCACGGACCTGACGCCTAAGGAGGTCATGGGCACTTCCATGGGACTCTACCGAATGATCGGGGACATGGGGTTCCTGTTCGGCCCCGTGCTCCTCGCGGGCGTGCTCGACCTCACCCTCGTGGCGGACGCAACCGGCGCCTTCCGAGTCACCTGGGCGCCGTTCCTCGTCGCCGCCGCATGGATCATCGGATCCGGCCTCCTGCTCCTGTTCGCGCGGGATCCGGTCCGCGAAGCCCGATCCCGACGGGGGGCTCCCGGGCCCGCGCGGCCCCGAAATGCCGCGTAGTCATTCACACGATGCGGAGGTTGGTCGCACGCGCGACGCCCGGTCTGTGGCGTGGGCTCCTATGGATGGGTATCGAGCGTGTACGAGACCCGGTCCGTTTCCCGCCCCTTGCTGCGCCGCTCGGTCACCCGGATCCGTCCAATCTCCGACGTGTTGCGCAGGTGCGTCCCCCCGCACGGGCAATAGTCCCGGTCTCCGACCTTCACGACCCGGAGCCTCGCGATGGACTTCGGAATCATGTTGACGAGGGAACGGTCCCCGATCTCGTTCTCGACGTTCGCACGGTCCTCTTCGTAGATGCGCACGGGGAGGGCCTCCGCGATCGCGCGGTTGCACTCGTCCTCGATTCGCGTCAGGTCCTCCGGCGTGAAGTTCACCGGCTGAAAGTCTACGCGCGCGCGGTCCGTGTACAACTGGTTGCCGACCGTGCGGGCCCCATAGGCGGACCACACGAGGCCGGACATCAGGTGCTGGGACGTATGGTACCGCATGTGCGCGTACCGGCGGTCCCAGTCGACGGCCCCGTGCACATCGTCCGCAACCGGCATCCGATCGACGAAGTGTTTGACGACGCCTTTGTCTTTGGTGACCTTGTGGACCGTCGCTTCGCCTCCGTCCCACTGCAACTTGCCGGTGTCCCACGGTTGGCCGCCGCCTTCCGCGTAGAACAACGTCTGGTCGAGCACAACGAAGTCCGGGCCCCGCTCCACGATTCGACCGTCGAACTGGCGGAGATAGCACGCGTCCGTGGAAGGAAAGTACAGGATTCTCGTCATGACGGCGGCCCGAGGATGCTCCGCGCGATCACGAGCCGCTGCACCTCGCTCGTTCCCTCGTACAGCTCCGTGATCCTCTGGTCCCGGTACAGCTTCTCGACGAGGTAGTCCTTGACGAACCCGTACCCGCCGTGGATCTGCAGGGCCTGATCCACGCACCGGTGCGACACCTCAGAGGCGAACAGCTTTGCGACGGAGGATTCGAAGGTGTGCCGCACGCCTTGGTCGTGAAGCCATGCGACGCGATACGTCAGGAGCCGCGCGGCGTCGATCTCCGTCGCCATGTCCGCGAGCTTGAACTGGATCGCCTGGAAGTCCGCGATGGGCCTCCCGAACGCCTCCCGTTCTTTCGCGTACCTGGCGGCCTCGTCGAGCGCAGCCTGCGCGATGCCGAGCGCCTGGGCGGCGATCCCGATCCTGCCTCCGTCCAGCGTCGCGAGCGCGATGTTGAAGCCTTTCCCCTGCGACCCGAGCAAGTTCTCCCTCGGGATCCGCACGTCCTCGAACCCGAGCATCATCGTGTCGCTTGCGCGGATGCCGAGCTTGTCCTCCTTCTTCAGGTCCGTGAGACCCATGGTCGGTTTCGGGACGAGGAACGCGCTGATGTCGTGCTTCTGCGGGCCCGTGCGCGCGTACACGACGAGGAGGTTCGCGTGGAGGGCGTTCGTGACGAATATCTTCGTTCCGTTCAGGACCCATTCGTCTCCTTCGAGCTTGGCGGTGGTGCGCATTGCGGCTGCGTCCGAGCCCGAACCCGGCTCCGTGAGGCAGTACGCGCCCATCCATTCGCCGGAGGCGAGCTTGGGCAGGTATGACTGCTTCTGGGCCTCGGTCCCGAACGCGAGGATCGGCTCACACACGAGGCCGTTGTTCACCGCCGCAATTACCCCCGCGGAGGCGTCGCCCCAGGAGAGCTCCTCAATCGTGATCGCGTAGCAGAGGGAGTCCAACCCCGCGCCCCCATACTTCTCCGGAACGGCCACGCCGAGGAGGCCGAGCACTCCCATCCGCCTCGCCCACGCCATCGGGTACTCCTGTGACTCGTCGTACCGACGGGACTCCGGACGGATCTCCCGCTCCGCGAACTCGCGCACCGACTTGCGCGTGAGTTCGTGAATCGGCGCGAGCGCGAAGTCCATCGGCGGTCCAACGTGCGGTTCGGTTTTAAGCTTTCATCGGGCGGAAGCCTCATAGCGCCGCCAGAAATCTGGGGGCATGGTCGGCCTGGAGATGGTCCCGCTCGAGACGCACGACGCTGCCGAGTTCTGGAAGGCCTTCGTGGCGGGCCGTGCGGACCAACCCACGGGGAACTTCGTGTCCCACCTCGATCGGTACCTTCGCGAGCCCCCCGAGGTCCAGCGGACGTATTTCGCGTTCAGGGAGAACGAGCGGATCGTGGGGACGGTCCGGATCGGCAGTCCCGTCCCAGGCGAACCGTCGGATTCCCTGTCGTTCTTCTCCCTCGTCCCCGAGGCGCGTGGGTGGACACGGGACGCGATCCTGGCGGCGGTCGATCCCGTCATTGGCAAGGGTGCCGGCAAGGTGTTTGCCGCCTTCGACGAGACGTACTCGGCGGACTTCATGAAGCTAGGGTTCGTGGAACGGTACTCGCGGATGCGCATGGAGCTGTCGCCCCTCGTGAAGCGGGAGCCGTCCGCGCTGCCCCTCGCCCATCCCGAGGCCACGGACGTCGACGATGTGTCGGCCTTCCTGATGCGAGCGTACGAGGGGCACATGGAGCAGCAGTTCGGGATGCACGTCGGCTCCGCGGCGGAGTGGAACGACTATGTGACTTCGATTTGGAAGGGAGAGACCGGCACGTACCTCCCGCTCGGATCATGGCTCACGCGGGACGATGTCGGAATCGCCGGAGTCGCGTTGACCTCCTACTGGATGGGTGCTCCCCTCTTGGCGGAAATCGGCGTGCGGAAGGACCGGCGTGGCCAGGGCATCGCGCGGGGACTCCTGATTGCGACCGCGAACGCGCTCGTCGACTTGGACTACGACCGGCTCGCGCTCTACGTAACGATCGGGAACGATCCCGCAATTCGCCTCTACGAAACCCTTGGATTCCAGACGAGGGGCGCGCGGAGCGTGAGCGCGGTCCTATCGCTCTGAAGGGTGATCCGGTCCCCGCGGACACCGTCTGGCAGGTCCCGGTCTAGATTGCGCGAAGCGGGGAGCCTTTCTCGCCATGGAGGGATTCGATGGAAACAGCGGGATGCCCGCATTCACCGGACTCTTGGTAGCATTTCCCGTCCCCGAGGATGTGCCGTTTGTCCCTCCACGGAACAAGGAACTGTAATATACCCATCCTGGGTTGGAGCGAGTCCCAAGGTGGAACTATGCCCCTCTTCCAGCCTGCAAGCGAGGCGGAGGTCACCCGCGCGATCCTCAAAGGGTTCACGAGGGACCTCGAACGGTACGCGGAATCGGAGGTCGTCGTCGTGGGCGGCGGCCCGAGTGGCCTCATGGCGGCGCGGGACCTCGCGAAGCACGGGGTCGAGGTCGTCGTGATCGAGAGGAACAACTACATCGGCGGCGGCTTCTGGATCGGCGGGTTCCTGATGAACACGATCACGCTGCGCGCGCCCGCGCAGAAGGTCCTCGACGAGATCGGGTGCCCGTACGAGGAGTTCTCGAAGGGCCTGTTCGTCACGCCGGGCCCGCACGCGTGCAGCAAGCTGATCGCCGCCACGATGGACGCGGGCGCGAAGATCCAGAACATGACCTCGTTCGAGGACGTCGTGATCCGGGAGGACAACCGCGTCGGCGGCGTCGTGATCAACTGGACGCCCGTCCAGGCGCTGCCGCACGAGATCACGTGCGTGGACCCGATCGCCCTGGAGTGCGACCTCGTGATCGACGCGACCGGACACGACGCGCTCGTGATCCAGTCCCTCGAGAAGCGTGGCCTCGCGAAGCGCATCGGTGAGG
>Ga0209521_10001830_pt1 | contig 17368 bp, 17 predicted proteins | sample Rifsed19ft4_FD_184016 | JGI IMG/M metagenome (GOLD analysis project Ga0209521, IMG submission 184016) | Soil microbial communities from Rifle, Colorado, USA - sediment 19ft 4 (version 2) | ecosystem: Environmental > Terrestrial > Deep subsurface > Rock core/Sediment | place: Rifle, Colorado...
GACAGCCCAGCCCAAAGAGACTGAAACAGCCAGCCAGGCTCAGACCGCAGCAGAGTTGGCAAAGGCCGAGCTGGTCCAGGGTCCTCGGATTCCCATTCTCTTAGCCATGCAGAGGATGGCTGAACCTACTCCCCCAATGCAACCCCTGTCTGTTCTCAGCCTGGAAAAAGAAGGAGCAGTGCTCTTCTCTCGGTATTGTATGCCCTGCCACGGCCCGGCCGGAGAGAGCCGGCAGACAGTTTACTTGCTCAGAATCAATCCGGATCGTTTTGTCAGCTCCGGAAACCTGCAGAATCCGAAGGCCGCCTGGGTGGAAGACGAGAACAGATTCCAGAAGATAGTCACCAGGGGATTTCCCGGCCACCTGATGCCAGGATTGAAGACCCTGAAAGAATCAGAGCTGGATGCGCTTTACAGCCACGTGCTGAAATTAGCCACAACCGCAAATAGGTAGAAAAATTTATGCCGACCGGGAGAAAAGTAACATTGTCAATAATAGGCTTGAGTACGATGTTTTTGGCCGGATCTGTCGCCGCTCAGTCTCCTATAACCAACTGGCTGCAGGACCCTGCCACCCCTTTGGCTCGGGAAGTTAGGAACACTTTTTGGATTACCATGAGTATGATTATGCCCTTTCTCTTGGCGGCTGAAGGGATACTCCTGTATTCTATTTTCAAATTTAGGGCCAGACCAGGCGCCCAGCCGGCTACTTTTCATGAAAATCTGAAGTTGGAAATCATCTGGACCATTCTGCCGGCCATCGCCCTGATAATAATTGCGGTACCGGCTTTTGGGACTTTGAAAAAAATGGAAGTGCCGCCTAAGAGCGACTTGGTTGTGGAAGTAATCGGCCACCAGTTCTTCTGGGAGTACCGCTATCCCCGCTACGGCATTACCCTGGTGGATAAACCTCTGGTGGTGCCGGTAGATAAGGTGGTCACCTTGAATCTGACCAGCGTGGATGTGATTCACTCCTGGTTTGTGCCGGCTTTTGGGGTCAAACAGGACGCCACTCCGGGCCGGATCAGCAACGCCTGGTTTAAGGTCGAAGAGGCCGGCACATATCAAGGACAGTGTGCGGAGCTATGTGGAGAACTGCACGCTTTGATGTACATAACTGTTAAGGTGGTAGAGCCAGAGGAATTTGAGGAGTGGCTCAAGAAGACTGCTCCCAAGACTGAATTGCCATCTTGAACTATCTAGGACAATGTAGACAAAGGGTGCTTACGAAATATCTGCCCAGCACAAAAGGAACAACATTGCACAGTTTAGTGGCTACTAAGAACAATTTTTCGGGGAGAAACTGAATGGTTGCGAAGACCGGTTTTCTACATACTGTGGGCAGTTGGCTGACCACCACAGACCACAAAAGGATTGGAATAATGTATCTGTGGCTGGCGCTTTTTGTAGCCATCTTTGGCGGGGCTTTTGCCGGTATCATACGGGCTCAGCTCTCCAGTCCGGATGGTCAGATTCTTTCCCCGGCCCTGTACAACCAGATGCTTTCGATGCACGGCACCCTGATGATTTTCTTCGTCATAATTCCCGCCTTAGTGGGATTTGGCAATTTCCTGGTTCCGCTCCAAATCGGTGCCAGAGACATGGCCTTTCCCAAGTTGAATGCCTTCTCATTCTGGATTCTGATACCAGCTGCCTTACTGATGTTTTCCAGCTTCTTTGTCAAAGGGGGGACTATTCAAGCTGGCTGGACCGGCTACCCGCCTCTGACCGCCAGAGAATTCTCAGGCTCCCCGGGAGTGGATATGTGGATTTTTGGTTTACACTTAGCCGGAGTGAGCTCCATTTTAGGAGCAATTAACTTCATTGTCACCATCATCAACCTGCGCGCCCCAGGGATGACCTTATTCAAGATGCCACTTTTGACCTGGACCTGGCTGGTGAATGCTATCATTATGCTGGTGGCCACCCCGGTCTTGGCCGGGGCAATCAGCATGGTTCTAACCGACCGAATGTTAGGCACCGGCTTCTTCCGCCCGGCCCAGGGCGGGGATCCGATTCTATACCAGCATCTGTTTTGGTTTTATTCTCATCCGGCAGTCTACATTATGATGCTACCTGGAATGGGTCTGGTCTCCATGGTCTTACCGGCCTTTGCCCGCAAGAGGATCTTTGGCTACCGCGGATTAGTCTACGCCACCGCGGCCATAGGCTTGATCGGTTTTATGGTCTGGGGACACCATATGTTTTCCACCGGGATTGACCCGAAATTGAGGGCCTATTTTGCCTTCATGACTATGGTGATTGCGGTTCCCACCGGTGTGAAGATCTTTTCTTGGTTGGCAACTATTTGGGGAGGGACTATCCGCTTCACGACCGCAATGAAATTCGGGCTAGGATTTATCTCACTTTTTGTGGTGGGCGGTATGAGTGGAGTGACTTTAGCGGTCATACCTTTTGACGTACAGGTGCATGACACCTACTATGTGGTGGCGCACCTGCATTATGTTCTATTCGGAGGATCGGTAATGACAATTTTAGCCGGCTTATTTTTCTATTTCCCTAAATTCTCAGGCAGAGTCTTAAGTGAAAAGCTTGGCAATCTGATTTTCTGGTTTATTTTCATTGGTATGAACGTGACTTTTCTCCCCATGCACTGGCTGGGGATAATGGGAATGGCCCGCCGGATCTCCTCCTACCCCAACCGCCCGGAATTTGCTTTTCTAAACCAGATTGAAACTTTCGGATACGTTCTGATTTTAGCCGGCGGCATTCTTTTGCTTTACAACATCTTTAGCACCCTGCGCCATCTCAGAACCGCTCCAGCCGACCCTTGGGAGATAAACGATTTGCAAAAAACTTTAGAGTGGAGCGTCTCCAGCCCGCCCCCTCCGGAGAATTTCAAGACTATCCCGGTCATTTCATAATGCCAGATAGTTCGACACAGACCCGGATCAGTCTTTCTGACCTGGAAAGGGCTCAAGCCAAGTTAGCCGCTTGGCTTATTTTCTTGGTATTAGTGGTCTTCTTAGTGATAGTCTGGGGAGGATATGTCAGGCTGACCGGCTCAGGGCTTTCCATTCCGGACTGGCCCCTGATTAACGGCTCTTTTCTCCCACCTTTTTCTGACCAGGACTGGCAGGCGGTCTATGCCTCCTATCACAGAGAGCTTTACAATATTAGCGACCTTACTTTACCCATTGAAATCCCGATGCGAAGATTTAAGACCCTATTTGCCATAGAGTACTTTCACCGCTCCCTAGCCGCTTTGGTGGGGATTGGGTTTGTGGTCATTGTGGTAAAAAGTGTGCGACGAAGGCAAATCTGGGGAAAGATTAGATGGTTGATAGTAAGTGCAGCCATTCTACTTCTGGGTCAGGCCACTTTAGGTGGAATCGTGGTGAAGCAGGAGTTGCAGGCTGAGCTGGTGGCCATTCATCTGGGCCTGGCTTTTCTTTTTCTGGGACTACTTTTGTGGACCGCGCTTTATCTTTCCCGGCCAAAGGAAAGTGTCAGACTCAAAAAAAACAATGGACTTTCTCTTTTGGCCTGGCTGGGAGGCGTAGTTTTCTGGCTGCAGGTAGTCTGGGGAGGGCTGACCGCGGGGACCAAGGCTGGACTGATTTTCAATTCATTTCCCAAGATGGGAGATTACTTAATTCCTCCGTTTAACGTTCTATTCTCTCCAGCTTACGGGAGTTTTCTGGCAAACTTATTCCGGAATCAAATCTTGATACAGTTTGTTCACCGCTGGTGGGCTTTTGTGGCTTTGATTTTCATTGTGGCTTTGATTGTCAAGGGTATGTATGTTCCCCTGTCACCCAGAGGAAGATTAGCACTCCGCTTGGTAGGTTCAATAACAGTTTTTCAAATCCTGTGGGGTATCTTGAATTTATTATTGAAAATACCAGTCTGGATCAGCCTGGTGCATTTAGGGACGGCACTTTTGATTTTTGCCTTTTTAGTGATCATTGCTCATGAAGCAAGGTACAAGTATGTGGTCGCGACTCTCTAGTTACCTGAATCTGACTAAACCCAGGATTCTGCTCTTGGTGGGGCTGACTGGCGCAGCCAGTTTGGTCCTGGAGGAAAGTCTACTCTTGCATCCCCTGAAATTCCTGTTGGTAATGACTGGGCTGTTATTAGCCGGGGGAAGTGCCAATTCCTTCAATCAGTACTTTGAAAGAGAGCGGGACGCTCTGATGGAAAGAACCCGCCTGAAAAGGCCGCTCCCCTTAAACCAACTTAGACCTGTTGAGGCCTTGCTGTTTTCGATAATATCAGGAGTGTTGTCTGTACTGGTTTTCGCTTTCTTCTTCAACTGGCAGAGCGGTATTTTGGCCCTGGGCACCATTCTTTTCTACGCTTTGTTCTACACCCTCTGGCTGAAGCCTCGCACTCATCTGAACATTGTCATCGGCGGGGCAGCCGGAGCCATGGCTCCGGTAATAGCCTGGGTGGCTGCTGCCGGAAGCATAAGCTGGATACCGATGATTTTGTTTTTGGTAATCTTCTTCTGGACCCCGCCTCATTTCTGGGCACTGGCGATGTGCTTGAAAGAGGATTACAGAAAAGTGGGGCTGCCGATGTTGCCGGTGCTGAAGGGAAACGCAGTCGCTTCAAGACAAATTGTAGTCTATGTCGGGTGGACGGTTCTGACTAGTCTGGTCTTACTTTTCGGGCAGGTCGGCATAATCTATGCGGTTTCAGCTCTATTTTTAGGCACACTCTTTATTTTGAGAGCAGTCAAACTCGAAAAGACGTCTGTAACTGCCGAGGCGGGCAGGCTATTTGGATATTCAATAACCTATCTTTTGGCGCTGTTCGTGGCGCTGATAGTAGATTCTTTGATGACGTTTAGACTTTGAGGGAGGAGAAAAATGAAAAAAATAAGTAACTGGAAATTGGCTTTTATCCTCGCTGGAGTAGTACTGGCTATGTTGGCCTTTGCCTACGTCAATGTTCCGCTATTTAGAATGTATTGCCGGAAAGTAGGGATTGCCATTTCCCCTAATAGAGAAGCCAAGGCTGACCTGGCGCCAGTTGATAGGAAAGTGACAATTCTCTTCACCGGGGTAGTCGCTGACGATATGCCCATTGCCTTCAGGGCTGACAAGGCTTTTGAGGAAATAAAACTTGGAGAGCAGTCCAAGACTTCCTACCACTTCGTCAACCTGTCAGACGACACCATCTACTTCCGGCCGGTGCACAGTGTCCTGCCGGAAAATGCCGCTACCAAACTGACTCTGACCAAGTGCTTCTGTTTCGACGACCAGACTATTTTACCGGGACAATCTTATACTTTGCCCGTGATTTTCTCATTTGCCAGCGACCTAGACCCAGAAGTGGAGAGGATTACTTTCCACTATACCCTGTTTAAGAAAGAGTCAAAAGCCAAGAAATGAGCCATCTGAAAGAAGAGTTTCTCACTGCCGAAGAAGTCGAGAGGCAAAGAAAACTCCGGCGTAAAAATAAGATTCTGGCATTGGCCATTGGAGCCTTTGCTTTGACAATGATTATCTTATCCTATCTAATGTTCAGCCACTATCAGTTTGTCCCTTATGAGTGAGCCGTCCCAAGTTCAAAAAGGAGCAGAAAAATTGAGCGACCAGAGTTACTCTGAGGCCGAACACTCTTCTCATGCCAGCTACTGGCCTTTAATCTTAGCCTTGGGAGTGGGCTTTCTCCCTTTAGGTTTATTGCTTCAAGTCTGGGCTGGCAAAATCGGATATTTGTTCTTGGGTCTGGGTGGTTTGATAACTTTATTTGCCATCGCAGGCTGGACTCACACCCTTATCCGAGAGAAAATAGACTTAGCCGAAATTCTCTGGCGGGAGTCCTGGCAGAGAAACGCAGTCAAACTCTTTTTAGTCTCAGAAGCAGCCATTTTCGGGGCCCTGTTCGCCCACCATTACTATGCCCGGGCTCATTTTCCAATCTGGCCGCCGGAAGGGGCGCCAGAGCTGGAGACCCGCATCCCGGCCATAGCCACATTGATTTTGATGAGCAGCAGTTTCACTATGCAGTGGGCCCACCAGGCTCTCTTGAAAGGGAAGATGGTACTCTCCCAGCGCTGGGTGCTTTTAAGTATCATACTGGGGACTATCTTTCTGTCCTGCCAGGCCTACGAGTGGGGATTTTTGAAGGCTTTTGACCAATTTACCCTCAAAAGCGGGACTTTTGGGACTAGTTTTTATATGATGACCGGCTTTCACGGTTTGCACGTCTCGATGGGACTGATAGTGCTGACTCTGACTTACGTCCGACTCAGGCTGAAACATTTTACTCCTCAGAACCACTTCTTTTTTACGGGTTCATCCTGGTACTGGCATTTTGTGGACATTGTCTGGGTGTTTCTGTTCGGGACGATTTATCTGGTGTAAAAGTTCTTGACAAAACCCTAAAGGGGGTTATGATAGGGGGGATGTTACGGTATATGGGGCCGTAGTTCAGTTGGGAGAACGTCTGACTGGCAGTCAGAAGGTCACGAGTTCGACTCTCGTCGGCTCCATTGAAAATCAAAGTTGGGAGAACGGTCCCGATTTCCATCGGGATAGGTCATCCCGATACATCGGGAACTCTGGTCGGCTCCATTTTAGTCTGACTGAAGAATCAAGAATAGCGGGGGAGAGCCTGTCTTCCGTTTTTCCCCAAAGCCAGAACTTTCTTGAGCCTAACGTCTATAACTTTGTAGTCGTGGGCTGCATCGATACAAATCGGGTCTAGGTTTTCAGCTTCGGCTGACTTGGAAGCCTTCCTTGGCCGGGGGGCAAGAGGCGTTTTGGGCTTGGGAGGCTTTTTATTATACTTAGCCTCGACCTGACTGACATAAGCCGAAAAGTTCTTCTCTAGATCGAAAAGTTCGCTCCGGCTGAGCTGTAACAGGTTCTGTTCTCTCAGCATGCCGCTGGGCCAGTTGAAATCCCACTCCACTTGCTCCTCCTTTTTGAAGGTTCTGGTTCAGATGCTTGACTCTTCTGTGGTGCTTTTAGGTGAGTTGTCAGCGCCGCATCTGGAGGGTATTAACTAATATACGTTATTTTAGGGGTTTATGCAAGGGGTTTTATGGGTATGGGGAAGGCTATGGCGGGGGATGAGTTAGGGAGGATTGTATTGACTTTATGGGGAGGTGGGGATTATATTTTGGGGAGTGGAGGATAAAGGGAGGGAAGGAAGGCTGTGGAGAAGGGACTGAAAAGGAGTAAACAAAAGGTCACGAGTGCAACTCTCGTCGGCTCAACTGAGAATTAAAGTTGGGAGAACAAGCCGATAGTATCGGCCAGGTCACGGGTTCGACTCCCCTCAGCCCACAAAATTCTTCCGCAGCAACCGTAAGCACAACCCCTATTAAACCAATTTTGTATTAAACCAATTTTGAATGAGTATAGTCTAATGTAATAGAGAACCTATGTCAGAGTTGGATAAATTTCTATCAATTGAAAGGAGACCAGAAATGAATTCCAAACTGCAACTGATAGGACACAAAGCAACTATTTTCTTGTTCACCTCTGTTATTTTGACAGGTCTGCGTTGGACTGCTGTGGCACAGACTGACACCACCTACAAGATTGTCGATACCGGACAGATAAGGTGTTATAACAACAGCACAGAGATAACAGCGCCTTCACCGGGACAATCCTTTTACGGACAGGATGCAAATTACCCCGGAAACACAGCGTCTTATACAGACAACGGCGATGGCACAGTAACCGATTTGGTAACCGGACTGATGTGGCAGAAAAGCCCGGATAGAAATGGTGACGGGGCTATCAATTATGCTGACAAATTGTTCTTCGATGAAGCCCTGGACTCCGCAGCATCGTTTAACCTGGCTGGGTATAACGATTGGCGATTACCAACCATCAAGGAGCTTTACTCCCTTATCATGTTTTATGGGGTAGACCTGAATCCTCAGGCGACAGAAGGCACTATCCCGTTTATCGACACCGGCTATTTCGACTTTGCCTACGGGGATCTTGGCGCAGGCGAACGAATCATCGATGCTCAATATGCAAGCTCTACGATATACGTGGGCAGCACGATGAGTGGGAATAGAACAATGTTCGGGGTCAACTTTGCCGATGGACGTATCAAAGGTTATCCTGCCGACTCGGCAATTGGAAAAAAATACTACGTGCAGTACGTTCGCGGTAATACCGCTTATGGAACAAATGAATTCGTGGACAACGGTGATGGAACAATTACTGATAATGCAACCGGCCTTATGTGGATGAAGAACGACAACGGGGCAGGCGTTTTATGGGAGAACGGGTTAAGCTACGCCGAGGATTTTGAATATGCAGGTCAGACGGATTGGCGCTTACCCAATGCCAAGGAGCTGCAGAGCATAGTTGACTACACACGCTCCCCGGCAACAACCAATTCGGCCGCCATCGACACGATGTTCAATTGCACCTCGATTGCCAATGAAGCTGGCGAAACAGATTACCCATTTTACTGGACCAGCACTACCCATAGCTCACAGGTGCCTTCTAACGGACCAGACGCTGACTATGTTTGCTTCGGAAGAGCAATGGGCTACGTGCCCCCGCTTGGCGGTTGGATTGACGTGCATGGTGCAGGTGCCCAGCGCAGCGACCCGAAGGTTGGCAATCCTGACGACTTTCCGTTTGGTCGCGGCCCTCAAGGGGATGCTGTTCGCATCTACAACTACGTCCGCTGCGTTCGTGGAGGAAGTGTAACAAACTGTCTGTCTAAGCCTGGTGATGCCAATGCCAGCGGCACTTACACCTTAGCTGATGCCATCACCATTTTCAACTACGTCTTTAACAAACCGGGCTGTGCGCCGCTACCTTTGTGCTGGCTTTCTGGATTGCTCTGCCGGGGAGATTGGAACGGTTCTGGAACTGTGACCTTGGAGGATGCGATCCGGGCGGTGAATTACATCTTCAATAAGCCGGGAGGGCCCTGGAATGCACTGCCGGTGGGGGTGTGCTGTCTGCCGTAATCTAAAGAATAGATTGGTGAAGGCACAGGAGAGATGCCTTATGAAGTACCAATAAAATCGTCTAATTGTAAAAGAATTCCTTTCAGTGATAATGCGAAAATATCTTAATAAGAACCCATCATACTTTCTAGCGCACTCGTCTCCTTAACATCCCCCATATTCCCTCTCCCACAAAAACCCAATCGAGCAATAAGACCTCACCACTTCTCCTCGCCCCATCTCCATTTTGACCTTCCCGAGGTTAAGCTCGAACTTGTTACCTTGCCTCCCAGCGTTTTCCCATTATACTTCGTATAAGTCCCTGACGGAAAAATTACACGACAGAATGCCCTTTCAAGTTAACCTCAAGCTGTAGAAAGCGAGCTCACACATGATACAGACCAAATCAGAGAACTGGCGCGATATCGGTTTACTCATCCTTCGCCTCGGCGTGGGTGCGATGTTTATGGTGCACGGTGTCCCCAAGATCATTGCCGGCCCGGAACTCTGGGCCAAGGTGGGAGGAGCGATGGGGAATTTTTGCATCCATTTTTGGCCTACGTTCTGGGGTTTTATGGCCGCCCTCTCCGAGAGTGGTGGAGGCCTTTTGATGATACTCGGGCTTTTCTTCAGGCCGGCGATGGCCTTTATGTTCATCACTATGACGGTTGCCGCAACCCATCACCTTGCTTCAGGAGACGGCATCCAGAAAGCGTCTCACGCGATCGAAGCCGGAAGTCTGTTTTTGAGTCTGATTTTCATCGGTTCGGGGAAGTACACCCTGATGAGCTTGTTCAAATATAAGGAAAGAATATGAAAAAAGACTATCGTAAAGGGGGTGTCGGGGCCATGATGGATGAGTATGAGCGGGCGGCCTCCGAGCTGAAGCTCTTGCTTGGGTTGATTTCCGAAGCTGACTTCACCCGAATCGTAGATACAGAAACCAAAGACGAAGACTGCCGCTCCATTCAGACCATAATCACCCACGCGGTCAGAGCCGGTTATGGCTATGCCGATTACATCCGGGAGTCGTTCTCCATGGTCTCGACCCGGCCTGAGAGTGTCACGGTGGCGCATGGGGAGGCGGTCGAAAAAATCGAGGCCATGCTGGCCTACACCGTTCAAACGCTGGAGGGTAAATGGGAGATGAAGGATGAAGAGATAGAAAGCATGGCAATGAAAGTGCGCTGGGGGCCGACCTATGACCTGGAGCAGCTGCTGGAACACGCCATTGTACATATACTGAGGCACCGACGGCAGGTGGAAAGATTCCTATTAAAAATGGCGTGACGGGTCAAGAGGTTGTGCTCGAAACCGAGCGGCTGCGATTGGAGCCGCTCCGTGTCTCTCACGCACCTGAAATGTTTACCATTCTGTCGGACACCCGACTTTATCAGTTCATCCCCCACAACCCGCCGCCAAACCTGGCCAGCCTGGAGGAGCGGTTTCAACGCCTCGAAACGCGGATGTCTCCAAATGGTGACGAAATCTGGCTGAACTGGATAGTTCGCTCCCAAGCCGACGTCCAGTGCCTGGGCCGAGTGGAAGTGACCATTCGCCAGGACAGTTCAGCTTACTTTGCTTATGAGATTGGGGTTAACTACTGGGGTCAGGGGTATGGGACTGAGGCTTGTCGCCGGATTATTAAAGCCCTATTCGAAGACTACAACGTAATCAGAATCATGGCAGAGGTAGACACCCGCAACATAGCCTCGATAAAGTTACTGGAACGGCTCGGTTTCCAACGCGGGGCACTGCGGGAGAAGGCCGATTTTTTCAAGGGTTCCTCCAGTGACGAGTTCACCTATACCCTGTCTCGACAAACTAGTGGAAAGCACGTTCCAAGTGCTGGCACGGCATAACAAGTTCCGGGTGGCCTCGATTTGCGTTCACATCTTTAATGCCTTTTCCCTCAGCCTCATTTGTGGTTGTATTATAACAAGTTAGCAAAGCTCTCCACAGTATCCCCACATATTGGCTTCAGGCAAGCTAGATTCCCCCGGCTTTTTTATTTCCCGGCTTAAATTTCACGGGAGCAAGTGTCGATTCATTCATTAGACCATTTATGGCGAGCGCAGTTTACCTTGAGTTTGTTGAAAGGCCGAACCATAGAAAGTGAGGTAAGAAGAGATGCTTCAGAAAGCCATCGATACTCCAGGCAATACCGCTTGGGTAAAAAAGATATTGAGACAAAGCATTTACGTGGATATCTGCGAGGCCGAAAAAACGCTATCTCACAAGGATATTATCTTAGATGGGATAGATTATACAGTCCGTTGGAGAAGCCAAAATGACAAAGCCAAGAGAAAAAGGAGAACAAACGACCAGATTATATTCAATGCAGTATCCGGAACTGCCAGGAAGCGGAAGGGGAAAAAGTAACAGGCACTGGCTATTTATCATTCGGCAGGACTAATCAGCCTGCCTTTTTTTTAAGACCTGGCCAAATATCACTTTTCTCCTTGACAATCCTCACCCCATCTCCGCTCAGTCTGCAGCCCTCAATCGCTCTTTTCCCCGCATGGGTAAGATTACAGGCTCTACAGCCGTCAAGGGGAGTCTTCAGGTCCCAAGAAAATTTAAGAGGAACTGCCTTTTGGGAAACAGATTAAGTAGGGGGCTAGGAATAAACTTAATCTATCTCTGCTGCAGGTCCTCTTAACAAGAGCATAGTTAATTCGAACTAAAAGTCAAGCCTATCTTAGATCAGTAGAGCATTAGATCTCCTTTTGATTCCTCATCAGTCACTTTTCTTCTTGACAATCTTTGCCCCCATTACCCATATTCCCTCCCAAGCTGTTTCAGTAAGGCAGTGTGTAGCTAAACCATTATAGATGAGCCATAGAATAAAAGCTTTCTTAGCCCTCCTAACCGTAGCCCTTCCTCTTACAGCCTTCTCCCAGGATACACTCACGCTTCCAGCCCCTCCGCAAGAAGTCCAGGCCTTCGACACTCCCAACGACAATGGCCACTCCATCGCCATCAGATGGAAACTCTCCGCTGACGACGGAGCCGGAGCCAACAGCGTCACTATGTACGAAATCCTCCGGGCTGAATCTCCTGAGGGAGAGTTTGTTTCCCGCGGGGTGGTGGCTGCCGGAACTTCCACCTACGACGACAGAGGGGATAAGAATACAAATAGGCCCAATTATTTTCCCTCCGGCACAAATTTCTACTACAAAATCCGGGCCAAAGCAGGCGAGCTTTCTTCTGACTCCGAAGTAGCCGGCCCGGCCTCTGCCAAGGGACAGTGGTATCACACCGGCAAGACGGTTGTCCTTATCTTCATGGGGATATTTATGATTTTCGTCTTAATCTTCATCAGGCAGGCCCAAAAAGGGAAGGAGCTCTATGTCCGTCCCATCGGGGGGATAGCTGCGGTTGATGAAGCCATCGGTCGAGCCACGGAGATGGGAAGGCCTATTTTATACGTCATGGGCCTGGGTGCGCCGAACGATATTGCCTCTATCGCTTCTTACACCATCTTAAGCCGGATCGCCAAGAAGACGGCTGAATACCAGACTCCGATTTTAGTCCCCTGTAACGACCCGATAATGATGTCGATTGCCCAGGAGACGGTGCGTACGGCCTATCTGGATGCAGGCCGGCCAGATGCCTACAAAGAAGAGAATATCTACTTTGTCACTTCCATGCAGTTTGCCTACGTGGCGGCGGTCAACGGCATCATGCTCCGGGAGAAAACCGCCACTAATTTTTACTTAGGAAAATTCTTTGCCGAGTCTTTAATCTTGGCTGAAACCGGGTCGATAGCCGGCTCAATCCAGATTTCCGGTACTGATGAAGTGGCCCAAATTCCATTTTTCGTGGCTGCTACAGATTACACTTTGATAGGAGAAGAGCTCTACGCAGCCTCTGCTTACCTAGGCCGAGAGCCTTTGCTTTTAGGCACGCTCAAAGCCCAGGACTGGGCTAAGGGTTTGATTATGGTCTTACTCATCGGAGGGGCTCTGGCAGCCACTCTGCACTGGGACTTCTTTGTCAAACTTTTTTCGGTCAAGGTATGAGGCAGCAGCTTCCTTTAACCATAATATTTGTCATCGGGGTCTTTATGGCCCTGCAGTATTTCGTCCCCCACCAAAGCTCGGAGTTCATCTACGAATATGCCTTAGACTGGGTCATCATCATCGGAGTCTTTGCCATGGCTTTGGGGCTGTGGAGCCTGTTTCTGGTGCACTTTGCCAAGATTCAGAAAAAATCAGCTGGCTGGGGATACAGCACCATCGCCATTTTAGGTCTGGTCTATATGTTAATCGCCGGTGCCCTGTGGGGGATTGAAGAGGGCTCGCCTTTTATGAAGATTTTCTGGTACATCTACACCCCGATTCAGGCCACTATGTTTGCCCTGCTGGCTTTCTATATTGCTTCAGCAGCCTACCGGGCTTTCCGGGTCAGGAATATTCTATCTACTATCTTATTGAGTGCGGCCTTACTTTTGATGCTGCGCCTGATTCCGATCGGGCCTCTTTCTGGCCCGATACAGGATATTGACCGCTGGATTTTGGGCGTCCCTAACCTGGCAGCCAAGCGTGCCATCATCATCGGGGTAGGGTTAGGGATAGTCGCCACCGCCATAAAAGTGGTTCTTGGAATAGAGAGAAGCTACCTGGGAAAAGATTAAGATGGCTTTCTATGAAAAATTAATGGGTTTGGACCGGCGCTGGGTCTATCTGTCGGTGGGAATAGCGGTCTTGATTCCCTTTTTCATACCCTTTGATGTGCCGGTCTACACTACCCCGGAGGTAAAGGCGGTCTATGACTTTGTAGAATCTCTAAAGGAAGGGGAGGTCCTCTTTTTAGCCATTGATTATGACCCCAATGCCATGGCCGAGCTGCATCCCACGGCCCGGGTGATAATGCGCCAGGCTTTCAGCCAGAACGTCAAGCTAGTCATTTCCGCCCTCTCGCAGAACGGGCCCGGCATGGCCGAGCAGTTAATCTCCGAAATCTCAAAGGAATTCGGAAAGAAAAGTGGAATCGACTACTGTTACTTAGGATACAAACCCTATCCGGGCATCACCATCTTAGCCATGGGGCAGGATTTCAGAATCCCGTTCCCATCGGATTACTACGGAGTCCCTTTAGACTCTATGCCGATGATGAGGAGAATCAAAAATTACGACGATGTCAAGGCGGTCATCGATGTCACCGGTACCAATGCCATAGACTTCTGGCTGGTCAATGCCAATGCCAGATACAAGGTAAAATTGGCGGCAGCTGTAACTGGAGTGATGGCGGCGGATTATTATCCCTATTTGCAGTCCGGCCAGCTCTTCGGCCTGCTTTCGGGTTTGAAAGGGGCTTCGGAGTATGAAGTCCTGGCTAATCAAAAGGGATTTGCCTTCTCAGGGATGCGGATTCAAACTATTGCTCATATTGTAGTAATATTGTTCATTGTGATTGGAAACATCGGCTTTTTCATCTCCCGAACCCAGAGGAAGAAATAAGATGCCTCCGCTGGGCGACTTAATCTGGACGACCTTAGCCGCATTTCTGACTTTCTGCATCTTCTCCTTTTTGTATAAAGACAACCCCTTTTACAAATTCGCAGAACATTTAGTGGTGGGGGTCTCGGCTGGATATTTTACCATGCTTCTGTATTTCGAAGGGTTCATCCCCAAGGTGTTCGTTCCCATCTTCAAAGAAGGGAAGTTGTACTACTTCATTCCGGCTATCCTAGGGGTACTGATGTGGACTCGTTTCTCCAAGAAATGGGCCTGGATTTCGAGATATCCGATTGCAATTTATATCGGGATTGGAACCGGGGTAGCCATTCCCCTGGAGATGCAGACCAAGGTGGTGCAGCAGCTGCGAGCCAGTATGACCGCCATCAGTTTCAATGGTTCGGCCGGCCTGAATAATCTTTTAGTCGTCTTAGGGGTTTTCTGCGCCCTGGTCTATTTTTTCTTTTCCAAGGAGCACAAGGGTCTGTTTGGGGGGGTGGCTAAATTTGGGATCTGGATCTTGATGATAGGGTTTGGAACCGGGTTTGGTTTAACGGTGATGGGGAGGGTCTCGCTTTTGATTGACCGGGTGAAATTTTTGGCGGAGACCTGGTGGCCGATGTTTAAGGCGTTTGTCGGCGCAGTGCTTTAATTACCTTTTGTTCTAACTCTGTTTCCACTTGATTTTTTTGCTTCCGGACGATTTCTTAAATTTAGTTTAGTGTTAGAACTTTGACAAATTGCGGGCGTAATTCAGCGGTAGAATGTCAGCTTCCCAAGCTGGACGTCGTGGGTTCGATCCCCATCGCCCGCTTTTTTCTTGTTGGAGGATAACTACATAGGTGGGAAGCCATGGATTTTGTTTCCACAGGAAGGTAAAATCAATACTTCATTTCCCTTTCATTAATTCGATGTACTCCGGCTCATTACGGATGTTGTCCAGATCGGGATCTCGCTTGAACCACTCATAGTCCTCATGCCCGGCAATCACTGAATTATTAAGGAGCTCCACCGCTGATTTCTTTTCACCTAATCGGGCATAAAAGCACGCGGCATTGTACAACATCAGTGGATCATCGGGGTTCAACTCTATAGCTTTGGCCGCAGTAGTTTTTGCATCTTCAGGCTTTCCTGCCTGAAATAGGGTAATGGCACAATACATATGCGCTCGAGCGTCATCGGGATGTAGCAATAGATAGTGCGGATAGACTTGGAGTGCGGCTTGAATCGTCTCTTTATATTTATCCATCTCGCCCAAGCGTTCGTACGTCATCTGCAAGTCGCCGTAAGCTGAATAAAATTCGGGATTGAGGGCGACGACCTTCTTAAACATTTCGACCGCCTCTCTATCTCGATCAGTAGAATGATATATGCGTCCAAGTATCCAATAGCCGGTGAAATTATTCGGGTCCAGTTCAATCGCCTTCTGACTTGCTGTCAACGCTTCGTTCAATGACTTTTTGTTAAAGTAGCTGAGTGCCAGGGCTGCATAAGCTTCAGATAGACTTGAGTCATACATCAGGGCTTTCAGGCTTGACTCAATGGCCCTGTCGAGCCAAGGTTCTTTCCTCTCAAACGATTGATAGAGGGTAGCACATGCCTCCCCCAAGCCGGCATAGGCTGCTGCATATCGAGGGTCAAGTTCGATTGCCTTCTGAAATAACTGAACAGCAGCATGGACGCTTTTCTTTGTTCGGTGATAGAGAAAATTCCTAGCTCGTAGGTTGCAGTCAAATGCCTCAGCATTAAGAGTAGCACGTTTTGTCAGCACCACTTTCTCTGTGGGTGTCAATTTTACCATCAAAGCATCCACGATTTGCTTTGAAACCTGCTCTTGCATATCAAACACATCGGCCAGTTGCCCCTTATACGTCTCTGCCCAGAGTTGTGCATCGCTTTCGACATCAATTAGCTGAGCAGTAATCCTAAGATTGTCTTGGAATTTTCTCACACTTCCTTCCATGATGTAGCGCACCCCTAATTCTCTGCCTATGGTTTTAACATCTTTCTTGGTCCCCTTATATTGCATAGAGGTCGTGCGGGAGACTACTCTTACGTCCTTGAGTCGCGAAAAGCTTGCAATAAGTTCCTCTGTCAGCCCGTCGCTGAAATAATCACTTTCTTTATCGGGACTGATATTATCGAACGGCAGAACCGCAATTGCTTTTGTTTTTACTGTTCGTTCTGCAATGTCAAATTCGCTTTTTACTTCCTGAAGATTCTCCAAAAGTTCTTTAGTGGTCTGATATCTTTGGGTACAATCTTTTTCAAGCATTTTGAACACTACCGAATCTATCTGATGTGGGATTCTGCGATCCAGAGCGCTTGGAGCCGGAGGATGTTCATTAAGTATCAAGTAGAACAAGGCCGATTGATGCTCAGCCTTAAAAGGTAGCTCTCCGGTCAACATTTCGTAGAAAACAATGCCTAAGGACCAGATATCAGTGCGCTGATCCATTGGCTTACTTTCTACCTGCTCTGGAGACATGTACGCAGCAGTTCCGACAGTACTTGATGTAAGGGTTAGTCTGTTGGTCTCATTTAGCTTTGCCAATCCAAAATCTAAGACTTTGACCTGGTTCTTAGAGTTAATCATAATATTGTGAGATTTGATGTCACGGTGCACAATTCCATTTTTGTGCGCCTCATGTAATGCCTGAGCGATTTGGATAGCGTATGTAAGGGAATCGTTTACCTTCAGCGGGCCACCGCGTATCTTCTGTCCCAAAGTTACCCCATCCACAAATTCCATTACTATGAATTGACGTTCCTCTTGATATTGGATATCGTGAATAACGCAAATATTCGGATGATTGAGAGCTGATGCGGCTTTGGCTTCCTGTAGAAAACGCTGTCCTTCAGTACTATTGGCTGCAAAATGGGACGGTAGAAATTTTAATGCTACGAGCCGGTTAAGCTTCAAATCATGGGCTTTGAAGACTACGCCCATCCCCCCTTCGCCTATCTTTTCTAAGATCTTGTACTGAGAAAAAGTTTTACC
>Ga0209521_10001832_pt1 | contig 17355 bp, 15 predicted proteins | sample Rifsed19ft4_FD_184016 | JGI IMG/M metagenome (GOLD analysis project Ga0209521, IMG submission 184016) | Soil microbial communities from Rifle, Colorado, USA - sediment 19ft 4 (version 2) | ecosystem: Environmental > Terrestrial > Deep subsurface > Rock core/Sediment | place: Rifle, Colorado...
TCTTTCGGTCGCGGAAGTGGCGCGCGCCATTGGCGAGCAGACCAAGGCGTACCGGCGGGCGCAACGGTTCTTCGAGCGCTTCGATCTCTTCCAGCCGACTCCCGGCCAGCAGAATGTTTAGGTTGCTCTTTTCCTCCTCTAATTCCTTTTCCCGGATTGAGACCAGCTCCTGCGACTGTTCCAGCTCCTTTTGCGAAAGAAGTTCTCTTTCGAAAAGAGTCTGGTTGCGCTCCAGGTTTTTCTCGGCGAAATGTAAACGCTCCTCCGCTTTTGCCACGCGGGTCTTGGCCAGCTTAACCTCTTCGGGTCGTGGTCCGGCTCTCAACAATTTCAGCTTTGCTCGGATCTCTTCCAGCTCGGATTTTGTTTTTTGAAGCTCTGCGTTCAAGGCCCGATCGGAGAGTTGAACGATAGGATCTCCCTGGTGCACCGTGTCCCCCTCATCGACAAACACGTTCGTGATGATTTCCTCGACTTCTGCGCGGACATCGGCATTATGGACCGGCAGGATGGTGAACTCTCCTGAGACCATTAACTCCAGATGGAGGAAAAACAAACCCCCAGCTAATACCGCTAGGACGATAGAGATTTTCAGCAGTCTCTTCAGCGGAGTAAAATTTTCCCCAGCTGTTCGAAACCAAGCTAGCGGCTGGCCTAAGAGTGTTCGAAGTCGATTGCGAAATAGGCCACCCAGAAAGAAGAGAAACACAACCGACCCCCAGCCTCGATACTGCGACATCAGGAAGTCCCCCAAATGAAAAACAAACGTAGCCACCAGCCAGTATGAAAAGGCGGCGGCTAACAGTCCATAGACCAAATAAACTCTCCGTTCCCGCCTGGTCGTTTCCTGGATGCACCGAATCGCGGAACCGAACAGGGTGCGAATTGAATCCTTTAAGTAGCCGAATGCACGCCAGCGCAAGTTCGGGATTTCCAGATAATCGCTCAACAGATAATACCCGTCTAACTTGATTAAGGGGTTGAAATTGAATAGGGTCTTGATGCCTGAGGTTGCCATGACGACCAGGGCGGTGTTATTGACCAGCGTGTGCGGCTCGGTTAGCCGCCAGGTTATGGTTGAAAGCGACCAGAGGAAAATCTCGAAATATCCCCCGGCAAATGTCACCCACAGGCGCTTGGACTTTTCCGGCAACAACCAGGCATCGCTGACATCGCAGTAAAATGCCGGCATGAAATAGAGTAGCAGGAATCCAACCTCGTGCACCTGTCCGCCAAACCGTTTGCACATTAAGCCGTGCGCAAATTCGTGGGCAGTTATAACCACCAGGACTATGAAATATGCGCTCAGAAGAGAGAAGAATTGAAACAGACCAAAAACCTCACGCTGAATATCAACCCAGTGGGTGAGGGTAATGCTCAGCGCCAATACAATCGCAACCACGGAAATGACCAGGAATGTACGGGTAAAGAAGAACCGCAAATTTGTGGAGAGTCTCTCAAAGAGCAGGTCTGGGTCAAAGATTTTGATGCGAAGATAAAATGGATCACCGCGGATTCTGCGCGGTCGGCGCTGGAGAGCTTGGGTCGTTCTGGATTCTTCCAGAAGTCCCAGGTTGTGAACTCTGATGATGAATTCTTCCAGCGTATCCTGAGCTAAAGCTGCCTGGAACTTTTGTTCGGCTCTTTCTAGAAGTGTGGGGAGGGGGGTTTTCCCGTCCAGCTGTTGGAGAATGAATCCTTCCACTTCTTTGAAACGAAAGAAGCGTCCTGTCGCAGGATCTTTCATGACGAACGCGGCTGTGCCTGCTGAGTTTTGCTGGATTACTACCAAGTCAGACCTAAGCTTAGGACACTCGAGATTCATATTAATTTTCAATTTACCGTACTGAAAAATACACTCCCATAAAGACCACTCGGTACCAGGTGGCCTTTCTGCTGGCATCGGCTCCATCCTTCGAGATGCATCCTCTAATTAATGTAAAACACCGGACGCATCCCGAAAGAGACGGAGAGATGCTCTAATAAGCATCGAGGTCCTCCCGCTGTTGAGCGGGATTGACCAGTTGCCATTCGGCTTCCAAGGATGGCCCTTGAAACCTTAGTGGCCGCCTTGGTTGCCAGGTTGGCCCTCATAACCCTGAAGGCCGTTGCCTCCCTGTCCACCCTGGTTTCCGGGTTGGCCCTCATAGCCTTGAAGGCCTGGGGGGACGCTGGGTGCAATCCTCGGTTCGAGCTCCTCAATCTGGAGCCGGATTTTGCGCTGTTTTTCCATTTCTTATCACCTCCTTTTTACTGAATGACTACACTTTCAATTTCTTAAATACTAACCTAAGAGACAGATTTCGTAAATATCCAACCAAAGAACAAAAATTTTTCGGTCGGCTGATCTAGGCCTGGAGCCAACCGCCACGACTGTAATTACCAATGCCTGAACAGATATCAGTATAGGTCTATAAAGTTCTCTTTTTGACCTCTTTTAAAAAAACCAGACAGAATTTAAACAGATCTGAACCCCCTCGGCTCTGACAGCTTAACTTTCATTCAATATAGTATTGCCCTCCATGTTGTCAAGCCCTTTTTTAGTAGTCATACTTCTCCAAAAAGTAAGAAGGCAGCCCCGCTTTCACAAAGCTGCCCTTCTTTTTACCTGTTCTGAGCCTTACTTACTCACCTGCCCCAGCAAATGCTTCGCTAGAAACTTCTCCATCGCCTCGTAGAAATCAAACCGGTTCTCCTCATTGGCAAAGCCGTGCCCCTCATTTTCCTTCACAATGTACTCCACATCCAGCCCTTTGCTCTTCACCGCCTCCACAATCTGATTCGACTCATTGATATTCACCCGCGGGTCCTTCGCCCCCTGAGCGACCAAAAGAGGGACTTTGATTTTGTCGGCATGGAAAACCGGAGAGGCTGAATGCATAAGAACACTATCCTTGACCGGGTCACCGACCATCTCGTAGAACATGTCTAAATAAGGCTTCCAGTAAGGGGGAATCGACTTCATGAAGGTGAACATGTTGGAGACACCAACATAATCCACTCCGCAGGCATATAGCTCCGGGGTAAAAGTCAGACCAGCTAAAGTAGCGTAACCTCCATAGCTTCCGCCGTAGATTGCAATCTTCTTCGGGTCGGCGATTCTCTGGTCTATAAGCCATTTCACCCCGTCGGTGATGTCATCCTGCATAGTCTTGCCCCATTGCTTGAAGGAGGTCATCCAGAACTTCTTACCGTAACCGGTCGAGCCGCGGAAGTTCATCTGCAGAACCGCAAAGCCCCGGTTGGCTAAGAACTGGATTTCCGGATTAAAGCCCCAGCTGTCTCTGAACCAGGGTCCGCCGTGAGGATTGACCACTACGGGTAGATTCTTAGCTTCTTTCCCTTTGGGGAGAGTCAAATAGCCGTGAATGGTTAAACCATCTCTGGTGGTGTAACTAATTGGTTTCATCTCCGCTAATTCTTCCTCTTTCAGCCAGGGGTTGCGGTCAGCCAATTTGGTCAGTTTGCCGGTGGCTTTCTCATATAAGTAGTAAGAGCCCAAAGTCCGGTCGTTCATGGTGCGGACCGTCATCACATCTTCATTCTTATTCATGAAAGTGACGTACACCTCATAGCCGGGCAGAAGCTTCTCTAATTTCTGGTACAGCTCCTCGGTCTCTTTATCTAAGAATTTTCGCTCTAACTTCCAGGTGATGAAGTTAATCTCGGTCAGCACCTTGCGATGTCTGGAGTAGTCCATACCCTGCACGTCCACTTCCGGATTTTCATAGATTACTTCTAACTCTTTGGCAGCAGCCGGATCATATTTCACTATGGCGACTTTGTCCCGGCCTAAGTTGGAGGCAGCGTATAGAGCCTTGTTATCAAAGGTGAAAAATATGGGAGTGAAGCTGTCCCGGAAGTTGGTAGTTAAAACTACTTGGAAAGAATCCTTCTCGCCGGGACGGTACAAAAGACTGGTGTTGACACCGTCAGTTGTTCCGGCCACCAAGATGCGGCCGTCATGGTCGGTCACCCAGTTGGTAATGTTGCCCGGATTTTCGGCAATCAGGGTCAATTCACCGCTGACAGTATTCAGGCGATATGCGTCAAAGACCTCTGGATTCCTTTTGTTCATTCCAATAATGACATCTGTGGCATGGTCTCTTAAACCATCGATGACCATCACCCGGGTCTTTTCAAAAGGAGTCAAATCACTCATCTTCTGGCCGTCTCTATCCACGGCAAAGAGATGAAAATTCTCATCCCCGCCAAAATCTTTCAAGAAAAGCAAACGGTCATTCCCCTTCCAGAAGTACTCGGCCAAATCCCGGTCGGCCAGAGAGGTAATTCTCTTGACTTCAGTCGAGCCACGCTTCTGCACATGGATGTTCATGCGATTCTCGTACGGCATGGTGAATGATATCCAGTTGCCGTCCGGCGAGACCTGAAAATAGGCCTTGTCCGGATTCTTGAAGAAATCCTGCATCGGAATCTGCTTGGGAAGTTGAGCCGAGCTTATTGCGTAAGCTAAGCAGATAGACCCTAAAAGCACCGAACTGAGTACAGATCCTTTCTTAAACATAAATTTCTCCTGTCGGTTGAAGTGATTGAGGGATAATGAAGCATCTTCTATTTCTGTAACTTACGTAACTTGAAAAGATAGAGTTTCAACTTTCTGAATTATTCTCAGTTTTCAAATAACCTATAGTTTGGCAGCAGAACTATTTTTTGTTTTTCCGAGTTACTCCAGCACGAAGATGTTCTTTCTGGCACACATCTCTTTAAGAATCCTGGGCCAGACCGTGACGCTGACTTCTCCCAGATGGGCTTTCTTCAACAGCAGCATGCAGGTGCGGGATTGGCCAATTCCGCCGCCGATACTCAGAGGGATTTCGTCTCTCAGTATGGCTTGGTGATAGGGAAGTTTAAGGAAATCTAGTTGACCGGTTAGCTCCAGTTGCTTCTTAAGAGTCTCTTTGGTGACTCTGATCCCCATGGAGGTCAACTCGTGGCGCCGTTTGGTGACCGGATTCCAGACCAAGATATCACCGTTGAGACCATGCCTGGGCCGGCCGTCGGATGTGCGGGTCTCGGTTACCCAGTCGTCGTAGTCAGCAGCCCTCATTTCATGCGGAAAGCCATCTGCCAGGGTCCATCCTATTCCAATGATGAATATAGCCGGGTACTTTTGCAGCACGGCGGTCTCGCGCGCCTTGCGGGGAAGATCTGGGTAGAGGTCCAGAACCTCTTCTGCCTGCAGGAAAGTCAGCTCCTCCGGCAGATCGGGATATTTGTCGGATTTAAGTTTGGGGAATTCTTTCTGAATGTATCTTTCCGCCCCTTTGAGGACCTTCCAGATTTTTCTGACCGTTTCTTTCAGGTAATTCAGATTGCGCTGGTCAGCGGTCATTACTTTTTCCCAGTCCCACTGGTCCACGTAGGCGCTGTGGTCGTGGTCCAAAAAGTAATCCTTGCGCACTGCCCGCATATCCGTGACCAGCCCTTCTCCAACTTTGAAACCAAACTGTTTTAAGGCCACTCTTTTCCACTTGGTGGCGGCTTGAACTACCTGGGCCTCAACCGGATTCTGGTTGTAATCGTTGGAAATGTGAAACTGGATGGGGGCGCGCGAGCCATCCCTATCTAAGTAATCGTTGACCCCACTTTCCACATCCACTATCAGCGGGACTTCTACCCGAATTAAATTAAGCTCTTGGCACAAATTATCCTCGATGTATCGCTTCAGGGCGGTAATCGCTAACTGGGTCTGTTTCGGATCCAAGAAAGAGCGGTAATCGTCCGGCAGTATTTGTTCTACTTCTTCATAGGTACCGATACCCGGGCCCGCTAAATCTGCCCTCTTGTCAGCTGCACGTTTAGCCATATCTACCTCCGCGCTAAAATTTAATCTGGGGTGCTGATAACATCTTGTCCGCAAATATATGTTACTTTTTTCACAAAATCAAGCCTGAAATAGCCCGAAGTTGGAGATTTAGGATGCCTGGAAAAGTGTATTCTACTGACCGGATAGTATCTCGAATGGCTGAAGTCTTACTCTTCTACCCAGGCCGGCATGGACTTCATATAAAGCGTGGCTCGCTCCAAGGCTTTCTTATCATCATTAGTAATACCGGTACAAATAGAACCATCGGCACAACGAAGTAGGTACAGATACCAGCAGTTCTTTTCATCAGCCACAGTCAATCCCTCGACTCGCCCCGATTTCATCGGGACTCGCTCGGGATAAACGGAGAGGCCGGGACTTGTCCCGAGCGCAGTCGAGGAGTTCATCTCGAGCATAGTCGAGGGTCCTAGTCTCATGATGTCTCCCTTGCCTGTTCCCTCTCTTTTTCAAGCCTTTGATGGCACTTCACATGTAACAATTATGAGTTCGCCAAATCATCCGTCCTGCCCCCTTTACTATGTAGAATCATGTGGTCGCCAGAAGATTGCCTAAAAAGCATGGGGTTCTTACAAAATCCGCACAGGCCCTTTTGCCGAAAAAACAAATCCCTCTTTTGCTCTTCATCGTGATATCTGTTTGGGTCCTTTTCAACAAAGGGTTTGAGCCTTTTAAACTCACCCGTTATCATTTCTAACCTTTCTCTTATTGATTTTGGTGTAGTCATAACTTTGGCCTCAAATTTGTAGGCTCGGTACTTGGTGAAAATGGCCATGCTCATTCCTTTGGGAGGCTTGTTGTCATAAATGCCGAAAGAGTAAAGGTTTTTTAGAAACTCTTTCGCAAAAGCCGAGATTTCATTGATTAGATTCTTATTCCCTGCTTTCCTTTTTCTCAAATAGGAGATTAACAAGTAAAATGACAGAAGTTCTCTAGGTTTCAACGCTGAGAGGAAGCAACTCAGACTGCCATAAAGCATATCGACGTTTCCCTTAAAGAACGTCAGTTTTCTGGCGCTAATTTTCTCTTTATATTTGTCAATTGCCCAAATGAAGTTCCTAAGCTCTAAACTTGGAAATACATTGTCATCGAAATCTCCTTCTAGCTCAAGCAGCAACATCTCTGCCGCCAGCAATCTTAGTCGAAATCGTTTATCTCCTCCAATTACGCTAAAAAGTACATGTTTGTCGCGTGCTTCCCTGAATGCATCCTTGAATGCACCACTATACGCACTAATCTTCTCTGCTTTATTTAGCGGCGTACCCTCTTGCAGTCGTAGGAAAGTCTGTACTATGTCTACGTCCCTTGTTTTCTCACTGTAGCCAGCCAGCTTCAGATAATAGACACAGTAAGAATTGATATGATTCCGTGTGCCACGCGGCAAGTCAGCATAAGGCGTGATGTCAGAATTCTGGAGGTCGAGTACACCATTTACATAATCGAGTATTGTAAGAAGCCTCTGCTGCCCGTCAAGTATTTCGAACTGCTTTCGGTCATTTACACATAATACCAAAACACCCATCGAGTATGAATTCTCGATCGTCTTTATGAGTTCGCGCTTTTGGTTCAGTTTCCAGATATTTCCCCTCTGGTAATCAGGGTTGATAAATATTTTACCCTCATCGAATAGGGGCTTTATCTCCCCTAATGTGAACTCATCAAAGTCAAGCAGAGGGATTTTCTGTTTTGGTATGACCATCATTTCATTCTACCCGTTTTGTAGGCCAATTATTCACGGAGAGGCCGGGATTCGAACCCGGGGTGGAGTTTCCCCCACAACTGCTTAGCAGGCAGCTGCCTTAAGCCGCTCGGCCACCTCTCCTGAAATCAGTAAATAGGTCTTTATACGTTAACTCTGCCACAATATAAGATAACTGTCTCCAGTCTACAACAGGAATTTCTAAGCCTCCGTTCTTCAGGGAACTTAAGATAAGAATCGGTCAGATAATTATAGCTGTCTACTATGAGGGGACTAAGGTCGGACCCTCAGAAGTTTGGCCGCTTTATTTATGATCCGTAGGAGAGGCCAGATGACTCAAAGTTAAATCTTGGCAATGATCGATCCATTCTTCTTACTAGAAATCATATCGCAGGATCGAATAGAGATTGTCATTCTTATCAAATTGCCCGAAGAAAGTAGTCTTCTTTTCCCCTCCGAATAGATTGCCTCCCACTGCTAACCAGAGCCTGTCCGAGAATTTGTACTGTACTTCCGGGATTAAATAGTAGTCATTATCCGAAGGGCTAAAGAAGGAGAATAAGGAGAGCTTCCAGGTCTGGTATTTCAAAAGCTGGGTAGCCCTGGCAGTCAAGAGTTGCCGAAAGTGATCTCCTTTAGGAAACCCAGAAGGAAGACTCTTCTCATACTCGCTGAAAGCGGTCATGTACTCCCCGTAGAACTGAAAAGAATAACTGAAATCTTCCCATCCCTGGCGCTGGTAGCCCACTAAGAACTTGTGAAAGGAATTGGGCATTAAAGGATTTTCCCCGGAGCGGTCCTGGCGAGAATCATAATAGCCGTACTCTAAGCTGAGGATCCCATTGTAGATATTTTTCTGCAGGCTGGAACCTAAAACTGACAGCTTAGGGTAATAGTAAATCACCGTATCCGGGGGAAAACTGGCCAACTTGGCAGAGGGTGAGCGATAAAAACCCCTGTAGGCGTAAAGAGCTAGTTCAAATCCTGAAATATTCTGAAACAGGCGCCAGGCCTGCTCCATGTTTTCGAATTCAAAATCAGGCCGATTCTCAAGACGGTAGCCGGCATCGGCCAAGGGATCGAACAGAAAGGACTCTTCTGCAGAAGGGAGGTTATCCGGCTCAAAGAAAGGCAAAACCGCCAGCTCTAAGGAGAATATAGACGTGTACAGGGTCATCTTAAGCCCGTCCACCCCGATTTTTAGATACTCCACTGGCCGACCGGAAAAAAAGGCTTGCCAGTCCTTGGGAAACAGATCATTGATAAAGAGCAAATCCCCCAATCCCCAGGTGATAATCTGTCTGCCTGCTCGGATATCAAGTTTGCCGGCGCTGTAATCCAAGAAAGCTTCCCGGATTTCTAAGTCATCCTCTCTTTTCAGGGCATTCTGAAACAGATCAACTTTGGCAAAAGCTCGGGCAGCCCCTTCTGAAGCTGAGAGTTTAAGCTGGAATCTGTGGTCAGCCCAGAGGAAATCACTTTTATCAGTGCCAGGACTTAAGCCGGTAGTCCTGAGCGAATAGTTGGCTTGAATGAAGCCATGCCAGGCCAGCTCCTGGGCTAAACAGACTTGGTAAGTGACAATTAAAACTGTTAAAGCTGTGAGAAAAAACTTTCTCACGCGCTCTGTTTTTCTTTGATCCCCAAGGCCTTTAAGATATTCATCATCAGGCACCATTGGTTATTCCGGACTGGAATAGATTCAGACCTACGAACAGAGTCAGAAACAGCCAGTTGTAGGAGACAAAGTAGGCCAGGGCTAAGCTTACTAAGATGAAGCTGCCGGCAACTAGGCGTAAGGTTTTCTCTAAGTACATCTCTCCTCCTTTTTAGTTTAGCGCTCAATCCACTTAGCTGGTGGTCTCTTTAAGTATCTTTCCGTGAAGAAATCTTGCTCGATCCCCAGATTGTATTCTACCTGGTCGTAGGTCACCAGAGTCTGATGCTTGTTTTTCACATTTTCCATTTTTCTTTTGGTGACGGTTGGAAAGCCGGAGATAACCTTGACTTCTTCAGCGGAAAAGATTTTGTACAGCTCCCCGCGCAGGTCGTAGTATTCTTCTTTCCAGGGGAGAAAAGTAGTCTTATCTATCCAGGATAATCTATAGCTGTAATCAGCGCTCTTGGGGTTTTTGGGGACTGATTTCAAGACGTAGCAATCTTTCTCGCCAATTTTTTCTTCTCTGAGGATGGAAAATTCGTCTTCGCTTAAATCTCTTCCAGAGACATCCTCGTAGGTGAAATCTGACCCGACAAAGCTGGAGCGCTTGTCATTGGCGGCGATTCTTTTGACCAAGTCTAAGGCCGGCATAAATAGCCAGCGGTCGTCATCCTTCTGAGAATATTTGTAGACCATAAAAGTCATCCCCTCCACATCCGCGGGCTGGTGGAAAAAGATGAAATATTTCTGGTCTAAAGACTTTTCGGTATTTCTCCTGAGCATGGTCATTTCCCTGGCCCTTTCCTTACCTCCCCTTTCAATCAGGCGCATGCTGACCACCAGCCTCATGTCATTGCCCGGATAGAAAAAAGCCTTTTGATAATTGCTGGCCACTTCCAAAGGAGTAAGCGACTCTTGGCTCAGGGATAGACTTGGAAGTATTATCCAGATGAAAATTGCAGTGATTACGAGTGTACTTTTCAGCTTTTGCATTTAGTTCCTCCTGTTAGCTTACTTTTTCTGCTCCTTTAATCAGATTCCTTTGAAAGAGTATAATCAGAGCCGGCAAATAGATCAGGGTCAAGAAAGCGGAAATCATCATCAAGGCCGCAATGAAAATCCCTACCGTGATATAAGGGGTCAGGCTGGCAAAGACCATCACTGAAAAGGCCAAAGAAAAAAGCAGGGCATTTCTCAAGATTCCCTTTCCCGGCCTTTCCACGGTCCAGAGTAAGGCCTGTTGCAAATTTTTTTGTTCCTGGTAGCGCTGCTTGAATCTCTTGACAAAATGGATGGCAAAGTCAACTGCCATGCCCAAGGACAATGTTGATAAGACCGAGATGGGCATATCAAAATCCTTTCCGATAAATCCGATGAAACCATAAATCAAAAGAATGCTGAAGATCAAAGGAAAGTAGCTGATTAAACCCCACTTAAAGGAGCGGAAATTAAGGCTTAAGATGAGAAAAACCAGAATCAGGGCCACTCCGAAGATTTTGACCATATCATAGAGAACCTCATTGTTCCAGACCAGATTGAAATAGGCTGTTCCAGCTGGTTTCAACTTCAAATCAGCCTGGGGATGAGCGGTCTGGTAGTTATTCATATGGTCGATTACTTCTTGCATGGCCTGGGCATCCCAGGTCTTAAGCTGCACCATCAGATTAGCCTGCTGGAAAGGGTAATCCACCAGGTTATTCAAACTAGAGGGCTTGGCCGCCATCCCGAACATAAAAAGATATTGAGCGATGATTTTCTTATCTTCTGGTATCCGGTAAAACTCCGGGTTATCCTGGTTCATTACCTGGTGCATTCTCTTGACCAAATCTGCCAAGGAAGTGGTCTTGCCTACTATTTCTAGTCTGCCTAAATCTTGCTGCACTGCCTCTAAGTAACTCAAGTTGGCTGGTTGAACAATCTCTCCTTCTGAATTGGCCTGGGCTACTATGTATCCTAAAGAGGTCCCTCCTAAGTTGGCGTTCATTATTCGGTCAGCTTCTCTGAGTTCACTATTGGCCTTAAACCACTTGACCATATTGTTATTCACCCGGATCTGGTTTATTCCTACAATGGCTAAAGCCAGAAGTAGTATCCCTGCGGCTAACAAAGTCTTTGGCCTGGCTAAGGCAAATCTCCCTAACTTGCCCAACCAGACTGAGGCCCCCTTTTCCAGACTGTCCCTTTGGGAAGCTTTTAGTAGCTTTTCTTCCTTTTGCAGCACCATTACCGCAGGTAGAAATGTAAAACTCATCAGCCGGATTACCATGGTCCCGAAAGCCACAAAGAGCCCAAAGACCCGGACTGGTATGATCCCTCCTAAGGCCAAGACTGCAAAGCCGACCGCCGTGGCTAAAGCGGTATATCTGACCGGAGCGCCGACTGAGTCAAGGGTATCTGTCACCGCCCTTTTCTTATCTCTGACTTCATTGAATCTGAAATAGAATTCATTGAAGATATGGATGCTGTCGGTGCTGATGGCCATCAGAAAGACCGGTATCATCGAGCTCATAATGTGGACCGGAAATCCCAGACCAATCAAAAGCCCCATGCTCCAGGTGATGGACATAAAGGCCACCGCCAGGATGGAAAAGACCAAAGACAAATTTCCAAACATTAAAAATAAAGCCACCATCATTATCATTCCGGCCAAGGGGGAAAAAAGCGCCATCTGCTTGAACATTTCTGCGCCGAAAGTGTCCCTGGCCACCGGGTCCCCGGCAATGTAGTATTCTTCTTCCCCTTTTTCTTTTTTGACTATTTCTTTGAGCTGGTCGGCAATCAGCTTAGCGTTGGCCCCCGGCTCCAAGGGGATGTAGATAGCAGTGGTCTTGCCATCCTCTGAGATCAGCCTCCCCACCCAGATCGGATTCTCCACCAGACTCTGCTTGAAAGCGTCAATCTCCAGCTCGGTCTGAGGAATTGTTGTCAAAAGAGGCTGAACCGTCAGGTTGTTCTCTTCGGCAATGACATTATCCGCAGTGGTAAAACTTATCACATCTTCTAATACCACCCCTTTTAGCTGAAAGACTGCATTGGTAATCCTCTCAATTTTTATTAAAGTAGCGGGATTAAAGACCGTGTTGGGATTGACTATTCCTAAGACTATCACGTCTTTATGCAGGGCAAAGGCCTTTTCCACCTGGTCGTTGTAGACTCTGACCTCAGAAGTGGCTGGCAACATATTTTTGGGGTCAGTGTCAGTCTTGACTCTGGGGATTTGAGTGGCAAAGGCTAAGGTTACTAAGATGGAAAGAAAAATAACCAGCTTGGGATGCCGGATGGAAAAGTTGGTCAGTTTAGTCACTTTGTCTCCCTTTAGTTCTTTTTACTTTAGTCAAAAGCAGGCTGTCGCTTTTGATCTGCTCTATAAGTATCTCTCTTAAGAGATCAAAGGCCTTCAGCATTTTCGGATTGGCCACCCGATAGAAGACCCGATTCCCCTCTTTCCGGCTGGTCAGGATTCTGCGCTCTTTCATCATAGAGAGGTGCTGCGACAAGTTCCCCATACTTACTCCCAGTTTCCCGGCCATTTCGCCGACCGCAACTTCTCCCTCCCGGAGAGTGTTGATGATCTCCAGCCGGGTGGGATGGGAAAAGACCTTGCACATCTCGGCGTGATAAGAGCTGAGGGTCTCTTCTTTGGAACGGCCAGACTGGTTCATATAGTATTTTAGACAGTACTAAAATACTATAACGTATAATCTCCGGAAATGTTTGAGCTACGGCAGAAAAATTCTTTGGTGATCAAGCTAACTGAGTTTAGCCAGCTAGGAAAGAGCCTAGTCCGAGTTGGTCTACTTTTCTTCTGAAAAGATTACTCCTCTGTCACTGGAATTCAAACGGAGGGTGAGGGATTCGCTTGTCCCGAGCGGAGTCGAGGGACTTGTCCCGAGCTCTGGCCTAGGAAACCCCTTCTGCCCGCCTCGCCTCAAACCGGAGCGGAAAGGACGATTTCAAGTTTTTCTTTGGCGGCTATAAATCAAAATGGCATTAAGAATGAGTAAGGTCATTAGGCCTATGTACGAGACAATCTCAACATGAGTTCCTTGAAATCCTTCATTTATACCGTTGTATAAAATCCAAAGAAAGAAAATTATATTTCCTGCGATAGCGATATATCGAAGTAGGTTGCATATTTTTGAATCTTGATTCATAAGTTTGGCGTCCAATTCCCGGCACTTTTCCAATCTTCTTCCAATTGGCGGAGGGTGAGGGATTCGAACCCCCAAGGGTTATTCACCCGGCGGATTTCAAGTCCGCTGCCTTGCCAGTTAGGACTAACCCTCCGAAGCTTGCATCACAATCAGTTACGTGCGGAATTACTTTTTCAACAACTCTTCTGGTGTCCAGATAGTGTCCATCAAAATACTTCAGCGACTGTATTGCTTGCCTTTTGTGCATAGGAGAAAGGTGAGCATATCTCAGCGTTATGTTGATGGTTTTGTGTCCCGGAAGTTCCTTAACTGCGATTAAATCAACCCCGGCCATCACAAGGTGAGATGCAAAAGTGTGTCTCAGATCATGAAAATCTTTGATGCCTGCTCTCCTGACCGCGCCGTCAAAGCCATTCTTAATGTCGACAAAGGGCTTGCCGTCCTCATTACAGAAAACGTAGGGCGATTTGAACTTGAGATTTCTCATGGCATCAGCCAGGTGGTCGCTTAGGGGAATCTCCCCGGTCATAGAATGTTTTGAATTTCTTACAAAGATTATTTTCTGTTCCAAATCTACATCTTCCCATTTTAACTTCAGAATTTCACCTTTGCGCATCCCGGTAAATAATGCGCAAATGACAATCGGTCTTAGATGGGCGGCACAGTTTTCGAGCAGCCCATGGATCTCTTCATTTGTCAGATACCTGAGCCTTTCATTATTTTCCTTCAGCAATCTCACTTTTTTGACTGGATTTGAATCGGCCATATCCCACTGGATTGCCTTGGAGAAAATGTGTTTCAGGCAAGCTAATTTCCGGTTTACAGTGGCTGGGGATACCTCCAGTCTCCTTTTGCTCTTGTACTCTTCTATTGACTCTGGCGCAATTTCAAAAACGAATTTATCTCCGACAAACCTAGACAGGTTGTTTATACTCAGGCGGTCTCTCTTCCAAGAAAGTTTATTGGTTTTGGCATAATCCAGGTAAGCAGAAGCCAGCTCGCCGAATTTGATTTTAGGCCGCTCCAAGACGTCTAAGAATCTCTTTTCAGCGATTTGAGTTCGTCTTTTAGCCAGCACTGACTCGGCCAGCTTCCGGTTAGGGTCGATCTTCTCCCTCTTCCGCCGGCCTTGGAAGTAGTCTATGTACCAGCTGCTGCCTTTCCTATACAAGCCCATATTTCTGATGCTTTTGGTTCTGTTCTAATATAGCAATTTAGACAATAAGATGGTCAATTCGCAGGCTCGAGTCAATTCATTTGGGCAGGTCATTCCTGTCAACCGGAATAATCTTGTTCCGCCCGACCCAATCTTCTATGTTCCGCAAGTCAAACAGTACCCTCCTGCCCATTTTGATGAAGGGTATCGTCCGTTGCGACACCCAGCTGTCGATTGTGAACCTGCTCAAGCCCAGGTACTCGGCCAGTTCCTTCTTGTTTAGGAATCTGTTCTTAGACTCTACTCCTTTCATCTTTCCTGGAAGATTTATTCCATCGGGACTTGAATTGAATCGGCCATGTTAACACTCTATTCTTTTACTTTATTCCTCTTCCATCCTTCTAATCCTTTAACTTGTCTCAAGTTAATTTGAATAGCTCCAGCCTATTCAAAACAGACTGCTAAACCTAGTAGTCGCCTAGCTATCCTACCGCAATGCTCGTGTTGTGCGGTCCATAGCTCACCAATATATTGGCTAAACATAGTCAGTCTATCCGATCTATCCTTCTCCATCGCCATCATCCTCATCTGATGGTTCTTCTTCGTCTTCATGCTGCTCGATGCCATGCACTCGATTCCAGTCAATCTGGTCCTCCTTTGCAGGCCAGAGCGAAAGCTTCGTTCCTTCCCGGACCTCCCTCTCTACCTGTTCCCTCAAGCGCCTCAATCTCGGCTCCTGCTCTTCCTCTTCCCTCCTCCACTTTTCCCGGAGTTCTTCGTTTTCGGCGCGATTTTGTTCTAACATTTCCTGAAAATCCCTCTTTTCCTGCTCCTCCTTTTGCTCCAGTTCTTTCAGGTGCTGAATATCCTGCTGCCACTTATACCAGCACATCGGCCAGCCGTTGCCCTGCCAGTCCCTGTAGGCATCCGGAAGGACACGTTTGGCACTCCAATAGAGTGACCTCGACAGCCGGTTCTTTATAGCACGGGAAAAGAACGCTTCCCCGGAACCTACTTAGCGGAAATTCTCTTTTCCACGAGAAGAATTTACTCATAGATTATTCCGGAATTTCCTTCAGAGTTCTGAATCTCACATTTCTCAGCACCCGGAAGCTGGGGCCTTCGCCTTAAGGATGGCAAGTGGAGAATAGATTATCACCTACCTAATCCATTACCACCCGGACCTAAGACCATCGGTTGGCTGGCCGCTCACCTAGCCACCTGTAAGGAGATGTATCTTGAATATGCCTTTGGAGAAAAGAGAAAAAAGTGGGAGGATTTAATTGTACCCGGCGACGTAGACGGCCTTAGGCACTATCTCTTTGATACTCATCAGCCCCTTAAGCGGAGGCTTGGCCAGCTTGGTGAGAGTGATTTAGAACGAATGGCTCTGACCAATTGGGGTGAAGAGAAACCCACTTGGTGGATTTTCTGGACCCTGATCTATCATGATGCAGAGCATGCAGGCCAGATTATCCAGTTAAAAAATGAATATGCAAATGAGTTTAGTCAGCCCACAAAATAGGCTCTAATAGTATAGAATGTTACTTTAAGAAAACGCCCCGTTAGCTCAACTGGACAGAGCATCGGACTTCGGATCCGAGGGTTGGGGGTTCGACTCCCTCACGGGGTGTTGTGTATCAATGAGTTGGGTTTTGCCGAGCAGAATTTGTTTCCATTTTTTTCCAAAACGGAGTAATTCTACGGCTTTCCTGGCGCGGGAAGGACTAAGGTGGGAGGATTTCTCTGTAAAGCTCACCGATGAGTGACCCAATAGCCCCTGAACAGTCCTTAGGTCTACCCTGACAACACTAAGTTATTTGCAAAAGTATGCCTCAGAGTGTGCATACTGGCATCCCTAATACCTGCTTTTCGTAGGACCTTTAACACCTTCTTAGAATATGTGCCTGGGTCAGGCAGTGGTCTCTTATTGCCATCATCAAAGATAGGACGGTCCGTCTGAGGGAGATCTAAGAGTTACCCGTTCTAATTCTGAATTCATTGGATTGGTGCGAGGTCTGTAACTCTTAGGATGAGATCCCTGTTCTGGCTTGGCTGGGATGGTGACCAGCTTGTTCTTAAAATCAATCTCAGACCATTCTAAGAAGGCAAGCTCTGATCGCCGTATACCCGTGAGCAAGCATACCCGTATAACTCGTTGCATAGTAGGGTCTGCTTATTCTAATAGCGCAGCATGGCCTGAAACCGAACACTCTCTATAAAGTAAGGTAACCACACTCCACCTGTGTTACCATCTCAAGTCCGGCAAGAGTCAATAAGTAGGAATCAACCCTTGTAACCATTTGACCTTGACAGGCAGAGGCTTTATATATACCCAATTAAGGTAACCTCAGTAAGATATGGCAAGCATGAAACTTACGATAGGAAGAAGACTTACGATTAGTTTCCTTTTTATCATCTTAATAGCAACAGCCATAGGAGTTATTTCAGTATATTATTTTACCAGGCTTAACTCAATTACGGCTGATATAACTACCCGGAACCATCCTCGCATTGATGGGGCCAACGAATTAAAGAATTGTATTCAAGACTTAGAAAGAGCGGTAGAGGAACATTTCTCCCATCTTAATGAGAGCCAGGATGATTATCTCCTCCGGGCTAGCCTGGCTGTAGTGGAAGATGAGCTGGAGGAAGTACTGCAGGCGCTGGAAGTTTTAAAATCGATAAAAGTCAGCCCCCAGGACACTGCTTTTCAGAACTGGATGTTTGGATTCGGTGAAAGCATTGCCCGCCTGAAACTAGTGGTCGCGGAACTTACTGGTAATGACTACGTTGCCAAACTTACTGAGGTAGAGCTTGGAAACAAGTCTGAATTTTTTG
>Ga0209521_10001833_pt1 | contig 17354 bp, 18 predicted proteins | sample Rifsed19ft4_FD_184016 | JGI IMG/M metagenome (GOLD analysis project Ga0209521, IMG submission 184016) | Soil microbial communities from Rifle, Colorado, USA - sediment 19ft 4 (version 2) | ecosystem: Environmental > Terrestrial > Deep subsurface > Rock core/Sediment | place: Rifle, Colorado...
CGCTGCCACGCCTCAAGAGGATGTCCCTGCTGCATTGTTCTACGTTACAAACTGGATTTACATCTTCCGTGAAGTACCCTATTTCGAGGCCTTCGGCCGACCACCACTTCTCCAGCAAGTATGGTCATTCACCTGGGCAGTAATTGGCCCTTTGAGGCGCAGATCTTTGATCAGGTGATGGAATCTCTCATTGCGCACCGGGTGAAACGCGTCATACTCATCAACATCCATCGGCCGATCGGCTGGGAATACTATATTAACAAACAATTTTTGCCGAAGGTGTAGCACGCTGGCCGGAAGCAAAATTAATTGACTGGGAGGCAATTGCACACAGCCAACAGGAATGGTTCATTAAAGACCAGACTCATTTAAGTTATGAGGGCAGTGAAGCTTACGTTACCGCGATCGAGGAGAAGCTTGGGAAAACGCCGTAACTGGCTTTCGTCATAGGGCTGGCGTTGCCGTGGGAACCGTAGCTTATTTGCGCACAACGATCGAAACGGTCAAAGTTGAGCCGAACAGATTTCCATCTGGGTCGGCAAAGCGCCAGTAACCCGTGTAAGTTCCTTCCTGTTTTGGCGCTTCCAAATCTACTGATATTCGGGTCCATTTCTTTGGTGGTATCACTTTACCGAGTCGTGTGGATTCTCCTGCCATGCTGTCCCCACTGACAAATACCAGGTGATATGAGTATACCCAGTCACAGGTTCCGTTATTTTCGACTTTCCAGGCCTTTGTAAAAGTTTCCCTCGGCTTTAGGACTGTGCCAGCAGGAATTGTCTCATCGCTAATCAACCGCAAATTGTTGCATCCAGCTCCCAATGTCGATGGGTTTACAGTTGGCGTGTATTGTGTGCCTGTAGGAGAAGGGACAAAAGTAAAGTTGGGTACAGGTGTGCTAATTAGAATAAGCTGAGTCGGAACCGGAGAAGCGGTGGGCGTTAACAGAGTTAATGGGGTGCCTGTAGGAATTGGTGTCGGCGTGAAGGTTTCGGTCGCCGGAGGAACCAAAGCCGTCTGGGTTTGAAAAAACGACGCGGCCACTGTCCCGATGGCAGATGTAAGAATAGCATTGACATCCGGCGTGGGCGAAGCAGGGCTTTGGCCCCCACAGGATGTCAAGAGTATTCCAATGAGCAGCAATGCAATGAATGTTCGTCGAGCATGGTACATTTTTACCTCGTACATGAACAGTATTGTGACAACAAATCTTCAACAGTCCGGTTTATGAGGATAAAACCCGCGACAGGGGGCAAAGATAATTATATCCAATAAATGTATTGCATCAAAAATCGTCGGTCAATTCTCATACGGCACAAATAACCTACGAACCCGACCTTTTCTTGTGGCGCGTTTGAAAAGTAATTCAACATAGTCGTGGCACATTAACAAACTGTATACGTCTCATACTCTATCTGCGAGGAGGCAGTGCGATTACACATAAGAAGACGTACACCAGAAACTATACGCTTGAAACAGTCCGATGCTCAAGAAATCAAGCGATTACTTGGCGATGGTCGCACAGAGCAACGCGTTGTTCGACGAGGGCGTGTCTTGTTAGCCATGAAAAGTTCCAAGACATTGGTTAGTGATTTATGCGAGCAAGTTAGTATGACACGTTTTGGCATTTGGGCTCTCTGTCGCCGATATGAAACAACCGGTTTGAGCCTCATGTACGATGCTCCCCGCTCGGGTCGTCCACGTGAAATCTCAGCACTGCAACGTGTCGCCGTTGAACAACCGGCTTGTTGCAACCCGTCTGGATTAGGTCTGGAGATGACACACTGGTCGACACAAAGTTTGGCATCCATTGCCATGAAACGAGGTTTGCTGCCTCACATTGCTCGCTCAACTGTCTCGCTTATTTTGCGCGGGGCAGACTTGCAGCCCCATCGCAGTCGGTATTGGATTACGCCCACACTGAACGCGAACTTCTTACAACGGGCAGGTCGCGTTTTGTGGTTAATTATGAAAGGATCGAGACATTATGGGCGCATGACGAGATCGTTCTGGTTTGGGATGAGAAACCCAACATGCAAGCGCTGGAACGGGCGCATCCCACGCAACCTGTGTGTGCTGGTCAAATCGAACGCCAGGAGTTTGAATATATTCGGCATACGTTATTTACAACACTGTAATTGGACAAGCCGTCAACATTTGACTGAACACCTTCGTGCAAGAACACCAGAATATAATCGTTTGTGGGCCCATCCCATTAACTGGTCGTGGACACGCCATGACATGCACAAATGGGCAGAGAAAAAACTATCCTGACTATGTTGCAGACACTTTGATCATACCGACCCCAAACCCTCAAAATAAATTTGTCGTATCGTACATCCTGGTTGAACATGGTAAAGATTATCTTTCAGGTACCTACTTTAACGCCTCTACCACGCTCCCCGCCACGACCGCAGGCCGCTCGCCGTTCAAGACGCGGATCAGTGCATCCTGCATCAACTGTCCCAACACCGACAGCAAATCGTTGGAAGGGATTGGCTTTGCGGACTCGACCAGCGCCGCGATGGTTGGATCTTGGCCATCAACACTTGAGGGGCGAGTCGGCAGGTATCCCGCTTCGCGCGTCCATTCGCCGATGAATTCGTCCGCGATCAGATATTCTGCCAGTTCAACTGCCAACGCTTGATTCTCAGCGTTGGAGCCTGCCAGCGACCACATCCACCCGGTTGCAAAAGAGTAGGGTGTTTCATCCAGACCAGGCAGAGGCATGATGTGCTCATCAGAGACCGGGCGATAATTCGAAGTCCAGGTGATCACCATGTTGGCATTTCGATCACGATATAACTGGAGAGCCTGCGCGTCAGTTCCTACAATCGCCAGGGATGGAGACAACATTGAAGCACCAAGACCATCTTCGATCAAGGTCAACACACGAGTTAATACATCCTGATCCACCATAGGCGAACCCTGAGGGGTCACGATTTCGCCACCCCCCGAAACATAAAGCGCCAAACCAACCAGTCCTTGCGGATCACCTGCGGGGAATGAGAGCAATGCCTCACTCGCCAAAATTTCCTCCCAGTTGGTGAACTTGGCAAGTTCAGAACGATAGACCAGAGCAAACACATTCCCCGCAAACGGCAAACCGTAGCCTATGTTTTCTATCTGTCCCAATTGCCTGGCATAACCATACCAGTTGGGATCCTGAAGTGTGGTGGAAAGTCCGTCAATCGGGTGTAAAAGGCCTTTCAACGCGGCAGCTTCGAGCGCGGGACGAGAAAGTGCAACGAGATCGGGCAAGGCACTGGGCGCCGCCATGCTTGTGACCGATAACGCATTTAGCATATTTGCTTCGCCTTCCTCGGCCTTGACGCGCACCTCTATCTCAAGCCCCGGATGTTGCGCTTCAAAATCAGCCAGCCTTTGCTTGAGCAGGTTGGCAGATGCCGTCCCTGCATTGGGATCAAACTGAGGCGGCAGCCACACGCGCAGGATGCGCGGTTCGGTTGCAGGACGCGCCGTTTCTGTCGCGTCAGGCTCAGGCGGGGGTGTGGTCTGTGGCCCCTCGGGGGAGGCTGTAGCGGGGACAGGCGATGGCGTGAGCTGCGCGAGCAGCGGAGCGAGGGATGAGCATCCCGCAAGAAATATAAGTGACGCACAGAGCGAATTACGTAATGCGCGAGCCATTATCCCAGATCAATTGGCGTGCGGAGAACAGCCGTCAATAATTTGACAGAGTTCTGCACATCGGAATAATCCACCATTTCAGATGGTGAATGAACATAGCGGACAGGGATTGAGATGCAGCCCGCTGGCACGCCTGCGCGCGTGAGTTGGATCGCACGGGCGTCTGTGCCTCCACGCAGGAGCACCTCGCGTTGATAAGGCAGCTTTGCTTTCTCAGCCGCACGGATCATCCATTGCACCACGCGCGGGTCGGCGATCATGCCAGGATCCTGTATTTTGATGCACGGACCTTTGCCCAGAGCCATTTCCATTTTGAGCGCATTCGGCGTATCGCCTGCCGGTGTGACATCAATTGCAATGCCCACGTCGGGGTCGATGCCATAGGCGGACGTGGCCGCACCGCGCGTGCCGACTTCCGCCTGGGTGGTGAACACAAAATACACATCATGCGGCGAGGACTTGAGCGCGCGCAAAGCTTCGATTGCCACCAAAACGCCGACGCGATCATCCATGGATTTTGCAACGAGACGATTTCCCAACTCCGTGAACGGGCGATCGAACGCGGCGACATCACCGATTTTTACAGGAGAATCCTTTTTACTGGTCGCGCCGACATCAATATAGACCTTGTCAAGTGTTGGCAGTTCGTTGACATGATCCAGACGGTCGAACCCCAGCACGCCCTGTGTTCCGTTCAGAAAGCGGACGCGGCCGCCCAGAACATATCTTCTGAATACACCACCGATCGGCGAAAAACGGACAAATCCATTTTGATCCACATGGCTGACAATAAGGCCGATCTCATCCATGTGCGCGGCGATCATGATCTTCCTTGTATCCTTTGTCTGCCTGCCCGGGCGTTTACGAACAATGAGATTGCCAAGTACGTCAACTTTGATCTCATCGGCAAGCGGCTCTACTTCTGCGCGCACGATCCCACGAACCTTGTCTTCATAGCCGGATGGAGCAAACGCTTCAGTAAGATTTTGGAGGAGTTTTTTCATGGAGTCCTTCATGAGTAGTGGGACGTAAGAATCAATCAATGTGCAAAGTTCGGCCGTTTGTAAAGGTCAGGTGGCCTTCACGCGCAAATATGTGCACCTTGCCTTGTCCCATGACGCTCCATTCGCCACCGAGCCTCCCGACCAGGGCCGTGTTCTCGTCCACACCGATCATTATTTCGCCTTTTTTGAGTTGTTTTTGCAAGGCAAATACAATCGGCTTCCAGATTCCCGGAATGGCATCGAAATGAGGGACGATAAACATGGCAGGCAGAAGGCCGAATCCTGCCTGTGTCCCAGCCAGACGGAAACTTGGCATCCGTTTGGCAAGGATCATCGCGCCCGCAGAACAGCCTGCATAAACGGCGCCCCGTTCCCAGGCGCGTCGAGCGGCGCGCCAGGCGCGGCTTCCGTTCAGCGTTTGATGCAAATACCCCGGGTCACCGCCCGAAAAGTAGACCAAATCGGCCTCTTCAAGGAGCGACTCCCATTGAACATCATCCGCGGAGGCGCGGTCTATGATGCGAAGCGCGCTCACCTCCGCGCCCAGTTTTTGAAAATGTTCGATTCCCATGCTCGACCAGCGATTAATACTGGCATGTCCTTCACGCCCCGCGGCGGTTGGCAAACACACGACACGCGGTTTTCTTCCGTTCAGATTTAAGCTGTCAAGCAGATGGCGATCCACATTATCCATCACAGCCAAATATTCGCCAGAACCAACCAGAGCAATTAATCCATTCATGGGTCACCCAATAAAGTAACGAGGTAAACAAGTAAACAGGCAGGGACACTTAGCGAATTGTAATCAGAGATGGAGTTACCCGCTTCAACGCGGCATGAAGCAAATTGATCGTATTCTTCCAATCGTCCACACGGGAGATGCTGATCGGCGAATGTGTGTAACGATGCGGGACCGAAACCGATACAGCAGGTATGCCCGCAAGCGAACGCTGGATTGCGCCTGAGTCCGTGCCACCGCCGCCGGGTTGGCGGATTTGGTAGGGAACCTTCTCGGCTTCAGCAGTCTCCTGTAGAAAGCGGACAAGCCGCGGGTCATGAAGAGTCGAGCCATCCGCAATGTAAATCGCAGGACCAAGTCCGAGTTTGGTATTGTAGGTCATGTTCTCGCCACCGTCAAACACAGGCAGGTCACGGGCGGGGGTTGAGTCAATTGCAATTGCGAGGTCGGGATTGAAATAATATGCCGCGACCTTCGCGCCGCGCAGGCCGATTTCCTCCTGAACAGTAAAGGCTGCACACAGATCGATATTGGATGGCGCATGTTTCACCAACTCGATCAACGTTGCCACACCGATGCGATCATCGATGGATTTGGACAGGATGGATGGGCCTACACGACGAAACTTTGTAGCGAAACCCGCACGGTCGCCAACCTTGGCCTTGCCCGCGGGACCGACATCAACGCGCAGCACATCGATTTGAACTTTTTTTGTCCGTTCCTCAGGTGACATCAAATGCACCGGCTTTGCGCCGATCACACCGGGTATGCACTCCCTGCCAACAAAAACCTGTTTGCCGACCAGATGGCGGACATCCATCCCGCCGACTGTTTCAAAGCGATAAATGCCCTCGCCATCATCTGCAACGATCATAAAGCCGACTTCATCCATGTGTGCGTCGAGCATGACGCGCATCCGCTTCTCGCCTCGCGCACGCCCAAACTTGGTCACCAGCACATTGCCCAACGCGTCCACCTTGACTTCATCGGCGTAAGGCTTCACCTCTTCGAGAACGATCTTGCGGACTTCGGCTTCATCGCCTGACACCGCGACAACGTTACAGAGTCTTTCAAGCAGTTTGAGTTGAGCGTTTCCAAACGTGGGCATATATTATTCCCAGGCAATGCTATCCATAAAATCTGCGTCAAGCGAAGCGACAAACTCAGCCAGCAGCCGGCCGGCGCGATAAACATCCTTCACCGAGACCATTTCGACCGGTGTGTGCATGTAACGGAACGGAAATTCCACGAGAGCAGTTGGGATCCCTTCAGCAGTGGTTTGCATGGGGAACGCATCTGTGCTGGAATGAGCGGGGGTTACATCCAGAAACCAGGCGATCTCAAGTTTTTCCGCCAGCTCCTTGAGTTTTTTATGCAGGAATGGGTGCATGTTTGGCCCGAAGCAAAGCCCAACACCTTTGCCCATCTGAAACGTTTGCCAGCCGTTCGCGCCGGGTCCCTTGGCAAAAGTGCCATCCACTGCGACGGCGATCTGCGGGCGTAACTCAAACGCCGAGCTATACGCGCCAAGATAGGTTATTTCCTCCTGAACCGTTGCGGTTGCCCATACATCCCAGAGATGAGCCTTGCTCTGCAGTTCTTGCAGACAGACCGTCAATGCAGCGATGGAGGCACGGTTATCGAGTGAATGACCTGATATCACATCTCCGGCCAATACCATCGCCTCGTTCGCAAATGAGATCTGGTCCCCCACTCGCACTTTCTTTTCAACTTCACGCGGCGTCAATCCCGTATCAACCAGCAGATAATTAATCCCAACCACGCCATCACCCACAGATTCGGGCAATAAATTTGCCGGAGGCATCGCGATCACGGCCGGTAACTCTTCCCCGCTCCCCGAGGCATGGACGTTCACGGCCGCACCCGGAAGAACGCGCACATCAATGCCGCCGATGTTTGTGATGTGCAGAAAGCCATCTGTGATCTTCGATACACTCATACCGATCGCATCCATGTGCGCGGCGATCATCACCGAAGGCCGCGGAGATGCACCGGAGCCCTTCTTCAGTCCGTGCAACGAGCCGACGCGGCTTATGCTCACTTCGTCCACAAGCGGGCGCCATTTCTCCTCGATAATTCTGGCAACTGGAGTTTCAAAGCTGGAAAGGCCTGAAACAGAAACCAGCGATTTCAGGAAAGGCAGAACATCTGTCATATTATGGGGGGAAAGCTGTAGGGGAGGGTGTGAGTGTAATCGTTGGTGTGAGTGTAATGGTTGGCGTTAATGTATTTGTTGGGCTGGATGTCAACGAAGGAGTCAGTGAAGGAGTCAGTGAAGGAGTCAAGGTCAGCGTATGGGTCGGCGTGAATGTAAACGTGCCGGTCAATGTGGCTGTGTTCGTGGCAGTATTTGTCGGTGTAAGTGTCGGAGTAAAGGTCGATGTATTGGTGCTCGTCAAAATTGACGGGGTTGGGCTGGGGGTTGGGCTGAGGGTTGGAGTAGAAGGCGTGGCCGTCGCCGTCATCGTTTCGGTCACTGTGGGCGTTAGATCTCCCAGCCCGGGTGCGAGTGCAACTGCGATCCAGCCTATGCAGTAACACGGAATTGTAGCAAGTATGATGGCTATCAGGGCAAGGCGGCGACGTGCACGGGGATCTGAAGCTTCAAACATATCGGTTCGATTATAATCCATCATCATCCACAGGATACGCTACGCGATCCACTCGATACGCTACACCATGATTCCTCTTCACCTCCGCATTACAGGTTTTCTTTCCTATCGCGATCCGATTGAACTTGATTTCACTACGTTTGAGCTCGCATGCATATCCGGGCCAAATGGCGCGGGCAAATCATCGTTGCTCGATGCCATCACATGGGCATTGTTCGGTGAAGCGCGCGGCAAGAGCACAGAGGTCATCAACCTGCATCCCGATGTAAAAGGCGCCGAAGTGCAGCTAACATTCAAACATGAGGAAAACACATATCGCGTGCAGCGGAGTTTGCCGCGCAACAAGAGCACTGTGCTGGAATTTCAAATCCGCAACAGCGATGGCTGGAGGCCGCTCACAGAAAAGACCACGCGTGATACACAGACACGCATCGAACAAACTTTGAGGCTCGATTTTGACACATTCGTCAATGCCTCCTTCTTTTTGCAGGGCAAGGCAGATCAGTTCACACAGCAAAATGCCAGCAAACGCAAGGATGTGTTAAGCAACATCCTTGGGCTTGGAGTATGGGAGGAATATAAAAATCGCACCGCCGAAAAACGAAAATCCATCGAACGCGAAGTGGAGGAAATCGAGTGGCGTCTCGCTGAGATCAACGCTGAACTTGGCGAAGAGGAATCCCGCAAGGCAAGGCTGGCAGAATTGGAAACCACTCTCACACAATTGAGCACGGCGCGCGCCGCGCATGATACGATTTTGGAAAACATCAGGAAGAACGCGGCTTTGCTGGACAAACAACGCGAGACGATCGAAAAATTGAACGCCTCACTCGAACGTTCGCGCTCGGCTCTCGCGGGACTCGAGGGTCGTCTCGCCAACAGACAGGCGGACCGTGACTCTTACGCCGATCTCGTTAATCGCTCAAAGGAAGTTGAGTCTGCGTATAAGGCATGGCAAAAATCCCGCACGGTACTGGAAGAGTGGGATAGGGTCGCATCACAATTCCATGAGCACCAAAAAGAACGCACACCATTGCTGGAAAAAATCGCGGCTGAGAACGCGAAATTGGAGGAAGAGAAACGCTCGCTGCTGGTCGAAGAAGAGGCTGTCATTGATCAGAAATCTACCGTCAGCAATCTGGAATCTGAAATCGGAAAAGCGCAGAAGTTCCTGGCCGAAGCAGAGCTAAAAGTAAAAGAGCGCGTTGAGCTGGAAATTCAGAGAGGCGCTGCACGCGAAAGACAGGCCGAGTTGAAGGCGGAAAACGATACGCTGAAAGTGGACATGAACCAGCTCAAAGAACGCATTGACTCACTCAAAGCCGCGCAGGGAGCGACCTGTCCATTATGTGGGCAGGAACTAAGCAATGAGCATCGAAAGACGACCCTCAAACAGTTGGAGGCTGAAGGCAAAGAGAAGGGTGACCGATACCGCGCAAACCAGGATGAAGCAAAAGATCTCATTCAACAAGTTTCAGATGTTGAATCCAAAATCTCAAGATTGAGCAATGCTGAAAACGAACGTGTGCAGTATGCCAGTGAAGCCTCGCAACTGACCGAACGCATGGAAATTCTGCAGGCGCTCGTCAAAGACTGGGAGTCTGCTGGCAGGAAACGACTGAAGCAAGTGGAAAAGGCTTTGGAAAGCGGCAAGTACGCGGCGGATGAACAGAAGCGACTCGCCAAACTGGACAAGGAGCTGGCAAAACTCGGGTATGACGCGGCCGCACATGATTCCGCACGCCAGGTTGAAATCCAGGGCAGAAGCGTAGAGGAGGAGTATACAAATCTCAAATCTGCGCGCGAGGTCAGCAAGCAGATCGAAAGTGAGGTCGCCAACCTCAGATCTGAAATTGAAAATCGTAACGCCGAGATCCAAAATTTGGAGGCAGATTATTACGGCGCGAAAGCCAGCCTGGAATCCTCTGAGGCTCAGGCACCAGACCTGGACGAAGCGGAGCGCGAATTGTTCCGCCTGCGTGAGGAGGAGAATAAAGTGCGCAGCGAACTGGGCGGCGCGCAGCAAAAAGTGGATGTGTTATCCACGCAGCGTACACGCAAAGCGGATCTTGAGAAGGACTGCGAAGAGCTGCAAAGGCAGATCGCGCGGCACAAAACATTGGAGCGCGCCTTCGGCAAGGATGGCGTCCCTGCCCTGCTTATCGAGCAGTCACTTCCGCAGATTGAAATGAAGGCCAATGAATTGCTCGACAGGTTATCCGACGGGCAGATGAGCATCCGTTTTATCACGCAAACTGAGTACAAGGACAAAAAACGTGACGATCTGAGAGAGACGCTCGATATTCAAATCAGGGATTCGGCGGGCCTGCGCAATTATGAGATGTATTCAGGCGGTGAGGCGTTCCGTGTCAATTTCGCGATCCGCCTCGCGCTCTCTGAAGTATTAGCCCAGCGCAAAGGCGCACGGCTGCAAACACTTGTTATCGATGAGGGATTCGGCTCGCAGGATGCGCGCGGCCGGCAGCGGTTGATCGAAGCGATCAATCTGGTCAAAGACGATTTCGCAAAAATTCTGGTCATCACACATCTCGATGAACTTAAAGATGTCTTCCCCACGCGTATTGAGGTGGAAAAGACCGAGAGGGGTTCCACAGTTCAAGTGATCTAGAATTGTACTATCCAAACCTCCCGGGGCTTCATTAACCCATGATTTATTTTTATCTCTCCACCGCCTTTTTTATTGGCGGCATGTTCATCATTTACTGGCTTCACAATCAATACCATCTCGATATCATCGTCGAGCCAACGCCTCCGCCATCCCAGGCGCCGTTGATCTCTGTTTGCATTCCCGCCCGCAACGAAGAGCGGAATATCCGTGCCTGTGTCGAAGTCATGCTTGCTCAAGATTATCCGGATCTCGAAGTCATTGTTTTGGATGACCGCTCAACGGACGCAACCCCATCCATTTTGGCGGATATCGCCTCCCGCGACCCGCGTCTGCGCCCGATCAGCGGTTCGGACTTACCCGAAGGCTGGGCCGGGAAACCCCACGCGTTATATCAAGCCTCCAAGGCGGCGCGCGGCGAGTGGCTGTGCTTCGTAGACGCAGATACCTTTGTCACGGGTGAGGCGCTTTCAGCGTGTTATGCCAAAGCCATCGAAACGAATGCGGACATGTTCACGATCATGACCTTCCAAATCACGGGAACATTCTGGGAAAAAGTCGTGATGCCGCTCGTGATGACCGCCCTCTCGGTGGGATTCTCTCCGCGCAAAGTGAATGATCCAAAACGCAAGGATGCCATCGCAAATGGGCAATTCATCATGATCAAGCGCTCCGTCTACGATGCAATCTGTGGTCACGAAAGCGTCAAAGATCAAATCGTGGAAGACAAGGCAATCTCGGAACAAGTCAAATGGAATGGGTATCGTCTGGTCGTTGCAGATGGATATGCGGTTGCGCGAACGCGCATGTACACGTCCCTGCCTGAAATGTGGGAGGGCTGGACAAAGAATATCTATCTCGGTCTACGCGATCAGCCTTCCCTGCTGGTACTGGGTGTATTTGGCGCGTTCCTGCTACTTATCGCTACTCTTTTTTTGCCGATCTGGCCTTTGCTGGGATTACTTTGGTATCTACAAGGAGGTGGCTGGTTGGCGGCAACTGTTATAGCAAAGTCATTGATATTATGGGTATTCCTGATCTATGTGCGCGCACGCGTCGCAGAGGCAATGGACATCTCAGCCTGGTACGCGTTCACCACCCCACTCGGCGCGGCAGTTTTCGCCGCGATGATGCTGACATCCACATGGAAGGTACTTTCAGGCAAGGGGGTCACGTGGAAGGGCCGGATGTACACGCCAAAATAACGGTGTTAAGTCTTCGCCAGACAGGGCGTTGCGCAATTTTCCTGTCGAAGTTTTGGTGATAAAATGTGAAGAAAGTTACAATCCAACTAATTTCATGAATTAGTTCATCTTCAGTGCAAATTAATTCCAGTTGAGGATTGCAGATGCCCAGGCTCCCATTCATTATTGCCCTAACGGCGGCGGTTATCGCACTGGGATTTTTTGTATATGTGACCGACGCACCCGCGTATGCTGGGAATGCACCTGAGACCTGCAATAACTGTCACGTGATGGATGCGCAGTACGAGAACTGGACACATGCTCCGCACGAGAACTGGGCGAAGTGCACCGATTGCCATTTGCCACACGACAATCCCTTTATGTATTACATGGAAAAGGGACGCCAGGGGATGAAGGATACCTACGCGTTCACGACCGGGAATATCCCTGTTGCCATGCGCGCCAGCAAAAAGACGAAGGAGATCGTACAAAAAAATTGCATTCATTGTCATGAAGCGGCCGTGGAAGACATTATGATGGGCTCACAGTCATTCGACCGCTATTGTTGGGAATGTCATCGTAGTATGGCGCACGGTTCGCGCGGCATTTCGATTGTTCCTTATCAGGATTCCGATCTCTATCCCACAAAATAGAATTCATTCGAGGAGAACCCACCGATGAAGAAGTATACAACACTGATTTTGGCCGGCCTTGTCATCGTGCTCGCCGCCGTATTGACAGGCGTGCTGGTGTTCATGTGGAATCAACCTCCGCAGGAACGCGCCATTCAGACACTGGTTGAGATCGCACAAATGGAGCCTGATTCATCGAAGTGGGGCATTAACTTTCCGAACCAGTACAACACCTTCCAAAAGACCGAAACCAACGATATCGATACAACCTATGGCGGCTCATCGCAATTTTCCTGGCTCGAACGCGACCCGCGCCAGGTAATCCTGTTCGCCGGCTACCCGTTCAGCAAGGATTACAACGATGACCGTGGTCACGCAAACGCACTGGAAGATGTGCAAAATACCGGGCGACTCAATCTTGACCTGGATGATCCAAAGCATACACCTGGAACTTGTTATTCGTGCAAATCATCCAATAACCCCGCTCTGTGGAACGAAATGGGAATGGCTGAATTCGATAAGGTGTCCTTTGTAGAACTGGGCGGGCGCATCGAGGAATCTATTGGATGCGCGAACTGCCATGAAGCCGGGACCATGCGCTTGATCGTTACCAACCCCGCATTGCAGGAGGCGCTCAAAGTCCAGGGCAAGGATTGGACGATATTCACACGCCAGGAAATGCGGACAGTCGTCTGCGCCAACTGCCACGTGGAATACTACTTCAAAGGCGACGGCAAGTACCTCACATTCCCGTGGGCGAACGGGACAGATATCAGCCAGATCATCGAATATTATGAACAGGCAGGTTTCAAGGATTGGGAATATCCCGAAGCGCTGACATCCATGCTCAAGGCGCAGCACCCCGAGTATGAGTTCTTCACAGCCGGTTCTACGCACTACAACGCGGGCGTCTCCTGCGCGGACTGTCACATGCCTTACGTGCGTGACGGCGCGGCAAAGTATTCAACGCATGATGTTCACAGCCCACTGCTCAACCCCGAGCAGGCCTGCGGCCAGTGCCACACGGATAGCGAGTATGTCGTGCGCCGCGTGAATCTGATCCAGGAGCAGGTGGCTTCGACCAAGCAGAACACCGAAGACGCGATCATTGACGCGATCACTGCCATCAAACTGGCTGCCGCGAAACCGAGTGCAGACCAGGAGTTACTGAACCAGGCGCGTAACCTGCATCGCAAAGCGCAATTCATGTGGGATTTTGTCTCGGCAGAAAACAGCACGGGTTTCCACAATCCTGAATACGCCCTCAAGATCCTGGCGGATTCAACCAACCTTGCAAGGCAGGCGCAGATGCTCGCCGCGCAATCGGTGAATGATATGTCACTGTTACAGGCCGGAACGTATTATGAAACGCTCGAGGTAACACCCACACCTGCTCCATAAGAAATCCTGTGCGACAATCACCTGCTGAAGTACGAAGGCGCTGTCCAAATGGATGGCGTCTTTTTGTTGGTGTTATAGTTAATCCAGACAATCAAGAACGAGAAAGGACCGTTGAATCCGTGAAAAGAACCTCCATATCCATTCTGGCAGGATTTCTCTTATTGACTGCCTGCGGAACAGAAAAAGGGATCGAAATCCACAGCGCATGGATGCGTCCGGCCGCTCAGGGCGAGAACGGCGCAGTCTATTTTGTGATTCACAACCATTCATCAACAGCGGATGAGTTAGTCGGCGCATCTTCGAATATCGCCGAGGCAGTAGAGATGCACGAAAGCATGTTGGCAGGCGCAGACGTTATGCAGATGCATGAGGTGGCATCCGTTCCTTTGGATGCTTTTGCCGAAATAGAGTTTACACCGGGCGGGTTGCATATGATGCTGGTTGGTCTCAAGCTGGGTATAGCGGTCGGCGATGAAATTGAGGTCATCCTGCATTTCAGGAATTTTGAAGATATAAGAATCATGGTTCCCGTAAGAGAGACTGCAGCACCAGATCAGGTCCATTGATCGGGGAACTTTTCAGCATACTGATTCGTCCATCGTGGAAAGGAGTGAGAAATGAGAAAACTACTATTAACATTCATTGTGCTCGCGTTGGCCGCGTGTTCAATGGGAAACCAGACCGAGATCGAAGGCAACCAGGAAAAGTGGCGGGATGCAAATATTTCGCACTACCGCTTCAACCTGAGCATTGGATGTTTCTGCGTATTTAGCCAGGATATGCCGCTGGTCATCGAAGTGATGGATGGCAAGGTCGTTTCGATGGAATACCAGAGTGGCAATGCAATCGACGCCACCAGCCGCGAATTCTTCGATAAATTTACGACAATTGACCGGATCTTTTCGGAACTTGAAGCTGATCTCGCTGGAGCAGCAGATGAGGTCACTGCGGCATATGATCCAACTTATGGATTTCCCGTTGACGTCACTATTGACTACGTGAAAGAAGCAATTGATGACGAACTGTATCTTACCGTTTCAGGCTTTGAGGCACTTCCCTAAAACGCAGCCAGCGGAAATTCCTCATTACCTTTGCGAACAACGGAGGTAATATTGTATCTGTACGAACACGTCATAATGGAAAAGGTATGCCGACGAACTCGCGCATGGAAATGAAGATGGGAAGTGGTTCATTACGGAAAGGAGGAATCATGGGGTTATTTAAGGACCGGAGAGATGCGGGCAGAAAACTGGCGCAAGAATTATCGGCCTATGCAGGCCGCTCCGATGTGAATGTGTTAGCCCTCCCGCGTGGTGGCGTGCCAGTTGCCTATGAAGTCGCGCTGGCACTGGGTGCCCCACTGGATATATTTATCGTCCGAAAACTGGGGCTGCCCGGCTACGAAGAACTGGCTATCGGCGCAATTGCCTCAGGTGGAGTACGAGTACTGAATAACGATATCGTCCAGGCGCTGAATATCCCACAGAGAGTCATTGATGCCATTGCACAGGAAGAATTGAAGGAGTTGGAGCGGCGTGAGCGCGCCTATCGTGGGGACCGCCCTGCGCCTGAAGTCCGCGGCCGCACTGTGATCCTGATCGATGATGGCCTTGCCACCGGCGCGAGCATGCGCGCCGCGGTGGCTGGGATGCGCGCCCAGAATCCTGCTCGGATCGTTGTCGCGGTGCCCACCGCTGCACCTGAAACGTGTGAGAAAATCCAGCCTCAAGTAGATGAAATCGTTTGCGTCATGACCCCTCAGCCGTTTTATGGGGTTGGCCGGTGGTACGAGGATTTCTCGCAAACGACCGACGAAGAGGTAGGGATGCTGCTGGAGGAGGCAAACCGGCAGCTGCAGCATGGACAAACAGGATTAGCAATCGAGGTACCATGAATGGGATGAATATCGAAAATCGCGATGTTCAAATTCTAAGCACGGGCGTTCGTCTCGAAGGAATTGTGAGCATCCCGGAAGAGGCAAAAGGCATCGTGCTTTTTGTGCACGGGAGCGGCAGCAGCCGTCACAGCCCTCGAAACAAGTATGTCGCACAGACACTGCAGGAAGGCGGTTTGGCCACCCTGCTCTTTGATCTATTGACCCCACAGGAGGAGCAGACCGACCTGCGAACACAACACTTACGGTTTGACATCAACCTGCTCGCTAGACGAACTGCCGGCGTGCTGGAATGGCTTGATCTACAGCCCTATGCCCGGGAGCTCAGAATCGGTCTGTTTGGTTCGAGCACCGGGGCAGCTGCGGCTTTGATCGCCGCTGCTGAACTGCCAGAGAAAGTGGAGGCAGTTGTTTCGCGCGGCGGCCGGCCCGATCTGGCTGGCCCTGCCCTTCAAAAGGTACAAGCTCCGACTCTCTTGATCGTTGGCGCTCACGATGAGGTAGTGATTGATTTGAATGAGAAGGCGCTGGCGCAGATGCAACCAGGAGCGGAGAACAAACTGGTGATCGTGCCCGGAGCATCCCACTTGTTCGAGGAGCCGGGAATGCTGGAATATGCGGCGCGGCTGGCACGGGATTGGTTCGAAGAACATCTGAGCCGGGTGAGTGTTGGTTAATTTCTGCGTAACGAAATCAGTTAATTATTTAACAACTCGCCTCCCGCGCCGCCGAGGCCTGTTCCCATCATAAATACTCTTGTCGCCCCCGACCTGTGACCCAATAACAAGATATGATTGGCAGCCCATCTAAATGAGATGCGGCTTTTTTTGATTTCAATCAAAGTTTTGATTATAATGACGTGGAGTGGCGTGAAGGAGAAAATAAATGGCAATTATCGCTATGTTTTACGGCATCATCGTTTCGATGTACTTTTTCGATAGCCGAAGGCATAAACTGCCGCACATTCATGTCAAGTAGCAGGGTGAAGAAGCCGTTCTTTCCATCCCCGAAGGCGAAGTGCTGGAAGGAAAAATCAACAGCAAAAAACTGCGTCTCGTTCAGGCATGGATTGAAATCCATCAGGAAGAATTAATGGCAGACTGGGAGCTTGCCAGTCAAGGTGAAACAGTTTTCAAGATCGATCCACTCAAGTAGGCACAATATGAATCCAAGAGTTTCTACAGTTCATCCAAATCCAGATTACACAATCACGCTAACCTTTGCAAACGGCGAAGTACGCCGCTTTGATGTTAAACCCTATTTAGACAAAGGTATCTTTCGAGAATTGAAAGATTTGCAGAAATTCAATACCGTTAAACCATTTCTCGGGAGCATCCAATGGCAAGGCGGACAGGACTTTTGTCCCGACACACTGTATATGGATAGTGAACCAGAAGCAAAAATACAAGCCAACGCCGCATGAAACATCGAACCAGTCAATGAGGGGGCGTAAAACTTGTTCCCGATAACTCTCGGTATAATAAAAGATTACTGTTTCATCGAATGGCTGCAGTGTGCACGCAAAGGTTGTCAGGGGAAGAGAGCCTGAGGTAGGATAGAAAGGTGTCAACCAAATCAACCTACCCGAGGCTC
>Ga0209521_10001835_pt1 | contig 17345 bp, 15 predicted proteins | sample Rifsed19ft4_FD_184016 | JGI IMG/M metagenome (GOLD analysis project Ga0209521, IMG submission 184016) | Soil microbial communities from Rifle, Colorado, USA - sediment 19ft 4 (version 2) | ecosystem: Environmental > Terrestrial > Deep subsurface > Rock core/Sediment | place: Rifle, Colorado...
AGAGGCTGAACAGGGATCTATTATGCTTCTTGAGGAAGAGACAAAGGTGCTGGAGATAAAGGCTACCAGGGGCCTTAACCTTGCCATACTGAATTATATCCGGATTAACCCGGGAGAAGGTATCTCAGGGATCGTATATGAAAAAGGCGTGCCATTAGTTGTGAGTAATATCGAATCAGATGATAGGATATCAAGGCAGAACCGGATACGATATAAGACAAAATCATTTATCAGCCTCCCGCTTAAGATAAAAGACAGGTGTATAGGCGTTTTAAATCTGTCTGACAAGGCAAACGGTGAATACTTTTCAGATTTAGACCTTAAGGTCCTCGAGACAATAGCCCTTTATTCTGCTGTTGCCATTGAACGCAGGGCCTATTACCAGAGCTCATTGAGCCTCAGGAAGATATCAATTACAGACCCGGTTACAGGGCTCCTGAACAGGAGATATTTTGAAGAGAGGATAGCAGAGGAGATGGAGCGTTCCAAACGTCACAAGAGACCATTCTCTCTTATTATACTTGACCTCGACAATTTTAAGGAATTTAATGACACATATGGCCATCTTGCCGGTGATGAGGCATTAAAGGATATCGGCCATGTGATAAGACGCTGTATAAGGATTATTGATATAGGCGCAAGGTATGGCGGAGAGGAATTTGCTATAATACTGCCTACGACAGATAAAAGTGATGCAGGACTTATTGGTAAACGTATCAGAGAAGAGATGGAAAAGACCCCTTTCACTGTTAAAGGTATAGGAAAGGCATTAAAACTGACCGGAAGTCTGGGTATCGCTACTTTCCCGACAGATGCATCTTCAGTGGAAGAGCTGATAAATAATGCGGACAGGGCCCTTTACAAGGCAAAGGAGTTTGGGAAAAACAGGGTGGTGCTATTTGGGAATTTTTAAAGGATCTGATAATCTTATCACAAACCTTAAGCAAGGGATTGATGAATTATCCTCCCTTGAGACAGATGACCATATTCTAAATCACGCCCTTAATTTAATCCTTTCCCTTTCAGGCTATCCTGAAGGGTTTTTAATCAAAAAGACAGGAGAAGATACATGGTATATAAAAGGGGATAAACATATTCATATCCCTCTCTCTGTTAGTGACAGGCTGTCTCAGGAGGGTAGTTCTTCTTTAATCAGTGAACTGAAAGAACTTATCCCTGAGGAATTAAAGGGTATAGGAAAGTGGGCTGTTCCTATAAATGTAGATAATAAACTTACTGCTGTACTGATCTTAGGCGGCGGGAATGAGCCTGAAATATTTCAGTTGCAAAAAGAATGCATTGAATTTATCTCCGGATATGTTTCTCTTCTACTTTCAAATTATTATAACAGATTACAGATGCAGGAGATGAAGAGCCATTATGAGGACTTGATAATAAAGACAGAGATAGCAGAAAGGCTGGCGTCACTTGGTACTATAGCTGCCGGTCTTGCCCATGAGATCAAAAATCCACTCGTCTCTATAAAGACTTTAGCTGAGCTCCTTCCTGAGAGGTTTGAAGACCCTGAATTCAGGACATATTTTACTAATATTGCCATAACAGAGATAGACAGGATAGAGTGTATAGTCTCTGATCTGCTCGATTTTGCGAAGTCTTCCGAGCCCAGGTTTGAACCGTTAGATCTTAACAGATTTTTAGACAGCATAATCTTAATGTTATCTTCACAACTTACGAAAAGAAGGATTATTGTTTTAAAGAGGCTGCCTGAAGATCTTCCAATAATTTATGCTGATCATTCTCAAATCAAACAGGTTTTACTGAATTTATTCATAAATAGTATGGAGGCTATGCCTGATGGCGGAGAGATTACTGTGGAGGTTATAAGGGATGATGGTGTGCCGGATGATGAAAAGGTTATTATCAGGATAAAAGATACTGGTTATGGGATAAAGGATGATGATAAAATACATCTTTTTAAACCCTTTTTTACAACCAAGGGTAGTGGTACCGGCCTTGGTCTTTCTATCTGTAAGCGGATTATAGAGAAACATAATGGTGAAATAGAGATTGAAAGTGATTACAATAATGGAACTGCCGTCTCCTTTAAATTGCATGTCAGGAAACAGTAAGTGCCTTATGGAAGGGGGGATACTTGAAAATACTGCTGCTGATAACACCATCAGAAGATATAGTGGAGAGGTTCAGATTAAGTCTGAAGGATGAATATATAATACTAACAGCAAACAGCCTTGAACAGGGCTCTGACCTGATACGGCCGGATCAGATTAATCTTATCGCAATAGATATAACAATATCTGAGTCAGATAAGATTAAATCCTGGTTTGCGAGGCACAGGAATATCCAGGATATTATGTGGCTTGGTATTGTTTCTTCAGATATATCAGAAGAGGATCTGGGGAAATACAGTAGTATATTCCATGAGATAATCTGTACACCCATTTCCCGGAACAGACTTAAAATAGCAATAAAGAATATTCAGGAAAGGCTGGATACCCTGAGTGAAAACAAACATCTGAAATTACTCTCGATTGCGTATACTGAAAAGGAAAGAGATACTGAAAGTGTTATCCGGCTGTCTCCCGGCCCCCTTGAGAAGGCAGTGCCATTATTTCGCACCTTTACAGCAAGCCTTGATCTCGACAAGTTAATTGATCTGTTTCTCGATGCAGTAACAGATGTAGTAGGTGTGAGCAGGATATCCTTTCTTCTTTACAATAAGGAGGATGATGTTTACAGGGTAAAGGCATCAAGGGGGATACACCCTGATATCTCCTCCAGGATATATCTTACACCTGATAGTGGAATGATCTTATGGCTTTCAACAAGGGGAAGGATATTGAGGCGTGATAAAGTTGAAGGGGATGTGGTAAGTAAGGGTATCCTTATAAGGGCATTCAGGGAGATGGAGGTGCTCCAATCTGTTGTTGGTATTCCAATAATGTATGAGGGAAAACTTCTCTGCATATTAAATCTTGACAGAAAGATTACCAGTGAACCGTATAGCAGTATGGAACTTGAAAAGTTGTTTATACTTTCAAACTATTTTGGCAAGGCTATACAGGACATATATAAATACAACATTATATGCAATCAAAAAGAATACACCCAGAAGATCCTCGAAAGGATGGGGACAGGGGTTATTACTGTTAATGAAAAAGAAGAGATAATTATCTTTAATCCAAAGGCAGAGGAGATATTGAAAGAAAAGGCAGCAGATATTAAAGGGAGGCCTGTTGAGGTCCTGCCTGAACCAATAACAAGATTAATCAGGGAAACCATTAGGGATAAAAAGGCATATAATAAACATGAGGTTATATCTGAAGAGGATAATTTATATGTTGAAGTGGATACATATGGATTGTATGATATTTCAGGTTTACTGATAGGCGGCGTAATACTTTTAGAAGATATTTCTGCGAGGGAGGAATTAAGCAGGGAAAAGAAGAAGGGGGAAAACCTTCAGTTATTAAATGAGCTTGTCGGAAGGATGGCGCATGAGCTAAGAAACCCACTTGTTGCTGTGAGGACTTTTACTCAGCTTATGAAAGACCGATATAGTGATCCTGAGTTTCAGGACTTCTTTTTTTCTACTGTTACAGGCGAGGTTGAGAAATTAAACAGCCTTATAGAAAAATTGATTGCTTTTGCACATCCAATAGAGTATAAATTTGATATAGTGGATCTGGGTGAGGTCCTGGATAATAGTCTTGAGTCAATCCTCAGGGCTGTAAAAACATCAAATATTCAGCTTATTAAAAACTATACCCCCGGGATTTTTAAGATCCGTGCAGATAACAAACAGATATACAAAGCTTTCTCTTATATATTACAGAACTCTTTCAATGCGATGCAATCCGGTGGTACCCTTACAATGAATGTTGAATCTGTCTTAAAGGATGCTACTATAAAAATATCTGTAAAAGACACAGGCAGGGGTATCCCCCCTGAGGATTTAAAAAAGGTCTTTGATCCCTTTTATACAACACCGGAAAAGGGGATCGGGCTTGGTCTTCCATTGAGTCAGAAGATAATAGAGGAACATGGCGGCAAGGTCTCTGTTAGCAGCGTGTTTAATCACGGTACTACATTAACAATCCTGCTGCCCATTGCAGCCCAGACAGAAGAGGAGGTGTAGATGGAAGAAAATATCTGCATACTCGTTGTTGATGATGAGGTGGGCCCGCGTGAAGCCCTGCGTATGATCCTGAAAAACAGATTTGAGATTGTTACGGCGAAGAACGGTGAAGAGGCTATCGGGGTTTTAAATGAGAGGGAATTTACTGTTGTGATTGTTGATATTAAAATGACCGGGATGGACGGACTGCAACTCTTAAAGAAGATAAAAGAGGTAAAGTCAGATATAGAAGTTATTATCATGACTGCATATGCCAGTGTAGAGACTGCAAAAAACGCCCTGCGTTATGGTGCATTGGACTATCTCATTAAACCTTTTGACCACAGGGATGTGATTGATATAGTAGAGAAAGGGATAAACAAAAGGAAGGAACATATAAAAACAAAGCAGGAGCTGAAAAGATTACATATAGCTACTACAGAACTTTCAAAAGAGATTGAAGGGGCTAAACGGGACATTGAGAATCATTATGCAAGCACTGTAAAGGCATTGCTTGCTGCTATAGATGCGAAAGATCACTATACAAGGGGCCATTCCGAGAGGGTTTCACGGTTTTCAGCATTCCTTGCAGAGAGGGTCGGGTTTCCCAATGATAAAATATTGGCGCTTGAGCAGGCTGCACTTATACATGATATTGGAAAGATAGGGGTAGAGGGTAATATATTAAATAAACGGGGTGTATTAAATACATCTGAATTTGAAGAGATAAAGAAGCATCCTGCAATAGGCTCAAGGATAATAGACTCTGTGGAGTTCCTCCGTGAGATGAGACCGGTTATTCTATGTCACCATGAACGGTTTGATGGCACAGGATTCCCTGAAGGTTTAAAAGGTGAGGCCATTCCAATAAGTGCAAGGGTTGTTGCAATAGCAGATGCTGTGGATGCCATGATGTGCGACAGGCCTTATCGTTCAGCGCTAAAGCTCGATCATGTCAGGAAGGAGTTCTCTGCTATGGCAGGCAAACAGTTTGACCCCGGGATAGTTTCAGAAGTCCTTACTGGCGGGCTTCTTGAAAGCTATGCAGGAATTTTTGATTACCAACATACAGGAGGATGATAATGAATAAAAAGATTTTAGTTATTTCTCTGGGTATTTTAATAACATTAACAGTGATTATATCATCTTTAGCGATATCATCTGCTGCTGATAAATCATCTAAAAGTGATAATACAGAGAAAGCGATACAAGAATTGAAAAAAGAGCTACAGGATCTGAAGAAAGATATGCAGGATTTAAAAGCGGGGATAGAAGATATAAAGACAAAACTTACTGCAAGACCGCCGGCCCAGCCTCCTCAGGAGCAGCAGGTGGAGGCCATGGTCAGCATAGATGACGATCCATATATGGGTAGTGAAGATGCGCCGGTTACTATCATTGAGTTCTCTGATTTTCAATGTCCATTCTGCGGACGTAATTATAAAACTACTTTGCCTGAGATAAAAAAGGAATATATAAGCACAGGAAAGGTCAAATATGTATTCAGGGATTTTCCACTTGAGTTTCACAAGAATGCACCAAAGGCTTCTGAGGCGGCCAATTGCGCCGGAGACCAGGACAAATACTGGGAGATGCATGACAAGTTATTTGATAATCAGAATGCAATTATGGTGGAAAACCTGAAACAGTATGCGGTTGATATCGGTTTGCAGACTGATACATTCAATTCCTGTCTTGACAGCGGCAAATATGCTGAAGAGATAACCAGGGACCTTGAAGATGGTAAAAAGGCCGGTGTTACCGGTACTCCGAGCTTCTATATTGGAAAGACCAAAGGAAAAGAAAAAGAGGTGCTTGGCAAAAAGATAACAGGCGCAAGACCATATGCATCGTTCAAACAGGTTATAGACCAGCTCCTTACCGAGCCTGTGAAATAAAATTAATTGGTTTCAAAGAGGGCGTCAACAAACTCTCTTGCATTGAAATCCCTCAGGTCTTCGATGCCTTCTCCGACACCTATCATCTTAATTGGTATCCTGAGCTCCTCTGATATGCTGAGGATAATCCCGCCTTTTGCAGTCCCGTCTAACTTTGTCAGCACTATACCTGTTATGCCGATATCCTTGCTGAATATCCTTGCCTGTACAAGAGAGTTCTGCCCTGCTGTTGCATCGAGTACAAGGAGTACCTCATGAGGGCTGCCAGGGTGTTCCCTCTCGAGGACCCTTCGAATCTTCTTTAACTCTTCCATAAGGTTTGTCTTGGTATGGAGCCTTCCTGCCGTATCAACAATGAGTACATCAACCCCTCTTGTCTTTGATGCAGCAAGGGCATCAAAAACCACTGCAGCAGGGTCTGCACCGTTTGAATGACGTATTACAGCAGCTCCGCTCCTCTCTCCCCAGATAGTGAGCTGTTCTATTGCAGCGGCCCTGAATGTATCAGCGGCTGCTATGATAACCTTTTTCCCCTCTCCCCTTAATTTATCTGATAATTTACCAATTGTTGTTGTCTTTCCGGTTCCATTTACACCAATGATCAGGACTACTGCCGGCCTTGCATCAGGCAGCTTCAGGGCACCTTCATGTTCTGTTAAGATATTAAGCATCTCCTCTTTCAGGGCATTCTTCACATCTTCAGGCTCGCTCCCCCTTGCCTTTTTCACCTTTTCAATCAGCCGTTCTGCTACGATGGCACCGGTATCAGATGAGATCAGTATCTCCTCCAGTTCTTCCAGTAAGATGGGGTCAGCCTTTTTCCACCTTGTAAGAAGAGAGTCTATATTGCCTACAAGTTTATCCTTTGTGCGTATTAATTTATTACTTAGCTTTGTAAAGAAATTCATAAGACCTCATCCGAATATTTGAAACAGAAGTACTGTTATAACAGTACCTAATAGCGCTCCGAGTATAATCTCTCTTGTTGTATGTATCCCAAGGGATACCCTGCTTGAGGCTACCATAAAAGCCAGTATAAAAGACAGGATTGAAATTAGTGCATTCTTTGTCAGGAAGGCAATAGAAGTACCTATAGAGAAGGATACTGCTGAATGCCCGCTCGGCAGCCCCCCATAGAAAGGTCTGCCGGTCTTGCTGTGGGCCTTGGTGAGTATCACAGCAATTATAACTAAGATTACAGATATCAGAGTAAGATGTTCTGAGGCCCCTTCTATATATATAACAATATCTGTAAATGGTGACTTTATGTATGGATAGAGGATAAGGTAACCTGTAACAACAGCGCCCAAAGATACCATGAATACTGCGCCTGCTGCCACATCCTTTGCAATCTTTGCAAGGGGGTTAAACTCTGGCGATACAAGATCAATGATTGCCTCTATGGCAGTATTGAATATTTCAGACAGGAGGACTAACAGGATAATAAAGCTCAGTATAAGAAACTCAAGGCGCGTAACTCCAAGAAGGAGGCTTATCAATATTATAGCCCCTGCAGCCCAGAGGTGATATCGCATATGCTTCTGGGTTTTTGCTGCATAAAGAATACCTTCCATTGCCAGGTTAGTGCTTTCGATAAAATTTCTCGGTTTCATATCCTCGATATTATGAAGTTTTCTTTTCTCTTCATCCTTTTCTCTTCAAGAGACGATATTTCATGATCATATCCTATCAGATGGAGAATTCCATGGGTTAATAGAAACAATAATTCAGTATTTGGTGAATGACCCTGTTCCTCTGCCTGCCTGTGGGCCTTTTCCATTGATATAACAATGTCCCCTAATAATCCCTCTCCCTTCCCTCTCCCCAACGGGGAGAGGGACAGGGTGAGGGGAAAGGCGAGTACATCTGTAGGTCTGTCAATCCCTCTGTATCTTTTATTAAGGCGCCGGATCCTTTTGTTGTTCACGATGAGGATACTTAGTTCAGTATTATCCAGACCGCAAAGTGTCAGGATGGTACTTGCCTTCCCCTTAATCATACGCTCATCTACTTTGTGTTTTTTCTGCAGGTTTCTTAATTCTATGTTCACGATCTTTTGGTCTTTTTTACCCTGGGACTTCTAACAGTAAATATCTCATAGGCCTTAATAATATCCTGAACCAGTTTATGCCTCACAACATCCTTTTCTGTAAAATAAATGAATTTTATCCCCTCTATGTCTGAAAGTATACCCTGAATCTCTATCAGTCCGGATACCTTTTCAACAGGAAGATCTACCTGTGTGATATCCCCTGTAACAACAACTTTAGAATTATAACCCAGTCTTGTAAGGAACATCTTCATCTGTTCTGATGTGGAATTCTGTGCCTCATCAAGGATTATAAAAGAGTCATTAAGTGTCCTGCCGCGCATGAATGCGAGCGGGGCTATCTCAATATCGCCCCTCTCAATGAGCCTGTTAGCCTTATCAGTCTCTAACATATTATAGAGGGCATCATACAAAGGTCTTAAATAGGGATTCACCTTCTCAAACATGTCCCCTGGAAGGAAACCAAGCTTTTCTCCGGCTTCTACAGCCGGCCTTGCCAGTATAATACGGTTCACCTCTTTCCTTAGAAGAGATGATACTGCCATAGCCATGGCAAGATATGTCTTTCCTGTTCCTGCAGGACCTATCCCTATGACAATGTCATATTTCTTTATTGATTTAATATATTCTGTTTGCGCAGGGGATTTTGGTATGATAAGTCTCTTTTTCGATGGCAGGGATATGGCCTCTCCAAAGGATTCCTTCAGTCTAAAATTATCATTCCTGATGGATTGCCTTATCAGATACTCTATATCATCAGATTGCAGTGAGTAACCTTCTTCAATGATTGTACTTATATCTGAAATAACCCTTTCCCCGATCCTTATACTTTCCTGTGCCCCTTCCAGTGTGACATCCTGACCACGGGCAACCACCCGTATTCCCAGTGTGTCCCCGATAATCCTCAGATTTATGTCACTGCTTCCAAAAAGAATATGCGGGTCTATCCTGTCTTTAAGCCTTATCTTGATTACGCTATTCCTCAAATAATCTGATTCTCCTGTTATTTCTGTATTATTCCATGTATCATTGAATATTTAATAATCTCACTGAGGTTATGAAGTTTCAGTTTTTTCATTAAATTCTTCCTGTGAGTTTCTACGGTGTTAATACTGATACACAGATATTCTGATATTTCTTTATTTGTCATTCCATTTGCAAGCATTCTCAGGATTTCCTTTTCACGGAGACTTAAGTCATCATAAGAAGAGATTGAAACAGTAGATTTTTCTGCCCTGGTATGTATTGTTGGCATATATGTCTGGCCGCAACGAACCTGGAATATGGCATCTATCATCTCCCTGTCAACTGATTTTTTTAAGACATACCCAGAGGCCCCCATCTTGAGTCCTTCATCAACAAGAAAGAGATCTTCATGCATAGTCAGGAGTATTATATATGTGTCCGGCAACTGACGTTTTATCTTATGGGTTGCATCGATACCATTGAGATGCGGCATAGAGATATCCATCAATATTATTTTCGGGTTAAGGGCTTTAGCCATCTTTATTGCCTCATTCCCGTCTGCTGCCTCACCCATGACTTCAAAACTTTCTTCAGATTCTAATATTCGTCTCAGTCCCTGCCTGAAGAGTGTGTGGTCATCCACAATGAGTATACTTACTTTTTCTTTTACTGTTTCCTTAAGAATCTTGTTTTCCATATGGTATCTCCATTTTTACGGTTGTTCCCTGGCCGGGAAAGGATTTGATAGAGACCCTTCCGCCAAGTATTGTTGCCCTTTCCCTCATTCCGATAAGCCCAAGTCCTCTTTTCCGATCATCGCTGGATTCATCAAAACCCTTACCATTATCTGAAATGGAAAAGTGGACATGGCTGTCTCTGAATTCAAGTGATATTTCTATTTTTGTAGCATCTGAATGTTTTGCAATATTTGTAAGGGCTTCCTGGGTGATCCTGTACAGGTGTATGTCAAATTGCGGGTCTTTAAAAGACAGATTATCAGGGAGGGCTGAGGAGACCTGAATCCCGGTCTTAGTTGAAAATGTCTCAAGGTATAGTCTCAGTGCCTTTGAAAATCCTACATCAACGACCCAGGATGGATTCAGCTCTTTGGATATTCTGGACACCTCTTCCATTGTTTCCTCTACATGGGCTGACAGTCCATCGATCTCTGACATTATATCATCAGTCTGAGGGAGTTTATTTTTCAGGGCCTTTAATGTCAGCTTAATAATAGCGAGAGACTGCCCTATTACATCGTGGATATCACGTGATATCCTTCTGCGCTCTTCCTCTGTGGCGTATACGATCCTCGAAGCAAGGCTTTGTGCAATACTATCCATTCTGACCTTTTCCATAGCCCTCGTTACGCGATGGAGTAATATCTGTGATGAAAAAGGTTTAGTAATATAGTCATAAGCGCCATGACGCAGGGCCTCTATCGCAGAGTCTGCAGAGCTATAGGCAGTAATAATGAGTACAACGCTATGTCCCCCTTTTTCCTGTATGAAGTCTAATATCTGGATCCCCTTAATATCCGGTAGGAATAAGTCTGTTACAACCACAGGGTAGTATTCTTTAGAAAGGGTATTAATTGCCTCTTTTCCATTAGCCACAGTCTTTACATTATAACCAAATTCATTGAAGAGGTCCTTGATATAATCTCTGATCATAGGATCATCATCCACAATAAGTACCCTTTCAATAAAGGGTTCTCTCTGTTTTATAAGTTCTTCCTTTTCCATATAATCTATATTTTTTATCTCGTTTTTAGCCAAATAAGGATAAAAAAATATCTTGTTAAGGATATAATATAAAACAAATGAAAAGATTCTTCAATACCCTTTTAGATTTGTGTATACTACACGTATGACAAGGCCCTCAGACCTTGACCCCTTTTTCTACCCGGAATCAATTACTATTGTTGGTGCATCTCAGGATGAAACAAGACCTTCCGGGATTATCTTAAAGAATTTACTTAATAGTTTTAATGGTAAAATCTATCCTGTAAATCCAAAATATTCAGAATTAAATGGCATTGCATGTTATCCTTCTGTGACAACCGTACCCGATAAAGTTTCTTTATCTATTTTAATTACTCCCACATCGGTTGTACCGGAACTGCTACAAGAGCATGGGTATAAAGGGATTCGTAATATCATTATAACCAGTGCCGGCTTTGGTGAGACAGAAAGTGGTATTGGATTGGAAAGGGAGATTAAAGAGATTGCGCTCAATGCCGGTATTCGTATTATCGGTCCTAACTGTCTTGGTGTGTTCAATCCATCAGTTGGTCTGGACACATTCTTCCTTCCATATGATCGGGTCCCAAGACCACACAAAGGTCATATATCATTAATATCTCAGAGTGGGTCCATCCTTGGTACTGCAATGATCCTCCTCGAACAGGAAGGGCTTGGGGTGGCAAAGGCAGTGAGTTATGGAAACAGGGTGGATGTCAGTGAGACAGAATTGCTTGAATACCTGAGTGTTGATGATGATACAAAGGTTATTGGGCTATGCATAGAGGGCATAAATGATGGAAGAGGTTTTATCAGGGCTGCCCGGAGGTGTGACAAACCTGTTGTGGCTATCAAGTTAGGCCGTGAGCCTGCAGGGAAAAAGGCAGCGCGTTCCCATACGGGTTCAATGGCCGGGAGATACGAGATATACCAGGCCGCTTTCAGGAGGGGCGGGATATACGAGGCCAGGACCATCGAGGAGTTTATTGATCTACTTAAGGTCTTTAATATGCAGAAACCGGGGGAAGGGAAGAAAGTCCTGATCCTAACTAATGCAGGCGGTATAAGCGTCATGACCGCAGACCTTTGTAACCAGGAAGGCCTGGAGGTTCCGGACCTGCCGCCAGGACCTAAGGAGAGGCTTAAAACCCTCCTCCCACCCTATTATTCATTGGCAAATCCAGTAGACCTTACAGGGAATTCAACAGATGAAGAGTTTGCTCTTGTACTTGGAACATGCCTTGAATATTTTGATGCTGCAATACTTATCCCCTTTATGACTGTTCCGGGAATTACACCCAATCTTGGAAATGCAATAATTAACTCTGTAAAGGATTGTAATAAACCCATACTCTCTTTATCACCTTTTACAGCAGAGGGGGAGAGGCTTAAGGAGGTTTTTAACAGATATGGCATCCCTATACTTCCAACTCCGGATAGATTAGTAAAGGCGCTTGCCCATCTCCTGAGAAGAAAGACCGCTGAGCCATTTTTTATGGAGAAAGAAAAATATCAGGGCCTGACTGAACTGCTCGATGATGCAGGGAAAGCGGGTGTGAGCCGGCTCTCTTTGAAACATAAGCATGGTCTCCTCGATATACTGGATCTCAAATATCCGCGATCTGTAAGGGCTAAGAATCTTAAAGAGGCTATTTCTGCAGTACAAAACATAGGTATTCCTGTTGCCCTTAAGATAGCCTCTCCTGATATCCTTCATAAAACAGATGTTGGGGGAGTCAGACTTGGTATAAATAATATCAAAGATTTGAGAATTGCATACAGAGAGATGATCAATTCCGTGAAGAGACAAGTACCTCAGGCCAGGATACTCGGCGTGGATATCGAGGAGATGATAATGCCTGGCATAGAGGTAATTATCGGAGGGATAAGGGACCAACAGTTTGGTTCTGTTGTTATGTTCGGTCTTGGAGGGGTCTTTGTAGAGGTTATAAAAGATGTAATATTTGAGATTGCACCTGTTACTTATAACACTGCATGCAGGATGTTAGAGTCCATAAAGGGTTATGACATATTAAAAGGGGTGCGCGGCAGAGATGGTGCAGACATGGATGCTATCGCCAATACAATAGTAAAGATTTCAGAGGTTATTTCCCTGCATCCTGAAATAAAAGAGATAGAGCTGAATCCGGCTATAGTCTATGCCTCAGGGCTGACTGTAGCAGATGCACGGATAATACTTGCTTCTAAGGAGGAGATATCTCTGTGATGAGATTTTATATCCTGATAGTATGTGCTGTATTAACATTCGGATGTGCCACATACCAGACAACGAAAAAGGTCGAGACACCGAGCGTATCAAAAGAGATGGGGAGGGCATTTGTAGCAGAGGCCCTTCAACATTACAGGTTTGTAAAAGATCCTGAAGTGGTAAGCATGGTGAATCGGGTTGGATATCAGATCATAAGGTCTATTGGTGCAAACCCGTCGAGTTATCACTTCCTCGTTGTGCAGGAGTCTCAGCCCAATGCCTTTGCTATTCCAGGAGGTTATATATTTGTTTTTGACGGCCTCCTCGCCCAGCTCAGCAGTGAGGAAGAGCTTGCCGGTGTCATTGCCCATGAAATTGCCCATGTTGAACGAAATCACTTTTTCAAGGATGCCAAGAAGGTAGCAGCCCTCGATATAGCAACCATTGCTGCCATTCTCCTCGCAGGAGGCAATATTGCAACCACTGCAATAGCAGGTGCGGCCAATATCGATGTACGCCTCCAGTTCAGCAGGGAGAATGAGGCAGAGGCTGATAACTATGCACTTAGATACCTGAAGCAGGGAGGTTACTCAACAAAGGGACTTCTGGATTTCTTTGATAGCCTGATCCGTTATGAACGTTTTAATCCTCAATTGATCCCGGCCTATATGTCAACCCATCCTGGACTTGAAAACAGAAGGGACACCGTTTCCAATTACGTGACAAGAGAGATGATTCAGGCAGATCAGGAATTTATAGAGAGGAAACTGGCGCTGAAAAGGCAGGATTGGAAAAGGATACTTGCGATTCTGAATTCTCATGATCAGAAATGGAAGGATGAGGCAGCAATTCTTTCTCAACTTAAGATAGATGAATTTCCCATAGAAGAAAGGGATGAGATGAAAGAGTACCTGCTCGGTGCAGTCTATATGAAAAGCGGGCGTTTTAATGAGGCTATTGTAAAATATCACTCTGTAATTGAAAGGAACAGAACGAATCCTGTATATTACTCTGACCTTTCGTTCTGTTATCTCAAGCAAAAAGAGATGGCCAAGGCAAGAGAGGCAGCCCTTCAGAGCCTTAGCCTTATGGAGAATTATATTCCTGCACATATAATAATTGGTATACTTGAACATGACTCCGGTAACACAAATGAGTCAATAGAACATCTTGAGAGGGCATTAAATTCAGACCATGAAGACCAGTCAGTAAATTATTATCTTGCAATGGATTATGGGAAAAAAGGGGATTCTGCAAGGGAGGCATTCTACTCCGGTAGATATTTCAGGGTAAATTTAATGCCTGAAAAGGCGCTTAATGAGTTAAACCGGGCACAGGGGCTTGCCCCTGAGAACAGCCCGCTCTATTTTAGAATAATGAGTGAGATTGAGGAGATTAAACGGGAAGGGTTATAGAAAAGTGAAACCCACATGTATTCCCCCTCCCCTTAATCCCCTCCCACAAGGGGAGGGGAGATTAGAAGGCATGCCAAGTATTCCCCTCCCTTGATGGGAGGGGGTGAGGGGGAGGGTGAGAAGGGGGAGGGTGAACAGAAGGGATTTTCGAGTGAAACATTATATAGCCTGCATGATCGGCGGGTTATTCATCCTTTTCCAGGCAGGCATAGCATATGGGGATGGTTTCGCATTCTCTACATGGCCCAAAGAGGCACAGATAAGGGTACTGGCAAATGCAAAAGGACGGCTATATTTACTTGAGGTTGAGCAGGGTGTAGGCAGACGAGGGACTGTTGTTGTGCGTGCAGGAGGATTCTCTTATGATTCTAAAAGAAAAGATTATACAGAAGAAGGTTCAGGTACATCAATAGGCTTTGGTGGGAAATATTATTTTACAGGGGGCATGAAAGGCATATATGCCGGATGCGGTCTTGACTACTTCAGGGCATCTATTGATTGGGAGAATCCCACTGATTCTGGAAGTGCTACTCTATCGCAACTGATGCCTGATATTTTTGCCGGGTATAAGATTTTATTTTACAACAAGATGAGTTTCGAACCCTCTGCCATGATTGGTGTTATATCAAGGGATGACGAGGCCGAAGCTGTTTATGGCTGGGGTGCAGCCATAGGTCTCAGATTTTAATACCACTTTACTAAATCAACATCAATACCTTATAATATTTTTATGGCTCTGATTATAAGGGATGTCCTTCCAGTGGGTCTTTTCCAGACCAATGTGTATATACTTCAAGATGATGTTACTAAAGAGGCCATTGTTATTGATCCTGCTGATGAGGCATCACGAATCCTGAAGATAATAAATGATAATGAACTTACAGTGAAATATATTCTCCTGACCCATGCCCATATAGATCATATTGGGGCGTTAAAAGAATTAAAAGATTCAACAGGTGCCAAGGTCTTACTTCACAAAGAAGATGTATTTCTATATGAGAATATGCATCTGCAATCATCATTATTTGGACTCACAGATCCACTGGTTACAGATATAGATTTACTTATTGAAGACGGGATGGAATTCGGTCAGGCGGGATTGAAATTTCATGTAATCCACACACCAGGACATAGCCCGGGGAGTGTCTGTTACTATTTTCCAGACAAGCTGTTTTCAGGGGATACACTTTTTAAGAACGGTATAGGAAGGTCTGACCTGTGGGGTGGTTCACATGAATTACTTGTGGAATCTCTGAGGGGAATCCTGCTTAACCTTGATGATGCTATCGAAGTCTATCCCGGACACGGCCCTTCTACTACTATAGGAAGGGAAAAAAGGGATAATCCCTTTATTATAAAGGAGATGTGGTATGGATGAGATTGTTTCAAATTCGGTTCACACTGATGATCCGGATGAAGAGATGGCCAGGAAGGTTAAATGTGAATCTTGCGGTAGTTCGGTAGAGGGCTTTTTCTGTGTTGATTGTCATACGATACTTCCCTTCTCAAAGGAGACGGATTATTTTACAATGATGCAGGTTGAGAAAAGACCCTGCATTGACCTCAACAAACTTAAAGAGAATTATTTAAAAATCAGCGAGGTTATTCACCCTGATAAATATTATAATGCCTCTGCTGATGTAAAAGAGCTTGCACTCGCATGCTCTTCATTACTTAACAAGGCTTATTCAACACTCAGGGACCCGAAGGAGCGTATTAAATACCTTATCAGTATAGAGACAGATAAGGAGGCCCCTGTTTCAAACCGTGCCTCAGCCGGAACAATGGAATTCTTTATTGAGGCAAGTGATGTATGCAATGAAGCTGATACCTTCATCAAGAAGGGCGGCAGCGGGGAAGATAAAAAGAGGGAGTTGAGGAACAGACTTAAGGAATATAAAAAGGAGTCGCAGGGCAAATGGAATAATGTACTGAAAGATATTGATAAAATTGATAATGAATGGGTGGCTGTATTATCTAAAGAGAGGAAACCTTTATTACGAAGACTATTGGTTTTATCCCATGAGTTATCTTATCTTACAAAATTGCAGTCAATGCTGGACGAGATGATGATTGCACTTAGTTAAAGGGGTGATCTTATTTAATGAGCACGATAATTGGAATAGATCTCGGCACCACAAATTCCGTTGTCTCAATCATAGAAGGCGGCAGGGCAGTTGTAATTACTGATGCAGAAGGTCAACGTCTTACACCTTCTGTTGTGGCCTTTACAAATAATGATGAGCCGCCAATAGTTGGTCATTCTGCAAACCGGCAGCGTATATTAAATCCGAGAAAGACCATATACTCCGTGAAGAGATTTATGGGACGCCGCGGCGGAGAGATAAAAGATGAGGATATGTTTGTTTCATATCCTGTTGCAGGTGCCGGTGAGGAGCCGCTCCGTATTGTGATTGATGACAGACAATATCTTCCTGAAGATATATCCGCCTTTGTCTTAAAAAAGCTTAAGGCTGATGCAGAACGATATCTCGGAGAGTCAGTTGACAGGGCAGTCATTACAGTGCCTGCATACTTTAATGATGCCCAGCGCAATGCCACAAAAAAGGCCGGAGAGGTTGCAGGTCTCAAAGTTGAGAGGATAATCAATGAACCAACTGCAGCAAGCCTTGCATACGGACTTGATAAGAAACTTGATGCGAGGATTGGTGTCTATGATCTCGGAGGAGGTACATTTGACATTTCAATACTTGATGTAAAAGGCGGGATATTTCAGGTGCTGTCCACCTGTGGCAATACGCGCCTCGGTGGGGATGATATAGACAGGAGACTAATAGACTTCCTGCTGAAAAAGATAGAAGAGGCAGGAGGAGGTAACCTTTCAGGAAATCTGTTTGCCTTAAGCCGGATACGGGAAGAGGCAGAGAAGGCCAAATGTTCATTATCATTTCAGGATGAGGCAGAGATATCCATACCTTTTATTACCCCATCCTTCAGCCTCAGATACAGAC
>Ga0209521_10001836_pt1 | contig 17335 bp, 17 predicted proteins | sample Rifsed19ft4_FD_184016 | JGI IMG/M metagenome (GOLD analysis project Ga0209521, IMG submission 184016) | Soil microbial communities from Rifle, Colorado, USA - sediment 19ft 4 (version 2) | ecosystem: Environmental > Terrestrial > Deep subsurface > Rock core/Sediment | place: Rifle, Colorado...
GAAAATTTAGTCAATATGGAGTCAGCAGCGGTCCGGGGCTCGCGTGGCCTTTCGGAACACACTACTACCCAGATCGCCTGAGAGATTCACTTCCGTGTTCGGAATGGGAACGGGTCCTAGCCCTCAGCTATGGCCGCCAACTCCAAGCTAACTGTACTTCAGCGAACAATTAAACGTTCTCAGTTGCAATAGATACTCGTGAAGGCGAGATTGTTGCGCGGCGCAGCAATAATTGGCGTTGGAATGACTCCGGTCACGTCAGGTTCGGGCAAAAGCTTGACTCAGCTCTTCGTCGAAGCTGCCACCCAAGCCATTGAAGACTCAGGCGTTAGTAGTATCGATTCGATCTACGTTGGAAACATGATGTCGGGTTTTCTACAGAATCAGGAGCATCTGGGGGCATTGATGGCTACAGCGATGGGAAGGGAGGGCGTACCGAGCTACAAGGTTGAGGGTGCTTGTGCCTCAGGCGGTGTTGCAGCAAATGCTGGCGTGAAAGCGGTTCTGTCAGGTCTTGAGGGAGTCGTGTTGGTTGGGGCTGTGGAGAAAATGTCGGGTTACACAACACCCCAAGTTACGTCTGGGCTCATGATGGCTGAAGACAAGGCGAGGGTCGCTGGAACGGGTGTGACGTTCGTAGGCCTCAACGCGATGATTGCCAGACAGTACATGCATCGATACAACGTCCCGCATGAGGCTCTCGCGGGGTTTTCCGTCTTGTGTCATGAGAATGCTCTTGATAATCCCAGAGCGCAATTCCACAAGAAGATCACAGTTGAGGACGTTCTTCAGTCGCCTCTTGTAGCTGATCCGCTGAGATTGTTTGATTGCTCAGGTATAGGGGACGGAGCGGCCGCCTTGGTCCTGACATCGCTTGAGAATGCGAGAAAATTCACTGATTCGCCTGTGACGATAGCGGCTTCTTGCATGGCTACAGATAGGGTCAGTCTGTATCAGCGTCCGGACATTACTACGTTCGAAGCCTCGCGAAAGGCTTCGGGTCAGGCATATGAAGCAGCAGGAGTCAAAGCAGAAGATGTAGATGTCTTGGAAGTACATGACGCATTTTCAGTTTTAGGCATCATGGCACTGGAGGACTTGGGTTTCGCATCGAAGGGATTGGGTGCTCGTCTCGTCAAGGATGGTGTATGTGCTCGTGATGGGCGCCTAGCGACAAACACGTTCGGTGGTTTGAAGGCGAGGGGGCACCCGGTGGGGGCGAGCGGTATGTACCAGCTTGCAGAGCTTGCTCTGCAACTATCGAACAAGGCTGGAAAATGTCAAGTTCCCAAGGCAACTGTAGGGCTAGCCCAGAGCGTGGGTGGGATAGGCACTACGATTACGGCCCACATATTGAAACGAGGCGACTAGTAGATGACCGAAGCCAAACGCGTCCCAGGATACACCTGTGCACAATGCAATTGGTTCGATGTCTTCCAAGTCACGTCTTGTCCAAGATGCAACCGCCCAGTCCAAGAAACCCTGTTCTCCGGCCGAGGTAAGGTTGCAAGCTTTACCGTGATCAGGTATCCCCCAACGGGTTTCGAAAAAGAGAGCCCCTACGTTGTCGCGTTGGTCGACATTGAAGACGGGCCGAGAGTAATGGGGAGAATCGTCGCGAAACCGGAAGAAGTTCAAATCGGCTCGTCGGTTTCTTTCCTAGGGAACTCTACCGGAAAACTGGAATTCACACTATAGCATTGGGATGATGTTTCTGTTTGATCAGATTTCCACGAACTGACGAACCAATAGTGGTGCTTTTCTCAAATCCTCTGGAGCATGCGCCGGCAAGCTAGCCACGTTGGCCATCCCCGCTTCGAAGGACGCTTTGTCCCGCCAGATTGAGAGTCCTGCGAGAGCTCCTGTCGCTTCCTCGTGTGTTGGGTGAGGGAGAAGCCGGAGTCTGTTGCATGGCGTCCGTCCCACGGCCTATTTCACACGCTGAGTGAGGGAGAAAGGTGAGCTTTCACTGTCAACTCTGTGAAGGAAACACGGGCAAAAGCCAGCTAGACTTAGATTATCGAATGGCGCCCAAATCCGTCGAAGAGTGAAAGCACCACTTTCTACTAGCGCGCGGCGCTCGACAACTGCCTCAAAACCCAGTTTCTGGAAGACCTGCAGCAATTCCTTCCCAGAGACTTTTCTGGGAAGTTTCGGCACTAGAGTTCAACTTCTACGAGTTTCTTTCCTTTGAGTTCATCTTCGAGCGTATCAAGGTGAAGGCTGATCGCGTTCTTGATGTTCCTCAGGGTATCTTCTTCGGTTCTCCCTTGGCTAAATACGCTCATCTCTAGGCATCTGGCAGCAAAAACCCCAGACTCCTTGTCCTGTTCGATGTAAACGTGGAAGCGCCTGTTTGACATGAGTTCCATTAGTTCAATTCCTGTAAAAAGGGATTACCATGACTTCTGTTTGTTAGCATGGTGGGGCCGAAGGGATTCTCATGGTTCCGCTTTCGTGGAACCATTTTGAACCCTCGACTTCCGCCATACCGTCATGTCTACGGGTTTCTTCGCTCCTGAAGTTCGTCATTCCTTCCGGTCCGCAAACCCGTTAAGGTTTGTCTTCTGGAGCCCTTGGCGGGAACTCATTCCCTGTCGTCATCCCTGGCTAGACACCGTCACTCCCTACGGTCATTGTGTCTACGGCCCCACATTCGAATCGGACAGGGCGGCCCCAGCTCCCACACGCAAACCACTTCCTATATGGATTTTGGCCGAATCACAACCTCAAACCCGTCAACTAGTAATACTCGGCCAGCAACACTATCCCAGAAATGTCTTGATCAAGATTGGATTGATCGGGAAGACAAACGCTGGCAAAACAACATTCTTCAACGCTGCAACCTTGTTGAGGGCGCCAGTTTCTAACTATCCATTCACAACCAAGAAACCAAGCCTTGGGCAGGCGTATGTGAAAACGCTCTGCGTATGCAAGGAACTTGGTGTTGTTGATAATCCAAGGAATTCATCATGTATCGATGGAGCACGCTTCATTCCAGTCCAACTTATCGACCTCCCCGGCTTGATCAAGGGCTCGTGGATGGGAAAGGGTCTTGGAACGCAGTTTCTCAGCGTCGCTTCCCAAGCAGACGCTCTGATTCATATCGCCGACGCCTCGGGTAGTGTTGGCGCTGACGGGAAGATAACCAAGCCTGGCATGGGGAATCCGGTATCGGATGTCTATGATATTGAAGAGGAACTCGTCAGATGGTTTTTTAGAATCATCGATAAAACGCTGAAGAAATTCCGGAAGCATCAGAAGAAAGGAATCTCACTTGAGCGGCACCTGGGTGAGGATCTGGCCGGTCTGAAGATAACTCCCGAACATGTCACGAGAGCCCTAGAGTTGCACGGACTCGCAGGGAAGGATGTTGGCCGATGGAAACGGGAAGATTTGTGGGAATTTGCCAAGAGCGTCCGCGAGATCTCCAAGCCCACCATAATAATTGCAAACAAGATGGACTTGGGACCTGCAGAGACGAATTATCAGAAGCTCGCAAAGGAGTTTGGTCAAGCTTTCGTTATCCCAGCCTCAAGCGATGCTGAGTTGGCTCTGAGGCGTGCCGAACAGAAAGGCTACATCGAATATATTCCGGGAGAAGAAGCATTCCGCGTCAAAGACAGAGAAAAGCTAACTACGGACCAACGGGACGCGTTAATCTACGTCGAACAGCGCGTCTTTTCGAAATGGATTCGGACTGGAGTACAATTCGCGCTCAACACTTGTGTAGTAAAATTGCTGGGCATGAATGCGGTGTATCCGGTGGAGGATGCTGAGAGGCTTTCCGACAGAAAAGGCAACGTGCTACCGGATGTCTTCCTCGTTACTACAAATGCGTCCGTCGCTGATCTAGCCGCGCAGATTCACTCGGAGCTTGCGAAAACTATGATCTATGCCATCGATGCACGCACGAAGATTCGTCTCCCGACGGACTACGGGTTGAAGGATCGTGACGTAGTCAAGATCGTCGCAGCAGTGAGAGGAAAGGAACCAAGTTAGGATCTTTTTCCCACAACTTTCAACAAATCCGCCTTCGTAATGATTCCGAATACCCTACCTCTCTTCGCGACGAGCACGGCAGGCTCATACTGCAAAAGTGCGGAAACCGTCGTTAGAGGAGTCTCCTCGCTGACTGTCGGAAATGCCTCGTCCATGATCTTTTCCACAGGCTGCTTCGAAAGCTCATCACGATTAGTGGTGGACATTAGGCTCTGAAGGATCACTTTCTCAGTCAAGCTTCCTATAACCTGACTGCCACTGAAGATGGGCAATTGAGAGAACCCGGTCTCTCGCATCACTCGAACTCCCTTCGCCACCGGCTCAAGAGCTTGGAGACCAACAACCTTCCCATGACTCACATCCTTTGCCTTCAGCTGATCTCGACGCTCCAGACTCTCTAGCATGTCGAAGATTGCCTTCGTCTTTTGGTACGATGGGCTGATGCGGCCGCTCTCGATCTTCGCGATCATGGACTGGCTTACGCCCGAAAGCTTCGCCAGTTCCTTCTGACTCATGCCTAGAAGTCTTCGTCGTCGCCCGATCTCATCCAAGTTAGGTAACATGGCTCGCAAACCTCTTTCCGAAGGTTATTCTTAGGAGAATACTTTCTTGTTCCAAACTTATATTATAGGAATATCGGACTTGCGGGAGCAACTCACAGGTTGATGACAAATATGGGTATGCCAGGCGCAGCCAAAGGCCAAAAGACCGGCGTCGCTCTCACACTCAGTCAGAAACCTCGATCCTTTCTCTTCACTTCGGAAAGCGTAACCGAAGGACACCCAGACAAGGTGGCTGATCAGATCTCTGATGCCATTTTGGATGAGATCATCGCAAATGACCAGAAAGCTAGGGTTGACATTGAAACTCTGATAATGAAGGGAACCGTGATCGTCACAGGGCAGGTGACCACAACCGCCTATGCGCACATTCCACAAATTGTGCGCAGCGTGTTGAGAGACATAGGGTTCTATGATGCAAAGGTTGGGATCGACTGGGAGGCTTGCGGGGTTCTTGTTTCCATTGAAGAACAATCCCCAGACATTGCGATGGGTGTTAACAAAGAAGACATGGGAGCGGGAGATCAAGGGATGGTTTTCGGCCATGCAACAAATGAGACCCCCGAGCTAATGCCCCTACCAATCACACTGGCCCATAAGCTCGTCAGGAGACTCACTGACGTAAGAAAACAAGGGGTTCTCAAGTATCTACGACCCGACGGCAAATCCCAGGTCACAGTCCAATATGAAAATGGGACACCGAAGAGAGTGGAAGCAGTTGTCATCGCAGCTCAACATGATGAATATGTGACCCGAGAGCAGCTGAAGAAGGACATTATAGAGAAAGTCGTTAAACCCATTATTCCCTCGGACATGCTGGATGAAAATACCAAGTTCTTCGTCAACGAGACCGGCAAATTCACGATTGGTGGCACGCTCGCAGATACGGGTCTTACTGGTAGGAAGATAATCGTCGACACTTACGGTGGCGTTGGGAGCCATGGTGGCGGTTGCTATTCTGGAAAGGACCCTACGAAGGTCGACAGATCGGGGAGCTACATGGCCAGGTACATTGCGAAGAACATCGTCGCATCCGGTCTTGCTGACCGGTGCGATGTCCAGATCGCATACGCCATCGGCGTATCCAAGCCCGTCTCACTTATGGTCTACACCTATGGAACAGGAAAAGTGCCCGACGAGGAAATCACGGATGCGGTTAGGAAGGTCTTCGATATGCGTCCCAAGGCGATAATAGAACACCTGCAGCTTCTGCGTCCTATTTACAGGAAGACCGCTGCCTACGGACACTTTGGACGTGAAGATGGCGACTTCACGTGGGAACGAACAGACAAGGTCGATGAACTCAGAAAACTCTGCCTGGAACATTAGCATCATTTGAAAACCCAATCAAGCCTACGCGATCCGTAGGCCGTTAGCAGTATGTTGAATTAGGACACTTTTCCTTTCGTTCGGCTCAATACCTTTAGACAGCCGGTGTCAGATACTCATGCCAGTCCCTAAATCGGTCCAGACGTCAGTGACTATCGCCGGACGCGCTCTTGCCCTCGTGGTCATTTTGTTCTCGGTAATCACCTACGTCATCTCCCTTGCCTTGGGCCCAATTCTATTCTTCTCAACTTCAGACGGTCTCGCGGCCGCGGAACGGAGAATTCACTCATTCCTGATAGATGTCTTCATGATAATTGTGTTCCCGATTCCCACGAACTTCAGCTTGGGGGCTTTCTTCGTAATAATTTGGGTGATTTTCGTGGCATGTGTTGTCCTCGCCTGGTTCGACAGGGAGACCTTCTTTGGCTCAGTAAGAGGGGCACTTTCAAAGTCGATTTCACTAGCCAAAACCAATTTTCTGTTCGTGATGCCACTTGTCGCTTCGGCCCTAGTCTACGCGACGATCATAATCACGCAATTTCAGGAAACCCAAGGCGTCCAAACTGGTAGCATCAACTTCCCGACCACGAACCCTTACGTGATCCTAACCGAACTCTCCTTCGCCGCGATTCAGGAAGAATTCGCTTTCCGCATAACATCGATTGGCATCCCAATCGCTATCCTTCTGCTGATCCTGTATCGAAGTGACCCAAGAATCTCTGGACCCAAGAACAAGGTGAAGCTGGTATTTCTCGCTATGTTCAGCCCAGAACGTGCCAAAACAAAGTTGGGATATCGCAGTCTAGGGGCAAATGGGTTTCCGCGTGGCATAGGCCCTGTCGAGTGGGTGCTAATTCTGCTGACTTCAACGGTATTCGGTCTAGCTCACTTTCTGTCAGGGGGCGGATGGGAGGTAGGTAAGGTCTCTACAGCGTTTCTAGCTGGGCTTGTATTCGGAATCATGTTCGTAGCTTACGGCGCCTACGCGTCAATTCTACTTCACTGGTTCTTCAACTACTACTTCGAGGTACTGTACCGTGCGGACTCGGTCTATGGCGGCGTCTTCCATGGTCTATCGAACTTCGCAGAGCTAACCAATCTCCTCGCAGGCCAGATCATCCTAGTTGTCTTTCTACTGTACACTGCCTACAAGATAGGATGCTACTTGGCCGTGAGGGCATCAGGGCTGAGCGGAAAATCCAACCCCACCTTATGAGTCGTTAATCTTATACGCTGAAAACGCCTTCAGAAATGTTGGTGCAGGAGCTTGCATCACCGCCAAGTCCAGTAACTCCAAGTTGGTCTAATTCTCAAAATGAGGTAGCGACGCGGAAGCTCGGCCCAGGTGATTGCAATAGATGAGCTTGGAAAAACCAGTGCCCGCGAAGAAATTTTTCCCTTTGATCACTGAGAAACGGTGGGACCACAAACTAGAACGCAACATATTCGAAGATTGGCAGAGGGACGGAATCTACAAGTTCAAACTGGCGAAAGGAAAGAGACCCTTCGTAATTGACACGCCACCCCCCTACCCATCAGGCACATGGCACATCGGAGCGGTCGCCCAATATTCTCAGATAGACATGATAGCGCGAACCGGCCGAATGTCCGGAAACCCAGTCCTCTTCCCAATCGGTATCGACAGAAATGGGTTGCCAGTAGAGATCTACACAGAAAACCTGTACAAGGTCAAGATGCGCGAAATTTCGCGAGAGAAATTCATCGAGCTCTGCCGAACTGCGCTCGACGATCTAGAGAGCAAAATGATCGAGACGATGAAAAACATCGGACTCAGCGGAGACTATGCAGCAAAATATCGAACTGATCAGGAGGAGTATCGGAAACTAACGCAGAGCACCTTCATCGAGCTCTGGAAGAGGGGGATGATTTACGAAGCCACGCGCCCCAATAACTACTGCCCTGATTGCGGCACAACCATAGCCGACGCTGAGGTACAATACGACGAACTCCCAACACGCTTGGTGCACGTAAGATTCACAGTGAAAGAGACTGGTGAGCCGCTAATCATCGCCACAACTAGGCCCGAACTCATATGTGCATGCCAACTAGTGATTGTGAATCCCACCGACGAAAGATACACCGCGCTTCATGGCAAACACGCGACACTACCAATCTACAATAGAGATGTTGAGATCAAACCGCACTCCAGCGCGCGCCCCGAATTCGGGACCGGAGCCGTAATGATCTGTAGCTATGGCGACTACACCGACGTCCTGTTATTCAGAGAACTTGGACTAGAGGAAATCCTAGCGACAGGTCAAGATGGCAGGCTCACCCAGGGCGCGGGACCATATCAAGGACTAAGCATTTCGGAAGCTCGAACTAGGATTGTGCAGGACCTTGAGTCCAAGGGTCTCCTTGTAAAGACTGAGAGTATTCGCCATCGAACTCCTGTGTGTTCGAGAAGTGGGACGCCTATTGAGATTATTCCAATGCGCGAATACTACCTGAAACAACTTGATCTCCTGCCGAAATTGAAGCAGTTGGCGAAGAAGATAATCTTCTATCCAGACGCGAACAGACAGATTCTGTTAGATTGGTTGAATTCCATTTCCATCGACTGGCCTATATCACGCCGCAGATTCTACGCTACAGAAATACCGGTTTGGTATTGCAGGAACTGCTCAACCCCGTTCATTCCACCCCCGGGGCCATATTACAAGCCTTGGAGGGATCCTCCCCCGACCGCTCGATGCTCCAAGTGCGGATCGACCGAGTTTGAAGGTGACACGAGAACTTTCGATACTTGGATGGACTCGAGCGTTTCGGCTTTGTTCATCGCAAGATACGAGGGGGAACCGGGATTCTTCAAACGGAGTTATCCAGCTACGATCCGGCCGCAAGGAAAGGACATCGTCAGAACATGGCTTCACTACTCTATACTGAGATGCTACCAGCTGACAGGCCGCGCTCCCTTCACACATGCTTGGATTGGGGGCTTGGGCATGGATGAGCGGGGCGAAGCAATGCACAAGAGCAAAGGTAACGTCGTCGACCCCGAACCGATTCTGGAGAAATACGGAGCCGATGCATTCAGGTTCTGGAACGCATCCGAAGCCACTCAAGGCTCCGACTTTCGATGCTCAGAGGCGCGCATAGCTGGGGCACACAAGTTCTTGACCAAACTCTGGAACATCTCACGCTTCATCTCTTCATTTCCGCAGGTCGGCACGGCTAAGCTGAGGGCGAGCGACAAGTGGATACTCTCAGAACTATCGAGTCTAGTGCAGAAATCGCTGAAGGGTTACCAAGAGTTCAATTTCTTCACCCCAGCCAGCGAGATTCGAGACTTCGTATGGGAAACCTTCGCTTCACACTACTTGGAGATGGTAAAAGCCCGAGCCTACGGTGAAGGATTTTCGAAGGCGCAGCAGAAAGCTGCGTGGTATACGCTTCACATGGTGCTGAGAACCGTGCTCCTTCTTCTTGCTCCAATAACCCCATTCATGACCGACAAGATTTGGCGGCAGCTCTACTCGAAGACAAGCATTCATGTGCAGAGATTTCCGAAGTCAACCTGGCCGAAAACTCACATACGGTACACAGAACCCATGTTGACGTTCAATCGCGAGGTTTGGAAGGTGAAAGAAGAAAAGGATCTCGCTCTACGCGATCCCGTAGAAATGCAAGTACCGAAAGCGCTAACACCATTCCGAGAGGACCTCGTCAAAATGCATTCACTAACCTCAAGCCACTAGTGGATTGTAACAGTTTAATAGCAGAACTGCAGTTCTAGTTTTTCGATTTCGATGAAGGTCTCCGAACTGAAGCCGGGAATGAGACGCGTCGAGGTAGAAGCCAAAGTACTGAGCCTCTCTGAGGCAAGAGAGGTGACGACGCGGGCAGGTGAACAATCAAGAGTTGCCACGGCGGATGTGACTGACGATTCAGGTACGGTTAAGCTGACTCTTTGGAACGAGCAGATAGATCAAGTGAAAGTCAACAGCAGCGTCAAGATAGAGAATGGTTATGTAACCAGCTTTAGAGGCGAGACACAACTCAACGTGGGACGCTACGGGAAGCTCACCGTCCAGTAGCAGCCCGCACCAGCACCGCCTCTTTCTTGCTAGTGCCGAGTTTGAGCACGGACGACCGATTTGAGGAAATAAAACGGCTTCTTGATTCTACCGTCAGCGAATTTCAATCACTCTTCGAATCTGCCGGCGGTTTCGAGGACTCACGAGTCGGAAACGGCTGGAACCCCGAAACAATCACGCCAGACATTTACTTCTTACAGCCCACACCATTAGAAGAACTCGTAAAGATCGCTGAAGTCCGTAAGCGGTCGCTCTTTCGGCATCGCGTGCTCTCGTTCATTAAACCGCAAGAGCACGAAGTCCGGCTACTGGGAAAACCCAGCCTCAAGCTTGTCCAGTTCTGGTTGATCAAAGGGTTCCATGAGTGCTTCTATTTCCGCGGAAACTCATACAAGATCGACTTGCCAGAGGATGTTGTAGCTGTAGAGGTTGAAGGAAAGATTCGGGACCTCGTCGGCCGTGAAACCGGTGACATTCAAGGCATAACAGGCCTAACAAGGCGTCTGCTTGGAAGGCGCGACTGGTCGGGTGTCAAGGCCTTTCGTTTGAACGAGGTGACAGAATTGGCGTACATGTACAAGGAGGGTTCTTTCTTCGTTAACTCTGAAGGGAAAGAGGACCTCGAGGCTGAGGCCTTCTTCGAGCGGGAGCTGCCACTCCAAAAGATTACTTCAGACCAACTTACAGGGCAATTCCCGGACGCTGAACTTGTAAGAAGCTCAATTGCAAAGGAAGACTTGGTGCGAAGGCTCCATGAAACCATCGTGAAACCTCCACTTGCCTTCTCCAAGATTCTTAGCAACAGATTTCAAGTCACGACTTTAGCGGAATATCTGATGCCAGTCTACTCATTCGCATTTGAGTGGCATGGACAGAGAAAGGAGCTATCTGTTCACGGGTTTAGGGGCGGATTCTTTCAGTAGACAGAGCCCGCAACTTCTGTATGAGCTTCCTAATTCGGAAGTACACTTTCCTTCCATATCGTGATATTGTCCAGCGACCGAACAAAGCCACTGCAATGATTGCTGCAATTATGACTAAGAATAGGTATGGTTGTGCAGCCACTTCATACACAGCTGTTCCCGAGTTTCCGTACGGGTCGACAACATCTACACGCAACTTCCAAGTTCCAACGCGCCACAGATCGCCCAAGCCGCTTGCATAGGCACCACGCCAGGCATTGATGCCAGCGTCATAAACAAGCTTGATCTCAAAGATGGATGAACCGGTGGAAACAAACACGCTAACCGTCCCGTTCATGAGCGAAGTACCATCCGGGTACGCCACTCTCGAAATTATGCTTACTTGACCAAACGGAACTTGTATCTGGGTTCCATTCACCTCACTAGTGATCACCATGCTCGCATTCCGAACTTGGAAGTAGTCAGAGAACGTATCAGCCGCTCCCCCTTTATTCCCAAAACCGTCATCGAACGACATCGCGAGCAAGGCGAAGCGATATCTTGAACTGGTTGTTGCGTTCACAGGGATTTTGATCTCCCCTGCCCAAACGCCATTCGCGGAGTCAGTCAGGGACATCGATGATGATGCAACAGCAGACTGGTTCTGACGAAGCAACAACGGGCGGGCATCCTGCCCTGATTTCACCACTGGACTACCGTCTGGGTAACTCAAGGTCAAAGCGATCTTCGCCTTTTCCGTCCGCTGATACGATGGGCTGGGCTGCTGAACTACTTTCACGATCAGTGCTGCTTGAGTCACACTGAACTTCGATTCGGAGACGTAATCCTGCTGTGAATCATCGAACGTTCCCGTTCCATCGACGATTACCTTGTACGCCTCGGTCAGAGCATCCTCTGGGATTCGCCAAGTGTAATTGAAGTCACCTTTGACGCCTGAGGCAATGCTTGCTGTTTTCACATATTCCCCGGAAGGATTGCGAATGCTTAGCTTGGAGCTTACGCCAGGGAAGAGCCCTCCGCCCATTATCGCAACGGACTCCGTGCGCTGGTAGAGTGGCTTAAGAGTTCCCCACAGGCCAAAATGGGCTTTCACCTGTGAGTTATCGACGGCCGACGAGGTGGAAATACTGACCAGATACGTGCCCAGAGTGGCGTTAGTAGAAATCGGCAGACCCATTCCTGGTGGTATCTGACCACTTGCGAGTGGCGTGAAGAAAACTTCAGCATGTTGCGTCGTATTTTCCATCGGACTCCTAACCCAAACGTAGTAGACTTGGTTCGTCGAGTAACCTGAGCCGCTCAGCGTGACTTGCTTATCACGCAGTGTGTAAAGTGGAGGAATGCGTGGGTCACTGGAGGCTTGGAGCGTAGGGACAGCTTGGACCGCGAGGGGAAGGGCCGACGCAAGAACGAAGAGCGCGAGAACGATTGCTGCGGTTCTTCCCATTTTCATTTCGCATTGGTCTCCATTATAGTACTCTCATTTCCCCGAATGATTGGCGCCGGGAGAGGGATTCGAACCCCCGAGGCCCATAAGGGCCACAGGCTTGCATTGAATATTTCCACTCAAGGCCTGCGCCTCTAGATCGAGTTGTTTTGCTGCTAATCCGCTCGGCCATCCCGGCTGGTACTGCCTGAGGCCGATTCCTATTTAAGTTCCGAGATAATTGCCAACCCGAATCTCGCGAAGAGGTTTCTTTCCTTGGAAAAACCTGGCTACGAATTCCTACCACACACAACTGACGCCTACATTGAGGCGAGAGGTACAACACTGGAACAGGCACTTGAATACGCCGCGGCGGCTCTTTTCGATACGATGTGCGACATCAAGTCTGTGTCACCTGAGTTCACTGAAGAGGTCGATATTTCCAGCAATGATGAAGTGCGCTTGCTCTACGACTGGCTTGAGTCGCTTCTTCTAAAATTCGAGCTCAAAGGGCAAGTATATTCCAAATTCGAAGTTGCTCCGATCACGAAATCTGCGGAAATACTGCAGACGAAGGCTCGGATCTCGGGTGAGAAATTTGATCGGAAAAGACACGGAGCGAAAGTTGAAGTCAAGGCCGTGACATACCACAAAATGGAAATCTTGCGAGAGGATTCAGCCACAACCCTGAGATTCATTCTCGATCTTTAGCACGATACACTAACCACCGCGCATGACAGCGCGAAACATGGGTATCAGAGTCAGATCAGCCGGGTCCACACCTCTCAGAGCCGCCAGGTAGACTGACACGAAATCGCCGAAAGTTACGGCTGTGAGCAGTCGGCTCAGCTTGTCCGGTCCAGATCCTTCAAATTCGATGACGGACGGAAAACCCATTTCCATCAAGGAATTGACCAGTTGCTCACGAGTCCGTTTCTGACCTTCAAGCTCTTCAAGTGTGCGAAGCACGATCGGTTGCACTCTTGCAAGTTGGCTCAGCGTTCTCAATCCTTCGATGTCGTTGTGAAACCCTTCTGGCAGGGTGTAGTAGAATGCAGGCATCTTTGCGTTCTCGTTGATCTGATTCTTGAAACGTCTTAGGACGCTTCCATACTCCTCGTCACCTATGAGCAATGGAAGTTTGTCTACAAGAGCCTGAGCGAAGCTTTTCGCATCGTTCCGATCTAAGGGCACAGTCGACTTCACCTGGTCTATCTGTGCTTTGACAGACTTCGTGGCCTCAGAGAGGAGCCTTGGGATGTTCTCTAGAACCTTCGCAGAACCCAGCACAAACATCACGGCGGCCACGAGTTCAGGTAGAGCGACCCTAGGAGGAAGACCTGCGGGAACTCTCAGGTATGGGACGCTCTCATTCTTCACCTTGGAAAGAAGTTCCCCTCCGGAAGCTATGGCGGCTAGCTCCGCTCCTTGCTTCCTCGCTTGATCAAATTGGCCGAGAGTTTCGCGAGTTTCACCCGAGTAACTTATCGCGACAAAAAGAGTGCCATTCGCAACCCACTTGGGGATATTCAGCGTTCTGCAAACTGAAACCGGAACATCAGTTACGCGCCTGCAATAATCGGAGACGATGTCTCCAGCTATTCCGGAACCTCCGACCCCTCCCATGACCACGTTTGCAGGCTTCTCGAAGGGTTTACCGCAGGTTGACGATGCGTCGGAAGGTGGAGCTAAACGATTGGGAGTCCTTTCCATGAGCGAGAGGGTACCCAAGCGGTCAATTCGCTTCAATGTCTCGGCGTCATCGAGCAACATAAGGGTCCCAGAACAGAACGCGGTCTAGTGCAATAAGATTCATCTTTCACACGCCACCTCCTTGCACAGGAAGGAAACCCCAGATGGGCGCAAGTTGGGATGGTAGGAAGCTCTCCGTTGCAGTTCCGGCTTCAGCAATCTCGGATATACCTCACTTAAGGGAGAAGACCGGGAGACTTGGAGCAATTGCCCGAGCCTGTTCAATCTTCGGCGTGAATGAGATCATACTCTACCCTGACGATGCCCGGCGTGATCAAAAGGCCGATCTTGAGTTGTGCGCGGAGATTCTCAATTTCCTTGAGACACCACAATATCTGCGAAAGAGACTTTTCCGACTCAGTCCGAACTTGAGATTTACTGGAATTCTGCCTCCGCTTCAGACGCCTCCCCATGATGGTCCACGTTCGCTTGAAGCGTGTAAGGTGGGCGATTTGAGACAGGGTATTGTAGTCGCCAAACAGAAGGGCAAGCTAAGGGTCGAAGTGGGTCTGGAAAAACTGCTCGAATGCGAAGGTGACCTTTCCATCGGGACGCGAGTAACAGTCGAAATCAGAGAGCTCGGAGAAAATCTAACGGGCGAAATCGTCGATGAGGCCAAGATAAGAATATATTGGGGCTATCGAGTTAGACAGCCGAAATTCAGGCTTGGAAGCCTGCTCGAAAAGGAGAAATTCAAACTAAAAGTCGGAACCTCCCGATATGGAACAAGAATACTGGATGTATGGTCAGAGATCACGAATTCAATGAAAAATGCTGGATCTATTTTGATTGCCTTCGGTTCACCTCGCATGGGCCTACGCGAAATCCTCAGACAGGAAGGAAAGGCTACACAGGATGTCTTCGATTACTTCGTTAACACGGCGCCCGGGCAGAAGGTTTCCACAGTGCGAACCGAGGAAGCACTTCTAATCTCGCTAGGCGTATTGAATCTAATGCGGTTCGGTGACTAGACTTGAGTAAGACTGTTAGTGTGTACGATATTGAGGGGAAGTCGGTCGGAAAGGTCGAGCTTCCGAAGCTCTTTGACACGCCCGTTCGCTCCGATCTCATAAGGCGCGCAGTTGTTGCCCTGCAGAGCCACATGTTCCAGCCTCAAGGACGCGACCCAATGGCTGGCAAGAGGAACACTGCAAAATCGATCGGCGTTGGCCACGGGATGGCTCGTGTTCCAAGGATAAAGGGCGATAGGTATCCGAAAGGAAACCAAGGCGCATTCGCTCCTATGACAGTGAAAGGTAGACTGACTTTCCCACCAGTGTCGAGCAAGGAGATCAGGAAAAAGATCAACCGGAAGGAAATGAAACTCGCAATGGTTTCAGCCCTAGCGGCAACATCATCCAAGGATCTCATCAAGGCTAGAGGTCACAGAATACCTGACGACAGGGAGTTCCCTCTTGTCGTGTCAGATGATCTGGAGAAAATCACGAAATCTTTTGAAGCAGAGAAGTGGCTCAGAAACCTTGGAGTGTGGGAGGACATTGAGCGCGCTTCCGTTAGAAAGCATCGCGCCGGAAGGGGTAGCATGCGAGGACGACCTCTCAAACACCCTGTCAGTGCGCTACTTGTAGTTGAAAAGAGACAGGGCGCTGAGAAAGCGTTCGGAAACTTCTCAGGCGTAAAAGTCGTAAATGCCGCCAGCTTAAACGTGAATGACCTTGCTCCGGGAACACACCCGGGACGTTTGACAATCTGGACTCAATCGGCATTGAAGGTCGTCGGAGGACGTCTGGGAGGCAGTGCAGCATGACGAAACTCGCAACAAATGAAGTCATAAGATATCCGCTGCTCTCCGAGGACGCGGTCACTTTGCTTGAGGCTGAGAACAAGATCACGTTCATTGTTGACAGGCGGTCTGACAAGCACGATGTAAGACGAGCAGTAGAGGAACTCTATGAAGTTAGGGTTAAGCAGGTTAGAACCCTGATCACACCAGAAGGTGACAAGAAAGCCTTCGTGAAGCTGACGACGGACTTCAAAGCCGCGGACCTCGCCGTAAGACTCGGCATTCTATGATTGCCTCTGGTTGAAAGCGGCAACGTTAATTAGAGCAAAGCCAAACCAAACCTCAAGTGCTGAACCTTGCCTCGACAGTTCTCATACCGGGGACATTCGATCGATGAGTTGCAAGGGATGTCTATGGACGAGTTTATTCGACTGCTTCCTTCGAGGCAGAGGAGATCTCTGACGAAGGGTTTGACTTCGGATCAGAAGATCTTGATGGGATTGATTCGCGCTCATCGTAGCAGCAAAGGCAAAGACAGCAAACCGATCAAGACCCACTGCCGTGACATGATCCTTCTTCCAGAAATGGTCGGCCTCAGTTTACTGGTTCACAGTGGAAAGGAATTCGCTTCTGTTGAAGTAAAGCCCGAAATGGTAGGACACTATCTTGGTGAATTCGTCATAACAAACAAGAAGGTCGTCCACGGAACGCCAGGCATCGGAGCTTCGAGATCGAGCATGTACGTACCGCTGAAGTAGGTCCGATTACCTAACCCGACTCTTGGTTAGCAAGAATACTGGTGTCGCTACTACAACGCCTGCAATGAGCCCCAGCAGGACGTATTGTATAGGCTGCAAGGCCCCAGCGGCTTCGAATCGTTGAGGTTGGTTCAAAGCAGTGAGAGGAAGCATGGCCTTTTCCTGCGAACCAAGGGAGGTCGGAAAGGCGGCTATCCCAAGACCAAAGATTACTCCGAGTACGGCTGCCAACCAGATTCTTCTCATCATCATATCCTGATCCTTACTCTTGCTCAACGTGGTTAAGTCTACATTTTCGAACAGTACGCCCTCAGATTACAGGACTCTTTCCTTCCAAAGCCTAGCAGACTCGTACCAAGAGAAACCCGCGCCAATGATTCCGAACACAATTGCGGCCGGTTCGATTACACCAATCTGGAGCGCTCCCGCTACGGCATATACGATGACGGCCGTTGTGAGGAAAACCGCGTAGAACAGATACCTTGGCAGGATTACGCGGCCGATCTTCAGAAACATCTTAAGCGTTCCAATCTGGACCTGTTCTTTCAGAAAATACTGCCCCATCTGATCTTTGTCGGCCACGGCAAGTTCGCGCAACTTCTCAAGATGATATAGCGCTGTACTCGGACTTGACATCGAAAGGGCCCGTTGAGTCTCTCTAACACCAACTGGATTCGCATTCTTGAACAGGTACCAGTACACGCGCAGAGTAGTGCCGTGAATCGCACTTTCCTTCGACAAATCGACGCTGCTGGAACTCATCTCAATCCAAACAGAACACAA
>Ga0209521_10001837_pt1 | contig 17327 bp, 14 predicted proteins | sample Rifsed19ft4_FD_184016 | JGI IMG/M metagenome (GOLD analysis project Ga0209521, IMG submission 184016) | Soil microbial communities from Rifle, Colorado, USA - sediment 19ft 4 (version 2) | ecosystem: Environmental > Terrestrial > Deep subsurface > Rock core/Sediment | place: Rifle, Colorado...
CCAACCCGGAATTAAATGAAAGTATTGTATTTCAGTCGCAACTACAGCCCTCACGATTTCCGTTTTCTCTCAGCGATTGTCGCGGGAGGCCACCGCGCTTTCTTTTTGCGTTTGAAACCGCAAATTTCAGAGCGCAAGCATCCATTGCCGCCGGGCGCCGAAGAGGTGGTGTGGCGGGGAAAACTCAAGCCGGTGCTCGAGCAAGTTAAACCCGATCTGGTGCATGCCGGCCCTCTGCCAACCTGCGGATACCTGGCTGCCCGCAGCGGCTTTCACCCCCTTGTGCTCATGTCGTGGGGCTCTGACCTCTTATGGGAAGCGCCCCGCTCTCTGCTTGCCCGCCGGCGGGTGAAATACACGCTGCCGCGTGCTGACGCTGTCATCGGCGATTGCGAAGCAGTGCGTGAGGCTGCCGAGGAATTCGGAGCGCCTTCCGGCAGGGTAGTTACCTTTCCCTGGGGGCTTGATCTCAAACACTTCAATCCCCGGGGCGATGACGGTGGTTTGCGCGCCCGTCTGGGCTGGCAGCAGAATTTTGTCTTGCTGCATTTGCGTGCCTGGGAGCCCCTCTACGACCCTCTGACGATTGCCCGGGCCTTTGCGCTGGCTGCCCACCAGGAGCCGAACCTGCGCCTGCTGATGCCCGGCGCCGGCAGTCTATCGGCCCAGCTCACCCGCGTGTTTGAGCGGCATAGTGTTTTGGATCGGGTGCACTTGCCTGGTCAGCTAAGCCAGGCGGAACTGCCCGAGATTTTTCGCGCCGCGGATCTGTACCTCAGTGCCTCCCAAAGCGATGGGTCCTCGGTTTCCCTGATGGAGGCTCTGGCTAGCGGTTTGCCCGCCATAGTTTCGGATATCTCCGGCAACCGAGAATGGGTGCAACCAGGCAAGCAGGGTTGGCTTTTCCCGGTAAAAAACGACACCGCGCTGGCAGATCAAATTTTGGAAGCGGTAGCCTCACCGGACAAACTCAAGCTCATGGCAAAGCAGGCCCGCAAAACAGCAGAAAGCCGCGCGGATTGGTCGCAGAACCGGCTGGCATTATATAGGGCGTATGATCTAGCCATGGAAGGAAGGCGTTAGTGTCACCCCGCGTTGTTGCCATCATCCAGGCTCGTGTAGCTTCAAGCCGCTTTCCCGGCAAAGTGTTGGGCGACCTGGGCGGCCAGCCGGTGTTGGCCTGGGTGGTGCGACGCGCCGGTCGCACCAAAGGGATAGACCAGGTGGTGGTGGCCACCTCTATTGCCGCCGAAGACGATGCGGTGGCCTCCTTTTGCAAAGAGCGGGATTATGCCTGCTCGCGGGGCAGCCACTACGATGTGCTCGACCGCTACCATCAGGCTGCCCAAGAATTTGAGGCCGAGGTTATTGTGCGCCTGACCGGGGATTGCCCGTTGATCGACCCGGGCATGTTAGCGCAAAATTTGCGAACCTTTCTCAGTGCAAAGCCGCCGCTTGATTTTGCCGCAAATCGTTTGCCCAAGGAGCGCACCATCCCGATCGGCTTGGATGCGGAGTTCTGCACACTGGCTGCCCTGGAAACAGGCTGGCGCGAAGCGCAGAAACCCCACCAGCGTGAACACGTGATGCCGTTCTTCTATGAGAACGCCCACCGTTTTCGCATTTTGCATATTAAGCACAGCCCAAACTACGGGCACTATCGCTGGACAGTAGATACACTTGAAGACCTAGAGTTATTGCGTCAGGTCGTTTCACATTTCAAAGACGACAAGTTCACCTGGAAAGAAGTAATGACTCTATTTAGAAAGAAACCCGAACTTGCTAAGATCAATGTATCCGTGGCCCACAAGACTCAACACGATGTGGATGAGCGCCAATGAAGCAACTAGCCATCTTCACTGCCCCCAAACCCTTCGTGGATCCTCATATCGCAATTATTCAGCGCAATGCCATCCTGTCTTGGCTGCAGATGGGGCCGGACGTGGAGGTGTTGTTGATCGGCGACGAAGTGGGTATGGCCGAAATATCTTCGCAATTATCTGTAGCTCACCTTAAGGGAGTTAAACAAAACCAGCAGGGTACTCCCCTGGTAAGCTCGATATTTCAGATGGCGCGTAAAACCGCCCATGCGGATCTGCTCTTATTTGTCAACACCGACATGATTTTTTTCCCCGAAACCCTGCAGCTTGCGCTCAAGGTGGCACAACAAGCCAAGGATTTTGTGCTGCTTGGGCGGCGTTATGATTTAGATCTCGCGCAGCCGCTGGATTTCTCTCCTGGCTGGCCTGAACGCTTACGTGCCAAAGTGAGGATCCGCAGCCGCCTGCACCCTTTAGGGGGGAGCGATTACTTCCTTTTTCCACGCCACCTGTTTGCCGACGTCCCCGATTTCGCTATTGGGCGCGCCGGGTGGGATAACTGGATGATCTATCATGCCGTTGCCCAGGGTTGGCTGACGATTGATGCCACCCCCAGCTTGATAGTAGTTCACCAAAACCATAGTTATGCTCATTTGGTTGACGAGAAAGACCATCAACGCCACCCTGAGACCTTCCACAACGCTGAGCTGGCCGGCGGCATGCGCAAAATGTACATACTGCTGGATGTGACTCACCAGCTGGTGGCTGGCCAGGTGCGCCGCGTTCCATGGAGCCTGCCGCGCCTCCTGCGCAGCCTGGAACGGCGGCTGCAGCCCGACGAACTGGTCGGGCGCGGCATCCGCTGGCTTTTGCTGCGCCAGGTGCGCCGTTTGCGGCGTGCCTTGGCCCATTCGGAGGGAAATTAATGCGCGTGGGACAAAATCCCATTAAATCGGTAGGGGAAATAGAGCCGCCGGCCGCGGTCACCGTCGTGGTGATCAGTTCGATTCCCTTCTTGAGTGGTTACTACGTCGAGGGTCTGGACGTCCTCAAGCTGTGTCTTTCTAGTCTGCACGCAAATACCACCGGTGAATACGACTTGATGGTGCTTGATAACGGCAGCTGTGCCGAAGTGCGCCAGTATCTATTGGCTGAACAGGGTGAAAAACGCATTCAGTTCTTAGTGTTGTCTGAACGCAATCTCGGTAAGCCCGCCGCCTGGAACGCAGCCTTCGCTGCAGCTCCCGGTGAATTCGTCGCATATTCAGATAGCGATGTCTATTTTTACCCCGGTTGGCTGACCGCCAGCCTTGAGGTTTTGAAATCAATCCCCAAGGTCGGCATGGTGACTGCCATGCCCATGCTGATCCCGGAAAAATATTCCACAGCTACAGTGAAATGGGCAAAGCAGCAGCCCAGCGTGGAAGTGGAACGCGGCGAATTGCTGCCCTGGGAGGATTTCTGGCAGCACGCGCGCAGCCTGGGCGATACTGAACAGCAAGCCCGCCACTTTTATGCAGAAAACCCGGCAGTGCGCATCACCTATAAGGGAAAGCATTATTTTGCCGGTGCTGCCCACTTTCAATTTACGGCGCGGAAGTCAGCTTTGCTCGACGTGTTGCCCATTCCCGCCGAGCGGCCGATGGGGCGCGTGCGCCTGCTGGATGAGGCGGTGAACGAGGCTGGATACCTGCGGCTTTGCACCGAAAGCTGGCACGTCCGGCATTTGGGGAATGTGCTTCCCCAACCATCCGAATTGGCTTACTCCCAGCAAAAAATCGCCCCAAGCGCTAAAAAACGGGGCAAGACAGCTGGAATTTGGAGCTGGGAACCGCTTCGCAGGCTCTTGCAGCGGATATATGGATGGAGTTTCGACCGCCTCTATCGCGGCAGATAGCCATGGCCAAGCAACGCATTTTGATTAGCGCCGACCATGGCCTGGCAATCGTCTATTTCCTGCAGAGTGAGCTCATTGATACCTTGCTTGCCGCCGGCGTGGAGGTCGTCCTGCTTACCGATGACGCCCTGGTCGAGCGCATCCGCGAACGCTTTGGCCGGCCCGGTCTGATCATTGACGGGTTGCGCCTGCAGCAGGCGCAAACTTACTTCAAACAAGCGTCTCCCTCCCGGCAATGGTGGCTGGATTTTCTGCGCCGCGCAGGCGCCTCGAACCGCATCAACTTGGAGGCCGTGGAAAGTTATGTCTCCCAGGTGAAAGCCGAGGCCAACCCGCGCCGCAAGCTGCTTTTCCCGTTCATGCAGCTCGCCGTGGCTGTGTTGCGCCGCTCGCGCTGGGCGCGTAGCGTTTTACTCCGCGCCCAAAGCCGCTTCACTCCCCGCTTATACGCTGGCATGTTCGAAAAGTACCAGCCCGGCCTGGTGGTGGCCAGCACCCCCGGTTGGCGCTTCGATCGCTACCTGCTGCGTGAAGCCAATGGGCATGGTATTCCCACCGCTTCCGTGATCGTCGGTTGGGATAATAGCAGCAGCTACAGCTTGCCTGGCGCCCCGGTGGACTGGATCACTTGTTGGTCCGCGATCCAGAAGGAAGAACTGGTCCGCGGTTCCGATTGGTTGCCGGAGCGCGTCCATGTGAGTGGTATTCCTTCTTACGACGGTTATTTCAAAAAAGATTGGGTGTTGCCTCGCGACCAATATTTTAAACAACATGGTTTGGATCCCATACGAAAGTTGATCAGCTACGCCAGCAGCTTCATCACCTTTTCTCCCAACATTCAAAATATCGAGGCGCTGGCCGAATTGGTTTCGACTGACCAACTGGCTGCCCCCAGCCAGTTGCTGGTCCGCTTGCACCCCAATCACTTCATGGACGTGGCCCGTTTCGCCGACGAGCGAGAACAGATTCGTGTCCTGGCGGAAAAGTTTCCGCATGTTCACGTCGTCGAACCTGTGCCCCTGGGCGGCTCTTTGGGCTATTATTCAGGGGAGGACATGCCTGAAAAATCTTCGATGATGGCTTATTCCGACGTGTTCGTCACCGTCTACTCAACCATGGTCGTGGAAGCTGCCGTGCACCAGCGGCCGGTGGTAAGTGCCTGCATTGATTCGACAGTGGGCTGGCCCGGAAAGTTCACCTTGCCGCTGTCGCGCATTGGCGATTGGCCCACGCATTCTCGCTTCCGCAATTCTGCTGCCGGCCGGGTTGCCTACACCAAAGCGGAGTTGGCCGAGGTGATCAATTATTATCTTCACAATCCACAAGCCGAAATGGATGAACGCCGCGCCTTCATCGACCGCGAATGCACCTTCACCGATGGCAGCGCCGGGCGCCGCACGGGTGAATACCTGCTCTCCCGGTTAGGAAAACGCGCATGAGCAGCCGTTTCAGCCGGGCATGGCGCCTGCTTTTCACCGGACAGGTGGAAACCAGCGGCCAGCGCGAGATACCGCCGATCAACGCTGAAGACCTGGCGGAGATCCAGCAATTCTTTCCCATGCCGAAATTCTTCATTTTCGGCCACGCCCGTTCCGGGACAACGCTGTTGGCTCGCTTGATCCGCTTGCACCCCGATGTGCACTGCAACTGGCAGGCGCATTTTTTCACCCGCCCTCCCTTGCTAAGCGGCTTGCTTGCCGACCAGAAATTCGAGGACTGGTTGTCGCGGCCTAGCAACCGCTGGAACCGCGGCCGCGACCTGACGCCGGTGGCTTTGCGCGCCATGAGCGATTACATCCTGGAGCGTGACGCCGTGCGCGAAGGCAAAACGGTGGTGGGCGACAAAAGCCCCAATGCGCTGCTGGGCGGCCAAGCAGTGCGAGAAGCGCACCGTATTTACCCCGACGCAGCCCTCATTTACATCGTTCGCGATGGTCGCGATACGTTGGTCTCACATCGTTTCCAGAATTTTATTGATGGCGTCCAATTCCTTACCCGCGCCGATCTCAAATTGCGGGATGCATTTGCCCGCGACCCCGAAGCGTTCCTTTCCGGAAAAAAGTCTGTGTTTACCTTTCAGGCGCTCAAGCACATGGCAAAAAGCTGGGCGCAGAATTTAATCGAAACCGATCTCCTTGGCCACCAGCTCTACGGCGATCGATACTTCTCTCTTCGTTACGAAGACCTGTTGGCCCGACCGTATGACATGCTTTCCAAGGTCTGGGCTTTCCTGGGAGTGAACCCGGACACTTTAGAGCCGCGCGTAGAGCAGGAAATGGCTCAAAACCCGGACGCGGATTGGCAAAACCAAAAAGCACCCGACCTGGCTGCAGCCCTGGAAAAGGGCAAGCGCGGTTCCTGGAAGCAGCTTTTCACTGAGACGGACAAGCGGCAATTTAAAGCGGTCGCTGGAGACGTGTTGATCAGCTGGGGCTACGAACAAAACCTGGATTGGTGAGATGAGATTCCTCATTGCCGGTTTTGGCTCCATCGGCCGCAGGCATTTCCGCAATCTGCGCGCCTTGGGCGAGCGTGACCTTCTGTTCTATCGCACTGGCCTCAGCCAGCTTTCCAATGAGGAACTGGTTGGCGTACCCGTAGAAACGGATCTGGAAGCTGCCTTAGCGCATAAACCGGATGCGGTGATCGTGGCTAATCCCACCGCGCTGCATCTGGATGTAGCCATCCCGGCCGCTCAGGCTGGCTGCCACCTCTTGCTGGAAAAACCTCTCTCCCACAACTTGGAGAGAGTAATCGAGTTGGAAAAAGCGGTGAAAACCCGCGGCAGCCGCGTGCTGATGGGTTTTCAATACCGTTTCCATCCCGGCCTGCAAAAGGCCAGTGAACTGATTGCGCAGGGTGAATTGGGCAGGCCGCTGTCTGCCCGCGCCCATTGGGGAGAATACCTACCCGGCTGGCACCCTTGGGAAGACTACCGCCAGGGCTACAGTGCCCGCAGCGAACTGGGGGGTGGCGTAGTGCTCACTCTCAGTCATCCCTTCGATTATTTGGTCTGGTTGCTGGGGAAGGCGGACGCTGTTTGGACTTCAATCGTCCGTAGCGGCGAATTGGACATCGAGGTCGAAGACCAGGCAGAGGTGGGGTTGGAATTCAGTAGTGGGGCGCTTGGTTCAGTGCACTTGGATTATTTGCAGCAGCCCGCTTCCCATTGGCTTGAAGTGGTCTGCACGAAGGGCACCTTGCGATTGGATTTCAATAGCGGGTTATTAAAAATCTCTCGGGCTTTGACCGGCGGGGAACAGGAGTTCCTGCCACCAGCGGGCTTTGAGCGCAACGACCTTTTCTTAGCCCAAATGCGCCATTTTCTCGAGGTGGTCAAAGACAAAGCTGCGCCGCTCTGCACCCTGGCAGAGGGGCGCAATGCACTGGAACTCGCCCTGGCGGTGCATAGCTCGGCGGCCGAGGGGCGCAAAATTAAACTTTAGGTCAATTCTGGGGCGGGATCAGGTCCCAGAGAATGTTGGGGGAACCCTCGCGAAGATAATACGGGATGCCGTCGATCACATAAACCTGGTAATTGACCAAATACGGGGCAGCTTGCTCCTCAGTATTATCCCAGAGCTGAGCCACCACATCCGGCTGCAATTCTCCGATCGAATACGCATAATCCCATTTATTGTGCCCAGGGCGATAGCTGCCAGGTTCAAACAAGCTGGAATTGATGTGCACCGGTCCCCGTGCAACGGTAGCATCGTTCTTCCCCAGGAGATCGATACTGGTGCGCTCTGAGAAATAAGGGATATTGCCGGCAGTCACCACGGCAATGGTCGCATCCTTTGTGGTTACCTCTCGCAACGCCAATCCCATCCGCGCGTAACGCTCTACGCTTTCAGTGAACATGGGTTTTTCAACCAGCGTCCATTTGGCGATGCCGTCATTGACCAGCAGGGTGTTGAAACTAAACAAGCTAAAAAGGCTGAAGGCGATCAGGAAAGCACCCGCTGCAGATGGTGCCCACCTGGCCTTCTTCCACTCTGTGATTAGGAGCCGGTCATATAAAAGGCCCACGGTGTGGGCAAATAAGATGAAGAAAACCGGCATGACTGCAGCAATGAAGCGGTTGGCTCCGCCCACGTGCTCCCAGGCATCACCTCCCACATAGACGCTGTAGATAACCTGCCCAAGGAAAACTGTAACTAACGGCCAGAGGATTTTGCGTTTGTCCAGCGCGGGCAGCGCCAGCGGGATGGCCAACAGCACCCAATTCGACGCCCACACAAAATCCCAGAAGCGGCGCAGGCCAATGCTTATGCGTAGGATCAAAGAAACCCCGCTCAGTTTTAAATAATAGGTGTTTGGCAGCCAGTCCCCGTAATAAGCGATGCGAAAAACCGTGAGCGCCCCCCACACCACGGCCACAGCTCCCAGGCCCCAGCCCAAGTGCTCTTTGCGCCGCTTTTCGTCGATCCAGGCGAAGGCGGCTGTGGCCGCCAAGGCGGGGGCCGCCGCATCCATGCGCAGCAGCACGCTGAGGCCGAAAAGCGCGTACATCCAGGGTGAAAACTTCCTGCGTTTGAAAGCGCTTACCCCAAACAATAATGCCGAGTTAAGCAGCAAGGCCTCTAGTCCCACCTCCATTCCTTGCAGGCTCCAGTTGTTAAGTGGAAAGTAGAAGGCTGTGAAGAAGGCGGCTAATAGAGGCACGATTTTGTTTTCGGTAAGCTGTTCAGCCAGTAATTTGATAACCGCCACATTAACCAGCAGGATAAGCAAACTGAATACTTTCACATAAAAACTGGTTTGGGTTAAGGCGAGGGGAAAGAGGTGAATCACCGCCATAACCAGCACCCACAGCGGGTTGCTGAAACCTTCGACCCTTTCGCCGCCCGCATTCCACACCAGGCCTTGCCCCTGCGCCAGGTTCTTTGCGTATTGCATGGAGATCATGGCGTCGTCGAACAAGGCGTGTATTTGCTGGCCGTCAGTATTTACCGCCGTACGCTGGATGAACGCCCATCCATATAAAGCGAAGGCGACCAGCAGCGGCAAGAAAAGAACTTGGTGCAAGCTTGGTGGTTTCATATTGCTTTTTATGGTCCGATCCGGCTAGTCACCAGATCCCACAACACGTGTTCCGAATCGACCCGGATATACAGCGGGAAGCCGTCGATCTCAAAATATTCATACCCCCCGGCATCAAGGTAAGGCGCCATCTCGCGGCTGCTGCCCCAGATCTGTGCCACGATATCCGGCTGGAGTTCGACGATGGAATGCTGGTAATCCCACTTATTGTGGCCCGGTCGAAAGATTTCCTCGACGTTGTCAAACGATCCACCACTTTCATGCGGCAGGCTGCGCGCTACCACTTTGTCGCTCTTACCCAGCATGTCGATCCCGGCCCGTTCGGCAAAATAGATGATGTTACCGGCGGTCACCACCGCGATGCGCGCCTGCTCATCGGTGATCTGGTGGATGAGCAGCCCTAGAGTGACGTAGCGCTGTGTCCCGGCGACGAAAATTGGCCGCTTGAACGTAGCCCACTTCTCAAAAGCGTCGTTTTCTTTGATCACATTGAAGCTAAATAGGCTGGCGAGAACAAACGCGCCCAGCATGGCCTGGCTCAGCCAGGGGGTCCAGCCGCCTGATCGCAGGTTTACAAGCATGCGACGCAGGCGGTCGGCAGCTTGCACAAAGAGCAAGAAGAACAGTGGCATGGCCAGCGCAATGAAGCGGTTGGCGCCGCCTTTGTGCTCCCAGGCGTCACCCCCCACATAGATGCTGTAAGCCACCTGGCCCAGCAGCAATCCAAACAGCAGTAGGGTGGGCGGGTCCGGCCAGAGCAACAAAAGCAGCAGTGGCAGGACCATCAAAAACCAGCCCGAGTCCCAAATAAAATCCAAGAACACTGCCAAGCCGCGCTGGATCCTGTTGGCCAAGGGGACACCTACTACTTTTAAATAGTAGGTATTGGGCAGCCATTCTCCGTAGTACCAGAAGCGCAGGGCGGTCTGCACCCCGACGGATCCTAGCAATAAGCCAAGTCCCCACGCCAAATGGTTTTTTCTCCGTGCCGGATCTTTCCAGGCAAAAAAGGCGCTCATTACGATTAATGGCACCGCCATATCAATGCGCACCAGCGTTCCCAAGGCAAGCAGCACGTAAGGCCAGGGCGAAAAGCTGGCTGCTTGCCAGCTCCGCAAAGCTAGCCATACCGCCGTGTTCAGCAGCAGAGCCAGCAAGCCCACTTCCATGCCTTGCAGGCTCCAGTTGTTCAGGTGAAAGTAAAACGCTGTCAAGAAGACCGCCAGCAACGGCGCCAGCAGGCCCTCCAAATACTGCCTGGCGATCATCCAGATCACCAAAAGGTTGGCAAATAAAAAGACAGCCCCGCTGATCTGCAGGGCCAGGCTAATCTGGGAACTGGCGATGGGGAATAAATGAAAGAACGCCATGTAAAAGACCCATAAGGGATTGCTAAACCCCTCCACCCGCTCTCCGCCTGTATTCCACACCAGGCCGTGGCCGTCCGCCAGGTTGCGGGCGTACTGCATGGAGATCATGGCGTCGTCGAACAGGGCATAATAATGCTGGCCATCCACCTCGAAACTGGTGCGCTCGATGAAGCGAAAAGCGTAGATAGAAAAGGCGGCCAGGATCAGAAGCAACCCCGCCAGGCTGAACAGGATGGCGTTTTTCGGCGTGATGCTCGGAGGCCTTAACATGTCAGTGGCATTATAAACACTGGTACTCTCGAATAGTCCCCAACGAAGTTTTAATTATTTTAACGAGGTGGGGGTGGTGCCCACATGAGGCAGGTACCCATTACCCATTCCAACATCCACGCACAGCTATGTTGGAAGTGTATGGGAGGCCTCAAGGCGCTTGGCGGCCCCAAAGGTGAGTGAAAACGGCAAAAGCCCGTGCATATGAGGTATTAAAGCACGGAATCGAGTATTCCGGCCTGTATTCGCCGCTTTGTCAAGGAAAAAACTTAAGGCGGAAGAGGGAGAGGGATTACCAGCGCCAATTTGCAATTCTTCATGGTATTATTTCCGACGCAGCCCCCTTGACAGCCTGCTTAGATAAGCAGGCTGTTTTGTGCGGGTTAAAAATCAAATATTTGGAGTTCAGATGGCAGTCCTAGAAAAACAAAAAACAAAACTAACCACCCCCTATGGCGGCGCTCTGGTCAACCTGGTCAAGAGCGGCGCTGAACGCGAAGCGCTGATCGAACTGACCAGCAATCTGCCGGACGTGCGCATTTCCCAGCGCTCCCTGCATGATTTGGAATTGTTGGCGGTTGGGGCTTTCTCGCCCCTAGATCGTTTCATGGGCAAGGCCGACTACGAACACGTGATGGATGAGATGCGCCTGGCCAATGGCATGCTCTTCCCCATCCCTATTACGCTCACTGTGAAAAAAGAAGAGTTGCCCAAAGGCGCTGAGCAGGTAGTCCTGCGCAATGTGCGCAACAATGCATTTGCCATCATGGATATCGAGGAGACCTTCTCCTGGGACCCGCAGGTCGAAGCCCGCAAGGTGTTAGGTACCACGGATCCCCGCCATCCCCTGGTCTCCGAAATGATCCGTTGGGGAGATGTGTGCATCTCCGGAAAGCTGCAGGTATTCGAGCTCCCCGCCTACAGCGACTTCGCTGAATTGCGTCGTACACCAGGCGAAGTGCGCGAGCAATTGGAGCTCATGGGCAATAACAACGTGGTCTTTTTCCAGACGCGCAATCCCATGCACCGCATCCACGAAGAGCTTACCAAGCGCGCCGCCGAGCAAGTGAATGGCAGCCTGGTGATCCATCCCGTGGTAGGAATGACCAAGCCCGGCGATGTGGACCATTACACCCGCGTGCGCGTCTACCGCGCCCTGGTCGAAAATTATTACGACAAAAGCAACACCATGCTGAGCCTATTGCCCCTGGCCATGCGTATGGCCGGACCGCGCGAGGCGGTGTGGCATGCCCTGATTCGCCGCAACTATGGCGCCACGCATTTCATCGTGGGCCGCGATCATGCCGGCCCCGGTAAAGATGCTTCCGGTAAGCCTTTCTATGGCCCCTATGATGCCCAGGAATTGCTTGCCAAACACCAGGACGAAGTCGGTGTGCACATGCTGCCTTTCAAAGAACTGCTCTACCTGGCAGATGATGGGCGGTATGTGGAAGCGGGCACGGAACCCAAAGGGGCGCGCATCTTGAATATCTCTGGGACCCAGGTCCGCGATGACTATTTAGCCAAAGGCAACTATCTGCCTGAATGGTTCACCCGCCGCGAAACCTCCGAGATCTTGATGGAAATGTATCCTCCCCGCCACAAGCAAGGCTTCTGCTTGTGGTTCACCGGTCTCAGTGGCGCCGGCAAATCCACCATTGCCCAGATCGTGACTTCCATGCTTATGGAGCATGGGCGCCAGGTGACCGTGCTAGATGGCGATGTGGTGCGTACTCATCTCTCCAAGGGGCTCGGCTTCAGCCGGGAAGACCGCGACACCAACATCCTGCGCATCGGCTTTGTGGCCGGCGAGCTGGTGCGCCAACATGGCGCTGTGATCTGCGCCGCCATCAGCCCCTTCCGCGCCGCCCGCAACGAATGTCGTAAGATGGTCGGGGAAGAGCGCTTCCTGGAAGTCTTTGTAAACACGCCTATTGAGGTTTGCGAACAGCGCGACGTAAAAGGTCTGTATGCCAAAGCCCGCCGCGGGGATATCAAGGGCTTCACGGGGGTAGATGACCCTTACGAGGCGCCTCCAAACCCGGAGATCATGGTGGATACAGTAAAGAACTCTCCCGAGCAGAATGCCCGGCAGATCGTTCAATACCTGGAAGAACGCGGCTTGCTGCTGCCCACAACCAACCACCGGGCCGAAAAAGCTGCATAATTAAGGGGCAGCTCTGCCCCGATAAATGGCAAACCTGGCTAAGTCCTTTGACTTGAGTGGCCGCGTCGCCGTGGTAACCGGCGGCGCCGGTCTGCTCGGGCGCCAGTTTTGCACGACGCTGGCCGAGGCGGGAGCTGCGGTGCTGGTTGCCGATATAAATCAGGCGGCAGCCCAGCAGCTTGCCAAAGATCTGCTTGCGTCCGGCCAAAAGGCCGCGGCGCAAGCCGCCGACGTTGGCGATCCGGCCTCCGCGCAGGCCATAGTCGCCGCAGCCGTGCGGCAATTTGGCCGTCTCGATATCCTGGTCAATAGTGCCGCTCTCGATCCCAAGTTCGACCAAACTGGCCAGGGCAAACACAGCCGCGCCTTCGAGGATTATCCCCTCCCGGCCTGGGAGGCCGCTTTGCGGGTCAATCTCACCGGGGCCTTCCTTTGCTCTCAAGCTGCCGTCCAGCCTATGTTGAAGCAAGGCGGCGGAGTCATCATTAACCTCTGTTCCACCTACGGCCTTGGCGGGCCGGACCAGCGCATCTATCAGAAGCCGGGGGAGGCCCCGCAATACAAGCCCGTCGATTACAGCGTGACGAAGGCCGGCATCCTCGGGCTGACCAAATACCTGGCCACTTATTACGGGGAAAAGAACATCCGCGTTAATGCCCTTACACCCGGCGGCGTTTTCAACGCCCACGACGAGCAGTTCACTCAGGCTTATTCAGCTCGCACGGTGTTGGGACGCATGGCCCAACCCGAAGAGATGAACGGCGCTCTGCTCTTCCTGGCCTCCGATGCATCCAGCTATATGACAGGGGCAAACCTGGTGGTGGATGGAGGATGGACAGCTTGGTGAGCGCGAAACGACTCGAGGTCCTGGCTATTGTGCCGGCGCGTGGCGGCTCGAAAAGCATCCCTCGCAAAAACGCCCGTCCCTTTCTGGGCCATCCTTTACTGGCCTACAGCATTGCGGCCGGCTTGCAAGCCAAAAAGGTGAACCGGGTGATCGTCTCAACCGATGACCAAGCTCTGGCTGACCTTGCCCGCAAATACGGCGCTGAAGCGCCCTTCTTGCGACCTGCCGAGTATGCGCAAGATGACACGCCAGACCTTCCCGCCTTTCAGCATGCGCTGCGTTGGCTGGCTAAGCACGAAAAGTACCGCCCGGATATTGTTGTGCAATTACGCCCGACTTCTCCTTTGCGCCCCAGGGATCTGGTCGACCGCGCCGTGGAGACACTGCTTACCCATAAAAACGCAGATTCCGTTCGCGGGGTAGTTCCTGCCGGACAGAACCCTTATAAGATGTGGACCTTTGCTAAAAATGGTTCCATGCAGCCCTTGCTGAAGGCCAAAAACATTCGTGAGCCCTACAATGCGCCGCGCCAGAGATTGCCGCAGACCTATTGGCAAACCGGCCATATCGACGCGATTCGTACTGCCACTATCCTCGAAAAGAAGAGCATGAGCGGCGATGTGTTTTGGCCGCTGCTCATTGACGCGCGCTACGCTGTGGATATCGATACGCTCAAAGATTGGAGGCGCGCAGAAGGACTGGCAGCCAGTAACGAACTCGACCTTGTACGTCCGGGAGCGGCTCCGCGGCCGCTGCCAAAGCGGGTTAAATTGCTGGTCATGGATTTTGACGGCGTGCTGACCGATAACCGCATCTGGGTGGATGAAGTGGGCAAAGAACAGGTGGCCGCCAACCGCAGCGACGGCTTGGGCATCTGGATGCTCGCGCAAGCCGGGGTGGACGCTGTGGTGATCTCCATGGAAGAGAACCCGGTGGTGGCTGCCCGCTGTAAGAAACTGGGCATTCCATACAAAAAAGGAATTGAAAACAAAGGGCCAGCCTTGAAGGAGCTCCTAGCCGAGCGCTCCGTTTCCCCAGAGGAAACTGTCTTCCTGGGCAACGACACCAACGATCTGCCTTGCTTCCCATTGGTGGCTTGCGGAATTGCCGTAGCGGACGCACACCCTGAGGTATTGGGGAAGGCGGATCTCGTTTTGAGCAAACGTGGCGGCCAGGGTGCTGTGCGCGAACTGTGTGACCTGATCCTGGCGAATAACCCCAAGGAGACTAAATGAAGCGCGAGCTACGCATTGGCAAGCAGCTTGTCGGCGAGGGATATCCCACATTCATCGTGGGCGAGATCGGTATCAACCACAACGGCGATATTGAAATTGCCAAGCAGTTGATCGACCTGGCCAAGTGGGCTGGCGCCAATGCGGTCAAATTTCAAAAACGAACCCCTGAACTGGCTGTCCCTGCCGATCAAAAAGATAAAATGCGCGAGACTCCCTGGGGTTACATTAGTTATTTGGACTATCGTCGCAAAGTGGAGTTTAGTGAAGCGCAATATCGCCAGATCGAAGTCCATTGCAAACAAAAAGGCCTGGATTGGTTTGTTTCCGTATGGGACGACGAGTCGGTGAATTTCATGGAGGCATTCGACACCCCCTGTTACAAAGTGCCCTCCGCTTGTCTGACCGACCATAATTTGCTCGAGCAACTTAGAAAAACGGGCAAACCCATTATCCTCTCCACGGGCATGTCAACCATGGAACAGATCAAGGCCGCGGTTGAGGTATTGGGTGTCGATAACCTGATGCTGACCCACACCACCAGCACCTATCCTTGCGAGCCGGAAGAACTGAACCTGCGCATGATTGACACCTTACGCCAGGCCTTCCCGGTGCCCGTGGGGTATTCAGGGCACGAGGTTGGCCTGGTGATTTCAGCCGTGGCGGTGGCCCTGGGAGCTTGCCTGGTGGAGCGTCACATCACCCTGGACCGCGCCATGTGGGGAAGCGACCAGGCAGCCTCGGTGGAGCCGGGCGGCCTGCAACGGCTGGTGAAATATATCCGCGTTACCGAGCAGGCTTTAGGCGATGGGAATAAACGTGTGTACGACAGCGAAAAACCCTCGCTGCAGAAGCTCAGACGCGTTCAATAGGGCATGATCGCGCCATTGGGCGCACAGGCGACTTGTTCAAACGCATTGTCTCGAAATTTCAAAGCTGGAAAACTAATCGCCGTATTGCCCGGCTAGCCCGCGGTGTTGCGCGCCACGCCGACCCCGATAGCGGGGCGCGTCCCGTAATCTTTTTCAACGCTTCCGCTCGCCTTGGCCACCTGAGCCAGAATGCCGCTTTTTCTTTGCTGGCATCCTGGGGCTTACGCTTGGCCGGGCTGCGTATTATTCACTTTGTATGTAATCGCGGCATGAGCCGCTGTGTGCTGGGCACCAACCCCGATAACCCGGCCCAGCCACCGCCTTGCGCGGCCTGCGTGGCACAATCCGAGCGCGTGTTTGCCGGCGCCGAGGCCCGCTGGTTCAGCTATCAAGAAGATCCCGGTTTAGCCCGTGCCTTGGAAGGCTTGGCTCTCTCGGATTTGAGCAAGTTCACACATGCTGGTTGGCCTCTGGGGGAGCTGGTGCTGCCCGGGCTTCGCTGGGCTCTGCGCCGCCACCACCTGCTGGACGATGAACCCACCCGTTTCCTTTATAGGCAACACATTCTCTCCGCTTTCAATGTCGGCAAGGAGTTTGAGAAACTGCTCGAAGAAACTACCCCGCAGGTCGTGGTGCTCTTCAACGGCATCATGTACCCTGAAGCCGTGGCGCGCTGGCTGGCCAGGCAGCGCGGCCTGCGTACCGTTACCCACGAAGTAGCTTTGCTGCCGCTCTCCGCATTTTTTACCGAGGGGCAGGCTACTGCCTATCCGATGGACATCCCTGCCGATTTTCAATTGAACCCCACGCAGAACCAGCAACTTGATGCTTATCTGCAGGAGCGGTTTCAGGGTCAATTTACCATGGCGGGTATTCGCTTCTGGCCCGATATGCAAGACCTGGGTACTGACTTGCTGGAGAAAATTTCCAAATTCAGAAAGGTCGTGCCGGTCTTTACCAATGTAATCTTCGACACCAGCCAGATACATGCCAATACCCTGTTCCCCCATATGTTCGCCTGGTTGGATCAGGTGCTCGAATTAATTAGAGCTCACCCCGACATCCTGTTCGTTATCCGCGCCCATCCAGATGAAATACGCCCCGGTACCCGCAAACAAAGCCGGGAGAGCGTTCAAGGCTGGGTGCAAGCCAGAGGGGTGGACAAATTAGCCAACGCGGTCTTTGTGGAATCGGGTTCTTACCTTAGCTCCTATGCGCTCATCCAACGCGCCCACTTTGTGACGGTCTATAACTCCTCCATCGGCCTGGAAGCTTCGATCCTGAACAAGCCCGTGCTTTGCGCCGGCGCGGCGCGTTACACCCCGTACCAGACCGTGTTTTATCCAGGCTCTGCTGCGGAGTACACACGAGTAGCGCGAGAATTCCTGGGCGCGGAAAAAGTGGACCAACCTGCTGAATTCGTTACGGAAGCGCGCCGGGTTTTGTATTTCCAACTCTTCCGCACCGCGCTGCCTTTTGGCGATTATTTGCTAGCCCACTCGCGGATGGGTTATGTGGAGCTTAAATCTTTCCCGATCGAAAGCCTGCATCCTCAACATTCCCCTGCCATCCAGGCCATCCAGGCCGGCGTTGTAAACGGCGACCCTTTTCTGGTATAAGACTCAAATGCCCTCAATCATGAACGAGAGCGCTCTATTGGAGGATCTCCGCAGCCTGATGGCCGAAATTTTCCGCGTTGCCCCCGACCAAATCGGGCCGGAAGCCCAGTTAGGCGAACTGCCGCAATGGGATTCCATGGCTCACATGGATTTGATGGTGGCTTTGGAATCGCGCTTCGGCATCGAGATC
>Ga0209521_10001839_pt1 | contig 17314 bp, 16 predicted proteins | sample Rifsed19ft4_FD_184016 | JGI IMG/M metagenome (GOLD analysis project Ga0209521, IMG submission 184016) | Soil microbial communities from Rifle, Colorado, USA - sediment 19ft 4 (version 2) | ecosystem: Environmental > Terrestrial > Deep subsurface > Rock core/Sediment | place: Rifle, Colorado...
GCTTCCCGTCCACGTTCAGGGCGAGGTCCATCGGCACCTCGATTCGCTCGCGGAACTTCGCGAGGACCGGCTTCGCGGCGGCGACTTGGTCCGCATACGTGTCGATCTCCTTCTCGAGCACGGAGCGCGTCGGCGTCCCGAGGTCGATGCCCTGCGCCTCGAGGAACAGGAGGCCGACCGCCCCCGTCGTGAGGACTCGGTCGACGACCCCCCGCTCGAGCATGTGGCGGGTCACCGCCAGCGAGTCGTCCGCCTTGATGCCGCCAAAGATCGCGATCTTCGGCCGCTCCTCAGAATTCAGCGCGCGCGTCAGCATCGTGAGCTCCCGCTCCACGACCCGCCCCGCGACGGTCGGGAGAGCCTCGCAGAACCCGACGATGCTCGGCTGCGCGCGGTGCGCGGCCGCGAACGCGTCGAGCACGAAGTACTCCGCGAGGGGCGCGAGGCGGCTCACGAGGTGGCTCTTCGCCATCTTCTCGATCGACTTCTCGGAGAACGCGTCCTCCTCCGCGTAGAACCGCGTGTTCTCGAGGACGATCACCTCTCCCGGGTGGAGGCCCTTGATCGCGTCCTGGGCGGTCTTCCCGATGAGGCTGTCCACGTACCGCACGGGCCGCCCGAGGAGCGCCCCCATCCGCTCCGCGTGGCTCTCCAGGGGCACGCAATCGTCCTTCCCCGCGCGACCCTGGTGCGCCAGCACGGCGACCTTCGCCTCCCGCAGGTCCCGCAGCGTGGCGAGGTGCTCCCGGATCCGCGCGTCGCTGAGGATGCGGCCCGTCTTCGGGTCCAGGGGCGAGTTGATGTCGACCCGGACGAGCACCGTCTTCCCGGCGAGGTCGACGTCGTCCAACGTCAGGAACTCGCCCACGATCCGCGGGAACGAGGGGTCGCGTTATAGAGCTTTTGACACTTTCACACCACCGACCGGATCTGCTTATGGTCCGGACGGCCCTGCACCTCCCGTGCTGGAGTCGGAACTCCTCCCGCCGATCGAGCGCCACTTCGCTGCGCAGGGACTCCGCACGGTCCCGGAGGTCACGGTCGCGGGCCATCGGGCGGATCTCGTGGCCGTGTCGGAGGGGTCGTTCGTGGCGGTGGAGCTGAAGGTCCACGAATGGCGGCAGGCCCTCCGGCAGGCGATCGCGTACCAGGTGTGGGCCCCGCTCGCATACGTCGCGCTTCCGTTCTCGCGTGCGCTACACGTGAGCCGCCACCGGCATCGGTTCGAGGCGGAGGGCATAGGTCTCCTGGCCGTGCTCGGGGACGAGGTCCGGACGTTCCTCCCGGCTATGCCCTCCGCGCGGCTGTTCCCCGCGCTCTCCGACCTCGTTCGCCGCCAGCTCGGACCTCCCGCCCTCCCGTTGGACGCGTTCTCCTAGATTGACCCGAGAACGTTATTATGGGAATCCCCTATGTGGCGAGTCAGGGACCGACCCTGCCCTCCGAAATCGTTTTGCCTGAAGGGAAACTCGTCCGGACGGCGTCCGGCGGGACGGACGCGCTCAAGAAGGCGCTCGTCGACCTCAAGCGGTACTCCTTCTCCGGATACATCAAGACGATCTTGCAGGGCCCAGGCGGCGGCTCGATCGGATACGTCGTCGTCTCGGAGGGGACGCCGGACCTCGCCCTCCACGCGACGGAGAAGGGGAGCCGCGAGGGCAAGGCCGCGCTGAAGGCCGTGTGGGAGGACTCGTACGCCCCGAAGTGCACGATCGAGATCCACGCGAAGGTCGACATCGAGAAGATCCGCGCGTCGTTCCCGAATGCAGGCCTCGAGCGGGTGGCGCGCGCGGCGCCCCCCGCACCGAAGGTCACGAAGCCGACCCCACGGACCGTACCCCCGGAGACCCAGGCCAAGGTCCGGGCCTGGCGAGATGCCGGGTACGACGTGGAGACCCTGGAGGCGGTCCTCCGGGCGGGAGGCGAGGCAGCCGCGGCCGCGCTGGGGGAGTTCGAGACCGCCATCGCCCGTATGGAACCCCTCCTCCGAGACCTGGACGGGATCACTGAGCCCGCCCTCCACGACCGCGTCGCGGCGTTGCGCGAGGGAGCGCGGGACCCCCTGAACGCGAACCGCGTCGCGGCGGAGGTCGCGAGCCTGCAGGAGGAGGCGGAGCGGCTCTCCCGTGCGGCCCAGGGCCCTCGGACGGAGGAGGACCGCGAGCGGGAACTCCAGGACCGCGCGCGACGGGTGTTCGACATGATCGTGAGACACCGCGCGGCGGAGGGGAAGCCCGCGGACATCTCCGAGGTCCAGGTCGCGCGGGCCCTCGAGGGGAAGCCGACGACGCGCGACGAGCGGACGAACCTGATCCGACAGTACACGTTCGACACGTACGTCGTCGGCCCCAGCAACCGGTTCGCCCACGCCGCGAGCGTGGCGGTCGCGAGGTCGCCGCACAGCGCGTACAACCCGCTCTTCGTCACGTCCGGATCGGGCCTGGGCAAGACGCACCTCATGAACGCGATCGGGAACGCGATCCTCTCCGGGAGCGGTGAGGCGAGGGTCCTATACGTCACGGCCGAGGGATTCAGCAACGAATTCAAGGAGGCCCAGGCCGCCGGGCGGCTCCAGGAGTTCCGGGAGAAGTTCCGGACCCTGGATGTCGCCCTCCTCGACGACGCGCACTTCCTCTCCGGGAAAGGCGACGTGCAGGAGGAGCTGTTCCACACGTTCAACGACCTGTACAACGCGAACAAGCAGATCGTGCTGACGAGCGACCGTCCGCCCAAGGAGATCCCCGACCTGGAGGACCGCCTCGTGTCGCGCTTCGAGTCTGGCCTCATCGCGGACATCCAGCCGCCGGAGTACGAGACGCGGGTCGCGATCCTCCGCCGGAAGGCGCAGGACGCGGGGACCCCGGTCGACGACGAGGTGATCGCATACATCGGGCAGCGCGTCGAGGACAACATCCGGGAGCTGGGCGGCGCGCTCAACCGGGTCGTGGCCTTCTCGCAGCTCATGGGTCAGCCGGTGAGCCTGGACCTCGCGAAGGAGGTGCTCAAGGAGCTTCGCGAGGGGGAGGCCATCCGCGCCGGCGCGAGGCTCGAGGAGGCGGGCCGGGGGATCCAGCCGGGTCACGCGTACCTCATCGAGGAGGACCGGCCGGACCATGCCTTCGCCCTCCTGCGGAGGGCACTTGGGACCGAGGCCCGGGGCCTGATCGTGACCCGCCAGAACCCCAAGCGCGTGCGCGAGAAGCACGACGTCGCGGCGTATCGGATCCTGTGGCTCACGGAGCGGGAGAGCACGGCGGTGGAGACGATCCCGCCGTCCCTGGAACGAATCATTCACGTGATCGAGGAGTTCATGAAGGAGGGCGAGCGCGGGGCGGTCATGATCGACGGCGTGGAGTACCTCGTGAGCAGCAGCAGCTTCGACGCCGTCCTTAAGTTCCTGCGCCGGCTGATCGACCACACGTCGGAGAGCCAGTTCGTCCTCCTCGTCTCCGCGAGCACGAAGACGCTGAAGGAACAGGAGATCAAGAACCTCGAGCGGGAGATGGAGGTGCTCGCCCTTTAGGCGGGCCCCATCTCCTGGCGGAACATCCGGACGAAGCGGACCGCGTCCGCGTACTCCTCGCGCTTCATGTGAATCGACGCCTGTTTCAGGTGCCCGACGGGCTTCGTCAGGTCCCCGCCCTTCACCTTCAAGTCCAGGAGCTCCGTGCGCGCTCGCTTCATCTCCCTCGTGAGGGCATCCGGAAGGGCCTTCATGAGCGCCTGGCGGGCCTGGACCGCGCATCCCGCAGCCTCGTCGTAATTCTTGGCGCCGATCGCCGCCTCGCCCCGGTTCAGGGAGACGTCGACCTCGCGGAGCGAGAGCCCGATGCCCTTCGCGTTCGCGGCGAGCTCCCGCACGGCCGTCAGCTCCGTCTGGACCTTCGCGGCGCCGCCCGCGCGGGCCTCGAACTCCTCTCGCGCGTCCTGAACCCGTTCCCCTACCGCGACGAAGTCCTTCGCGACAAGCGCGTCGATCGCCTCCGTGCACAGCTGGACGATCGCGCCGACCTCCACCCCGGACGCGCGCGCCCGCTCCGCGTCCCCGAGCACGCCCTCGATGCGCTTCGCGAGCTGGGAGGTGAATTCGCGTTCGAGCTGGAAGCGGGCGGAGCGGATCAGGGCGATCGCCCTCTGGACATCCCTCTTCTTGCCATGCGCGATCGCTTCGCTGATCAAATCCCTCTCCGCCCCGATCTCGACGCCGACCTTCCGGGCGGTGAGCAGGAGGGGCTTGACGTCGTTCACGAGCCGCGGAAGCTCCTTGTACATCGCTGCCCGGTCGAGCCTCGGCTCCTCGGGAGGGACGCCGCGGGACTCAACGAGGCCCGAGAGGCGCTCCATCAGCGCCGGACGCTCGACCCGCGCGGGATGGGCTGGGCGGCTCGCCTCCCGGATCGTCAGATCTGCAACGGCTCCGGGGCCGGAGGTTCGTTGCGCCTGCGGCGTCGCGACCGCGGCGGGAGGCTTCTCCGCGACGTCCGCATCTTCCGCGAACGCGACCCCGCAATTCGGGCACGTCTTCGCCTCCACATCGACGACCGCGCCGCAGAGGGGGCATTCGAACTGCTCGACCGCCTCGTCCGCGAAGTGCGCCCCGCATCCGGGGCAGACCTTGGCGGTGGCCGCGACGCGCGACCCGCAGTTCGGGCATTCGAACTCCGCCCCCGTCGGCACCTGCGTGCCCGCGAGGATGTCGTCCTCTGAGGGTCCCTTCGTTGCGATCGTCTTGATCTCTTCGAAGATGTCCGGGCGGACGTTCTTGCCCGCCACGATCGACTCGAGGATGTCGTCGATCGACTTCCCGTCCCCCGCGCGCGAGCGCGTCTCCGGGATTCCCTCGGCCCCGACGTCGAACAGGGAGAGGTCCGTCTTGCACTCCGCGCACCGTCGCGCGTCTGCGTCGATCACGGAGTCGCAGACTGGACAGACCTTTGTCTCCCCGCTCACCAACGGCATAACACCTTCTGGCTGCCAGCTCGCGGAATTCATTGAAGGATGCCCTCATTAAAAACCTATCGCCACGGATGATACACGCCGATACCCCGCGCCCCTTTTTCGGCCCCCTGTGGATAATGGCAGCGATACTGTTAAGTGGGTCGCGATTCTGACTCGTCCTCCGGGCTCGGTGGGGCTCGTGGTCTTCCGGAATTCCGTCGAAGGACTCGACAAGGTCTTCAAGACGGACATTGACCCGCCAAAGGTCCTGCTCGTCACGGGCCCGCCGGGGTCCATGAAGACGTCGTTCTGCTACGCGCTCATGTCGGAGTACCTCAAGCGGACCGGGGAGTTCGCGCTGTACACCACCCTCGAGGAGACCGTCCAGTCCCACCTCCGGAACATGGAGTCGCTCGGAATCGACCTGTCCATGAACATGCAGATCTCGGACTTCACCGACCTGCGGGATATCGACCAGATGGTCGGCGTGACGGAGCAGACGAACTACTTGGAGTTCATCGAGAAGATGCTCGCGCACTTCAAGTCGAAGCACGGAACGCAGTTCAAGCTGTTCGCCCTCGACTCCCTCGGCGCCCTGTACTCGCTCATGGAGGACATCTCCGCCATGCGGAAGCGGATGTTTTACTTCTTCAAGATGCTCCGGGACTACAGCCTGATTTCGCTCATCGTCATGGAGCGCGAGATGGGAGGCCAGAGCCAGCTTCTCGGCAACGAAGGGTTCCTCGTCGACGGGATCATCCACCTCGGCCTCGACCGGAGCCGCGGGAAGCTCACGCGGTTCCTGCAGGTCGAGAAGATGCGCGCGTGCGAACACAGCGTCGAGAAGCATGCCCTCGAGATACGGAAGGGCACGATTGCGGTCCTCGGGCCCATCTTCGACACGGGAGCGTGACGGAAACGACCCCGGGCTACCGCGAAAGGCTAATAATGGGGTGGCCATACGTGCGCAAATCCCTGATTCCAGGGGGGTAGTTCGATGGGCGGCTTGGACGTAGACGACATCATTGGACAGCTGCAGTCGAAGGCCTCCACCCTCAAGGCGAAGGAGTCGGAGCTGAAGGGGAAGGAGGCCCAGCTGGAGGAGGATCGGAAGGCCCTCGATGCCGAGCGTGCCCAGATGGAGACCGAACACGCGGCGCAGCGCGAGGCGATCCAGGAGGAGCGTGATTCCCTCGAAGGGCGGGAGAAGGGGATGCGCGCCCTCGAGAAGGAGCTCAAGGCCTCGGAGCGCGAACTCCAGGCGCGAGGCGAGACCCTGGACGGTCGGGAGAAACAGGTCCGGGAACGGGAGCAACAGTTCGAGGCCGCCCGGAGGGAGGTCGCGCAGGCCCAGGATGGGCTGAAGGCGCGCGAGGCAGAGCTCGCCGCCCGCCAGGACCAAGCTGTCGCCAAGCAGGAAGCGATCGCCGTCCGGGAGGAGGAGATTCACAGCGCGATGGAGGAGACTGCCGCGCGTAGGGCGGAGATCGTGAGTCGCGGGGAGGAGGCCATCCGGCTCCTGGAGCAACAGAAGGCGACCCTCGAGGAGCAGATCTCCAAGGGTCAGGAGCTCATCGAGCGGGAGAAGAGGCTCCATGCTGACGAGGATTCCCTCGCGACGACGAAGGCGAGGATCATCGCGGACCAGAAGAAGCTCGTCGCGAAGGAGAAGGAGCTCCTCGGGAAGGAGCAGGCCCTCGTGGGCCAGATGAGGACCGCGGCCGCGCCGCCGGCGGTTACGCCCGTCCCGACGGTCGCGACGCCCGCATCCGTGCCCGCGGCCAGGGCCCGGACCGAGGAGCCGGAAATCCGCGCGGCCCCGGCGGCCACCGAGATCCCCTGCCCGGCGTGCGGGACAATGGTCAGCTCGGACGCGGTGATGTGCTACGCGTGCGGGCACAGCCTCAAGGAGGAGGCCGCTGCGCCTGAGGCATCCGAAATCCCGTGCCCCGCGTGCGGGACGATGATCAGCTCGGACGCGATCATGTGCTACGCGTGCGGGCACAAGCTGCAGGAGGAGGCCTCCGCGCCGGAGGTGTCCGAGGTCCCCTGTCCCGCGTGCGGGACGATGATCAGCTCGGACGCGATCATGTGCTACGCGTGCGGGCATCGCATGGGCGGGGACACGGAGAAGAAGACGGTCCCCGTCAAGAAGGTCATGAAGAAGAAGGTCGTCTGACCCACGCCCGGCGAGGTTGGCCGCCCGACCCGATGAGACTCACTTGAGCTGCGTGAGCTTGTGCCCGTGCGGATAGTCGATCGCCCCGACGGGGCACACCTTCACGCACATGCCGCACTGCGTGCAGTCCTCGTTGAACGTCAGGTACACTTCGTTGAGGAAGATCGCGTTCGTCGGACACGTGCCCACGCAGGCTCCGCAGTGCATGCACAGCATGTCGTCGATTGCCATGATGCCGTTGTCGCGGACGGACGGCCGCACGGAGACCGCTTCAAGCATGGCGCTTCCGCCACTCCTCGATCGGAACGGCGAACTTCTTCTCGACTTCCTCACGGAAGTTCGGTCCCGTGTTGTACGCGCAGAACGGGATCACCTTGCCGTCGGGTGTCGCGTAGTGGATCACGCACCGCTTCACGCGCTCGATGTCGTAGTTGTAGTTGTCCTGGAAGTGCATGCCCCCGACGTACATCGTGGACCAGCTGAACTCGCTCACGCCGGACTTGTCGCCCTTCGTGAACATCGCGTTCAGGATCTTCAGGAACTTCCCGAGGCCCATGCCCTCCGGCGCGTTCTCCTCCTTGAAGTGCTTGCGGAGCAGGTTCAGCGCCTTGAGCTTGCTCGTGAACTTGATCTTCTTGTCCTTCGTCTCCTGGGCCAGCTTCCACATGTCCTCCATGAGGCCCTCGACGTCGACGAACCGGGTGATTGGGATCGGATCCTTGCCAGGCTCGAGGAACAGGTACGAGGCGAGGCCGCACGCAGGGTGGCTCGTGAACGCGGGCTTCGCGGTGCCCGTGAGGGCGGACACGAGCTCGCTGATCGGCGCCACGAAGGGCACGGGGTACCAGTCGTCGCGGCCGAGGTACCCGGTCTGCTGCTCGAGGTCGTACGCGAGGTCCGCCAGGGTGTACCGCAGCTTCCGGCGGTCCTCGTCCGGGATCCGCCCCGTCAGCGAAACCGGCTGGTAGTTCACGCCCTTGATCACGTCGCTGTTCTTGATCGCGAAGTTCAGGATCTCGCCGGCCTGGTCGTCGTTGAAGGAGTTCACCATCGTCGGCACGAGCACGATGGACGGGCGCTTCCCCGGCGGCATCTGCCGGACCTTCTCGATGACCCGCAGCTTGACGTCCATGAGCGGGCGCCCCCGGGCTTTGATGTAATTCTCCTCCTTCAGCCCGTCGAACTGAAGGTAGATCGTGTGGAGGCCCGCCTCCATGGACCGCTCCAGGAAGCCCTCCTCCGTCGCGAACTTAATCCCGTTCGTCGCGACCTGAATCTGCGCGAAGCCCATCTCCTTCGCCGCGCGGACGACCTCGTGGAACTGCGGGTAGATCGTCGGCTCCCCGCCCGCGAACTGGATCGCCGCCACGGGGATCGGCCGCTGCGCACGGAGGACCGCGAACTCGTACACGATCTGCTCGTACGTGGGCTCAAACACATAGCCGGCCGCGTTCGCGTTCGCGAAGCAGATCGGGCACTTCAGGTTGCACCGGTTCGTGAGGTCGATGTTGCACAGCGCCGTGTTCGAGTAGTGAAGGTTGCACAGGCCGCACTCGTACGGGCATACCTTCGCGTCCGGGATCTGCGGGTTCGCGATGCCGACGCCGTCGAACGCCCAGTTCTCCGCCTTCAGGTACAGTTCCGCGTCGGACCAGCAGACCTCTTGGAACTCCCCGTGCTCCTTGCACGTCTTCTTCATCATGAGCGCGCCGTCGCCGATGTAGAGGGTCGCGGGGATGATCTTGAGGCATTCCGGGCACAGGCTGCCCGTCCGGCGGGGGAGTCCCTTCTGCAGCTTCGAGGGCATCGTGACCATCGCGTTTTCCTGCCGGGACTCGTGGTACATCTGCCGGACGAGGCCTACGCTGTAATCGGTTCCGCAAAGGGACATGTCATTCCTCTCCGAACGCATTCTGAGGGTTGGTCATAAGTGTAATGTAGTGAACGCTACTACAAGTTGCGGTCATCGCGACAAGCCTCCGATCCTGGGTCCGGGACTGACGTCGCCGACGATGGCACCGAGCGCCGGCTTCGCCGCCAACGCGGAAACGACCGCCCTCGCGCTCCCGAACCGTCCCGCGGGGAGCCGGTCAAGCAACTCGTGCGCGTGGATCCGGCGATCCGTCCGCATGTCTACCACCCGGAACCCGTGGTCACGGAGGAGCTCCGTCCGGGTGGCGGGGAACGCGGCATCGGCGGCCAGAATCGACTCCAACGAGGCGAGGCCGACCTGCAGCGTCGCCCGGGGAAAGGCCCCGGTCCGCACATAGGTCAGGAACCGCCCCGCATCCTTGTACATCCGGACGCCGTGGAACGCGTACACGACTCGAGCCCGGTCGCCCTTCTCAGCGTTCGATCGGACCGAGGCGAGTTCCTCGTCCGTGAACTCCCAGCGGTTCCGTTCGCCGAGTCCGAACATGCGGCCGTACGCGATTGAAGACTCGGTCCGCGGCGCCTGTCGGGAGAAGTCCGTGACGTCTGCAACGTCGTTCGCCTCCATCACCGCCGCGAGACGCGCCGGCACTGGTCTTCCTCGGAACGCACGGGCCTCCAGCGCAACGGGGCAGGGGAGTTTGGCGGTAGAGAGCAGGTCCTGCAAGTCTGTGGGGATCGGCCGGACGGTCTCCGGGGTCTCGAGGACGATTGCGACGGCATCGAGCCTCGCAGCGATCGCAGCGGTTCGGGCGAATGAGGTTCTCGCACCGGGCGTCGCCCGCAACCGGAGGCGGTGGGTGACGTCCCGGTGGGCCCGGACCGCGAATCGGAAAGACGGAGGCACCCGACGCCGCCAGGCGGCGACCGTGCGGGGGTCGGGGTGCTCGTAGAAGGTGGCGTTGACCTCGACGAATGGGAAGATGCGCGCGTAGGCGGTAAGGGCGTCCCGACCCGGGACATCGAAGTACGCCCATCCGCCCGCGCCGACGAAGGACTCCACGGACCGCGACATCGATCGGACGGCCATCAAGCTTCGGTGCGGAGGCCCACGAAAGTTCCGGGGTTGAATTCCTATACTCGGGTGGCCATCGGGGCCTCTTGCCAGTTCCGTGGGCGCTGAACGCCATCTCGGACCCCTCTTCCGAGGAGGTGACCGTGGGCCTAGCGATCCTGGGGGCAGGCTTGCTTCAGACCGTGTGGGCATACGGAGTCGCCACCCGGATTGGCTTGTCCCGTCGGCGTTGGGTCGCCGGCCTCATGGCTCTAGCGATTCTCGGTTTCCTCCTCACCATGTTGAGCGGGTCCCTTGCGCCCCAAGTCCTTGTGTTCGTGCTCGCGTCCGTCCTCTACTCGGCGGCAGTGGCTCGCCGGGGGAAAAGGCTCAATTAAGCCTGCGGCCATCGACGCGTGTGGCGAAACTCCGGTTCGGATGCTCGGGCTGGGACTACGCGGAATGGGTCGGGCCGTTCTACAAGTCCGCGACGGAATCGAAGCTGGCCGCGTACTCCCGGGTGTTCGACACCGCGGAGATCAACAGCACGTTCTACCGCCCCCCGTCGAAGGGCATGGTCCACGGCTGGGCGCGGTACACGCACGACGAGTTCCGGTTCGCCGCCAAAGTCCCGCAGACGGTCACGCACGATCGGCTCCTGGACGTGGACCTCGGCGCAACCAAGGAGCTCCTCGACTACTGCGCGCTCATGCGACCGCTCCTCGACGTGGGGAAGCTCGGTCCCCTGCTCCTGCAGTTGCCGCCGCGCCTGCGATTCGATCCGCCGAAGCTCGCGCGATTCTTCGACATCCTCCCGCCGGAGTTCACGTGGGCCCTGGAGCCCAGGAACAAGTCGTGGATGGCCGAGGAGGCGTTCGACCTTCTGGCGGCGCACAACCTCTCGTACACGATCGTGGACGAGCCCCTCCTCCCGCCGACCCTCCGGGTCACCGCCAGCACGGCGTACATCCGGTGGCACGGGCACGGGAGGGACCCGTGGTACGACTACCGGTACTCGGACGAGGAACTCAGGGCGTGGGTCCCGAAGGTGCGCGAGGTCGCCGCCAAGGCGGATGAGGTGTACGGCTTCTGGAACAACCACTATCACGGGTACGCGCCGGAGAACGCGCTCCAGGTCCTCGCAATGCTTGGCGCGGAGATCACGCCCGCGCAGAAGGGGGCCGCCCGACGGATCCATGCGTACCGGAAGGGGCTCGTGCGGACGGACCATGGGCTCGTCCGGACGCCGACGTTGGAGGAGTTTTCCGCGCCGGTCCCGTCGGGGAATCCGGAAGTGGAGCGGCTTTTGGCGGGGTTCCTCGACAAGGGCCGGCTCGACCGGGCGCGGCGGGAAGCCCCCGCGGGCGTCGAGGTCGTGGGGGACGAGGAGACCGCCCTCGAGGCGCGAGTGAAAGAGTACGGCGTGGAGATCGACCTGGCGGCGCGGCGCATCGTGCACGACTGCGAGGACTGGGCGAAGGGCATGCGGACGCGGCGGTTCTGCAAGCACGTCGGGCGCCTGTTCCTCAGCCTGCCGCCGGCCCGGGCTCTAGGGATCCTCGAAGACCTCGCGAACCGGAAGGACGACTGGACGTTCGCCGTGCCGGAGTCGTGAGCTATCGGAAGACCTCGCACAGTCCGTCAAAGCCACGGTCGAACGTCGCCAGCTCCGTGATGCCGCGCTCCGCCATCACCGCCAACGTCGAGCAGTCCGTGAAGCTCAGTCGATCGTGCATCCTCCCATGCAGACGCGCTGCCTCTTGGAAATCGCGCTCTCCCACGAAGACAAGACGACCCGGCCGATTCGCAGGCTCCGGATCAAGCAACAGGGCCGCAAGATGGCGCACGACGGACGAATGGTGGGTCCGCACCCAGATGAGCGTCAGGGCCTCGTCGACGATGTAGTCCGTCACGAACGCTGCACCGTGTCGCCCCTCGGCCACCTCCCGGTACATCTCGGCGGCGCGGGGCGAACGTGCGTCGTCCGAATAGGCGAGCGCCAGGACGAAGCCCGTGTCCAACAGCACGCTCACTCGGCGCCTCCGTACAGGTGCGCGTCGATATCTTCGGTGAGATTCCGGATACCGCTGGGCCTTCGCTTCCTTAGGAAGCGCCGGAACTCCGCCGCCCCCATGGAACGCGATTCCCGAACGAACGCAGCTGCCTCCGATGCGGGATCTCTCGAGGCCCGTTTGACCAGGTGGTCCAACACCTCTCGCTGGGTCACCCGCCGGCCGGCACGACGCGCGATTTCTGCGCGAAGCGCCTCAAGCCGGGACTTCGTAGTCTTGGTCATCTTCGCGGTCGTGTCCATGATGCTGGTATTCGCGGAATACTACTTCAATCCTGCGACTCGGCCCCTTCGGTTCGACATCCTTTTCCGGGCTCCCGTACTGCGCCCGTCGTGGGCGTCAACCTCACGCCGATCGTCCTCAAGGAGACCATCTCCCTCGACCGCCTCGCCGGACGCACGTTGGCGGTGGACGCCTCGATTGAGCTGTACCAGTTCCTCAGCATCATGCGCCTCCCGGACGGCTCCTCGCTTTCGGATGGTCACGGCCACGTGACCTCCCATCTGAACGGCATCCTCTTCCGCTCGACGCGTCTCATCAGCCAGCACCAAGCACGCCTGTTGTACGTGTTCGACGGCAAGCCGCCAACGCTGAAGTGGCGGGAGATCGAAACGCGCCGCGCCGTCAAGGAGAAGGCCGAGCGGGAGTTCGCGGAGGCGGTCGCTCGGGGGGACCGCGCCGCCGCATGGTCCAAGGTCGTGATGACGACGCGCCTGACGCGGGAGATGAAGGTGGACGCCCAGAGGCTCCTCGAGCTGCTCGGCATCCCGTGGGTCCAGGCGCCGTCCGAGGGCGAGGCGCAGGCCGCGTGGTTCGCGAAGCAAGGGCGCGCTTGGGCCGTCAGCTCGAAAGACTACGACTCTCTCCTGTTCGGCGCCCCGAGGCTCGCGCGGTTCGTGGGCATCCGCGGGCGGGAGTTCCTCCCGAGCAAGCGCACGTCCCGGGTGGTGCCTCCCGAACTCATCGACTTGGCAGCGATGTTGCGGGCGCTCGGCCTCACGCACCGCCAGCTCGTGGAGGTCGCGATCCTCGTAGGGACGGATTTCAACGAGGGCGTGAGGGGCGTGGGGCCGAAGACGGCGGTGAAGCTCCTCCGCGAATGCGGGCGGCTCGAGGAACTTCCCGCGAAAGTCCGGGATGCTCTGCCCGCGAATTGCGATGAAGTCCGGTCATGCTTCTTGGAGCCGCAGATTGATGCCGTCCCTGAGGTCCACGCGGGCCGGCTCGACCCGGAGGGTGTCGTGGCGTTCCTTTGTGGGGAGCGAGGTTTTGCGGACGCTCGAGTTCGCCCCGTGGTCAATCGCCTGGCGTCGGCGGCGCCAGCCCCTATGACGCTTGACGACTACGCGTGAGAACCGACGAGTTGTCGAATGGTCTCCCTCCAGATTCTGGAGGGAGAGCTCGGTGAAATGGCGCCCTACCCGCTTGTCCGCCGCCTTTGCCCCACGCGCATCCCGCTCGTCTGAGCCTCACTCTTGGCACGGCAGTACGCGTCGATTGTGGCTTCGAAAACGCGGATCATCTCTGCCGGGACCCCGAGGCGCAACATGCGGTCCTTCTCGTCCTTCCTCAGGAAGACGAAACCCTGTTGGCGGTCCGTCGGATCCTTCGCCACCGGGACTCCGCGCCGAGAGGGGCAACTTCCCCGCTTCAAGGGATCCCCGCCATTCTCAGGGATGAGAACGAGTCCCCCTGCGTATGGTAAGATGACCCACAGAGCTGCAGCTCTGATGTAGAAGGGGGCTTGCGACGGTCACCTGGCAGTGTTCTGCCACGTGGTCGGCTACAGACCCACGATCTCCGCACGCCACTCCAGCCGGGTCGGGGGTCCGTGGTACGGATATGCGGCCTCAGATGCGAAGTAGCCGGAGGGCGGAAGCTCGATCCGGGACGGAGTCGTGCGCGTCCCTGGGCCGCCCGCATAGTCCAGCTCCGTGCCCCCATCGTCCGCGACGATGATCTCGTGAAGGACTACCGTCGCGCGTTCGTCTACATCGCACGTCGCTGTTGCTCCTGGTTCCGTGAGGCTGAATTCTACGTCAGGATAGACCATGGAGTCCACCAGACACGTCGGCTCGAAGGGGTCCGCACCATCGACATCCACGCGGAAATGGAAGACGATGTCACAGGGTTCACCATCGCAGAGCGTCGAATCAAGTCTCACCAGTTTCTGGATCACGATGCGGACGGCCGCATTCCCGGCATCGTACACATCGGCCCTGTCGCCCACCCCATCCCCGTCCGAATCCTGCCACTCGGTCGCGTCGTCGGGGAACGCGTCGCCACCGCTGCCACTTGAGTTGTCCCCGAACCCGTCACCATCGGAATCTGACGTCTGATCCGGATTCGAGGGGAAGGCATCTCGGTCGTCCGGAACTCCATCTCGGTCGGAATCGAGGATGCTCGGCCCGCTGAATGCGAACCAGGCAGCCGCGAGAACGACCGCACCGACGGCGGCTGCCACGAACGCCGCCAGGATCCCCTTCCGCACGACTCCGAGATCGGGCGACACACTACTTGTCTCTTCCGATGGCGACTCTGCGCCATTAGGGTGCTCTCCCGGAGCACGATCGTCTTTGGCGAGTCCGCGAAGGCGCTTTCTGAAAATCAGCCCGGCGAAACGTCCCGCTCAGGTTAAATACGCGTCCGCCCCGCTCCCCCTGCAACGCTACGGACGGTGTTACGGATGGACGGATTCCATAAGGTAGGTGCATTCGGAGTGCTGATCGCGATCCTCTTCGCAAGCCTCTCGCCTTTCGCCCGGGCCGCGGACCCCTCGACCCCCGTGTCCGAGGAAGCAGGGACCGTGGACTCCACATGGCTCGGCGGCGGCGACCACCACTTCATCCGCTTCGGGAGCGACGCGGCCTTCGGAGTCCTCTGGGGCACGAACTCGACCCCGAACAACATCTACCTCGTCGCGATCAAGGCGCGGTACCTCGGCGTCGCCGACGTCGAGAACGCGGCGGGCGGCACGATCGTCCGCGACCGGGCCGTGCGCATCTACACGATCTACGCGATGAAGCTCGGCGCGATCGTCGAATTCAACGACACGAACGGGGACGGCGTCGCCACGTACTCGCGGGCGCACACGGACCTGAACTACACCGGCTACACCGGCGTCGAGCCGCTCCACAAGTATGCGTCCCTCCGCACGGGTTGGACGGACTCCCCCGTGACGCGGGTGAACACGTCGACCTCGCGGACGTGGACGTTCAGCCTGACGGCATGGAACCTGCCGTACGTGTCCATCAACGGGAGCTCCGCCGCCGGAGCCCTCGACCTCCTGCGCTTCACGTTCCACCTCACGACAACGGTCGTCCGCGTCGACAATGCGACGGTCCCGAAGTACACGATCACGGTCGAGCGCCAGGGCCTCTCGTGGCGAATCACGAATGCGAGCCGCGACGGCACCGTGACGTGGTCCGGGGACAAGCTCACGTACTCGGTGAAGTGGGACCAGAAGATCGTCGGCTGGGACTTCGATCCGTCGAACGCGAACCGCGCGCTCGTCATCGAGGTCGGCGCGATCGTCGCGAACCGGTTCCCGAGGGATCTCGGCGACTGGTTCGACGCCGCCGTCGTGTACCGGTTGCGCGAGGAAGGCCGCCTGAACTGGCAGAACGGGACGGGGTCGAGCACCGCGAACGACACCACGGGCTATCGGCCCGCGCAGCGCCTCCGGGACAACTCCGCGATCGAGGCGGGCGGCGACTGGACCTACATCGGCCGCCTCACGTGGGCGTCCGCGTGCACGGTCGACAACGCGACCGCCACGATGTACGCGCAGGTCCAGGGCGGGATCGTCGGCGCGATTGCCCACCGGAACGCGACGTACGTCGGGTTCGCCCTGCTCATCGGGTTTAGCTTCCCCGGCGGCAACGACATCGAGCACGACCCGACCGTCAGCTCGGACGCCTTCGAGATCGTGAACGCGGCCCCCGGCAGCGGTGGGCTCTTGCTCGTGGCGCTGATGCTCGTGGCGGTCGTGGTGCCGTTCGTCCTCCTCGCGGCGGTCTCCCGTCGAAGGCGTCGCACGCAGCCGCCAACGTCGCTGCCGCCGGAGCCGCCGCAGGTGCAGTAGCCCCATCCGCAGCCGGGGGCGGCAAACGTTAAACCGTGGCCGCTCCATCGGCACCAGGAATGAAGACGTTCGACGCCGCCACGTTCCGCGCGGACCATCCGGAGTACTGCGACCCCGCCGCGGTGCGCGTCCCGGGCCTCGGCGCTTCGCCGCCGACCGAGGGCGCGACGGAGTTCGGCGGGGATTTCACCGCTCTGGCGGGAATCCCGAAAGACCCCGGGACGATCCCCGGCCTCCTCAAGCAGGGCCCCGAGGCGGCGGGCTTCTACCGTTCGTTCCGCATCGCGGACCGGTGGGGGCTCTACCTGCGACCGGCGTCCCTCGTCGCGATCCGGGAGGAGTTCGACCGGATCATCATGCGCGCGCTGAAGGGCTACATGGAGAAGTCCGGCGGCTACGAGGGCACGCCCGCCGCGCAGCTCGTGCACCAGATGGAGCTGAGCCTCGCGCTCGACTTCCTGGTGTCCCACCTTCGCATCCATTACCTCGTCGATTTGGCGGCGGCGCATCTCGAGCTCGCGGAGGGGACGCCGAAGTACGCGCCGTACCAGGAGACGTACTGGCGGGAGTTCGCGAACCCGCCGAAGGACCCGCGGGCGATCGGAAACCTCGAGGAGTGCCTCGCGAACTTCGAGGCGTTCCGGAGCTACATGAACCCGAACTACAACGACGCGATCGCGAAGATCGTCGAATCCGCGCTCGAGGAGCGGAACTCATCGGAGTGGAAGGCGTTCTTCATCGGGGGTCGGTGGGGCGTCGAGGTTGCGAACATGCTGAGCCGCCAGCCGTCCGGATATCGAGACATCACGAAATTGTGCATTCGAAGGACGAGTGTGGGGTCCACGAACTATGTGCGCGTCATGTACATGCCGGACGCCGACGCACGCGATCTCCGGACGAAGGAGCTGTCGGACCGCATCGCGGGGCGGGTGGTCGAGAAGAGCAGCATACCGGAAAGCGTGTCGGAGCCGCCGATGTACCTGCTCCGGTCTCCATGAGATTGAACAGCGTGATTCGCCACCTCCACCATCGCAAACGACGCAAGGTTCTTTGGATGATCAAGGCATAGCACCGAGCATGTCCCCGACTGTTCGAGTCAGCGGGAAGACCCTCGA
>Ga0209521_10001840_pt1 | contig 17313 bp, 15 predicted proteins | sample Rifsed19ft4_FD_184016 | JGI IMG/M metagenome (GOLD analysis project Ga0209521, IMG submission 184016) | Soil microbial communities from Rifle, Colorado, USA - sediment 19ft 4 (version 2) | ecosystem: Environmental > Terrestrial > Deep subsurface > Rock core/Sediment | place: Rifle, Colorado...
TCGGCAGCAATGGCCTGAGCATCCTTGGCTATACTGCGGATGGCTTTGTCCACATCCTGGCCGGGTTATTGGGCGACTGCAATGGCGACAGCCAGGTTGACGCCGGCGATCTGAGCGCCCTGGTGCTTGAAATCTTTGATGGCGACGGCTCGTTCCCCAACGATACGCCCGGTGGAACTTTCCGCGGCAATCCGGTTGGTTGCAATCCGAACCAGGACGTCGTGGTCGATGCTGGTGACTTATCCTGCACAGTGCTGATCATCTATGGCGGCGGTTCAGCTTCTTGCACTGGTGGACCCGACCCGCTTAAGCAGAACCTTGCTAGCGGAGGCCTGATAGGAAGGGCTGGAAACATCACCTTAACCATCCCAGCCAAGGTGCCCATCTGGCCTGGAGGGCGAGCGGCGCTGCCCATCCACCTGGACACCTGGGGCCAGGAAGTCTCCAGCTTAGTCTTCTCGGTTGATTTCGATCAATCCTGGTTGTCCTTCAACCCTTCCGATAAGGATGGAGATGGGCTGCCTGATGCCATCAACTTCAACCTGCCGGATGGTTTCCTGGCAACCGCCCAATACGATCCTGCAGACACCGACGGAGAGCTGGATATTGTCGTTTTTCAGCTAGGTATCCCGCAGGCGATAATACCCACGGGTAACATCCTGACAATCGGGCTGATCGCTGGCCAGCCGGAGGGTTCTTTCCTGGCGGAAGTCAAGTCATCCCTCGATCCACGCGCATCTTTCGGTAGTTCCACCGGCTTCAGCCTGGACGGAGAGGCTGTAGACGGATCGGTATTCATCGCGGGTGAGGCTAGTCACCTGACCTTCCTACCTGTGACGATATACGAGCGCTAATTCTCCGTGAGAAGCTTATGCATATAATAATATCTAAACAAAGCGTGCCTGCCCTGATCGCCAGCCTGCTGTTCGGGACGATAGGGGTTGTGTTTGGGATCGGCCCGCGCATCCAGGCTGGCCTGGCTGCTCAGCTGGATAGCCCTTCGCTCTCGATCCCTTTGAAGATACCGGCCCAGCCCAACAGCACGGTGACCATCCCGGTTCAATTCACTGCAAACGGATCCCAGATCTCCAGCGTGGTGTTTGCTATAGACTACAACGAGACCTGGCTGAGCTATGACTCCAGCTTGCCAAACTCAATCGTCTTTAATTTGCCGCCTGACTTTGTGGGATCCTGCACACCGGATACAGCGGACATTAACGGGGAGATAAAATGCTTTATTATGGATCCGGTAGTACCCCTGGCTTCTCTGCCAAACAGCGTTGTGCTATCTGTCAGATTGCGCACCAATAACCCCTCCAGCCCAACCGAGGCCAAGGTTGGCTTTTCTCAAGATAGCCCACCGCCTTCGTTTGGCGATAACCAGGGGCAAAGTGTACCCGGCTCAACCATAGACGGTTCTGTTCAAATTGGTGATATCCCACCCCCCACGCTATTTCCCTGGCAGTATCTCCCGATCGTGCTGCGTAATTTCCTGATTATGCCTTCGCCAACGCCAAGCCCGTCGGCCACCGTCACCCCCACCCGAACAGTCACCCCGACTGGCACGGTCTCCCCGACCCCCACCAACACCCCGCCGGGTTGTTCTGACCTGATTAGAAACAGTGGGTTTGAAAAAAATTCAGACTGGGAGATCCCAAATACCGAGTACTGGGCCAAATACTCCGAAGAGCAGGCCCACAGTGGTAACCGCTCGATGCGCACTGGCATCATCAGGACCAGGGAGAATATCTACAGCTACTCGAGCGCCCGTCAAATGGTGACCATCCCCAGCAATTCGGACAGCGCGGAGTTGACCCTGTGGATCTACCAGATCAGTGAGGATGTCTATGCGCCTCACTCGCTTCCCAACCTAACCCTGGGAATGCCCTTTGGCCATGAACTGTTCTCGAGCGACTTCCACTACATCCTGATCCTGGACAGCTCTGACAACTTAATCGAGGTGTTATTTAACGAGCTTGGCAACAGCCGCGCCTGGAAAGAAAAAGTATTTGACTTGAGCGATTATGCCGGATGGACTATCCAGGTCGAATTCGGCACATATAACACCGGCTCGGGGGATGTCTCGGCGATGTATGTGGACGATGTAACCCTGGAGATATGCCGGTAAGAACGAACTAGAGTGAGAGAAAGGGACCGGGTTTCTTAACAACCAGAAACCCGGTTTCTTGTTAGAAAACCAAGAGTATAATTGCACCTTGTTGCAGGAGGCGCTGAGTTTATCTTCTCCCTGGTTTTCCTTTTTTCTGAGTGCGAACCAACAACTGGCTAATGGATACTTTTGAAGCTATGTCCAAACCTATCGTCGAATGCGTCCCAAACTTTTCGGAAGCCCGCCGGGCGGAGGTGGTGGAAGCGATCCTTGCAGCGATTAGCAGTGTACCTGAAGTGCACGTGCTGGATCGCCATTCCGATCTAGATCACAACCGCACGGTGATCACCTTCGTTGGCTCTCCACAAGCAGTGGAGGAGGCCGCCTTCCGGGGGATCGCCCGGGCGGCCGAGCTGATTGACCTCAATCAGCACACTGGCGAGCACCCACGCGTCGGGGCGACTGACGTGGTGCCCTTTGTGCCCATTTCCGGCGTGAGCATGCAGGATTGCGTGGAGATCGCTCGCCGGGTGGGGTGGCGGGTGGGGAACGAATTGGGCATCCCCGTTTACCTGTATGAGCAAGCTGCCACCCGCCCGGAGCGACAAAACCTGGAAAACATCCGCCGTGGTCAATATGAGGCCTTGAAAATAGAGATCGCCACCCGGCCCGAACGGGCACCAGATTTTGGCCCGGCGCAGCTTGGTCCAGCGGGGGCGACTGTCATTGGCGCGCGGCCCTTCCTGATCGCCTACAATGTATATCTGACCTCCGACGAGGTGTCCATCGCCGAAAAAATCGCTAAGACCGTGCGCCACTCCTCCGGCGGTCTACGCTTTGTCAAGGCGCTCGGCCTGTTGGTGGACGGGCGCGCCCAGGTCTCGATGAATTTGACTGATTTCCACAAGACGCCCCTGGCGCGTGTTGTAGAGCTGATCCGGCGGGAAGCCACCCGTTACGGGGTGGCAATTCAGCATAGTGAACTTGTCGGCCTGATCCCCCAGGATGCCCTGATCGAGGCGGCTGTCTGGTACCTGCAGCTGGACCAGTTTGAGGGGGAGCAGGTCCTGGAGAGGCGGTTATTTCTTCCTGACCAGGGGGCTGCTGAAACCCCTGGCAAGCAGCTGGCAGCAGACACCAGCGGTCGAAGCGGGGTAGACTTCTTGGAAGCCCTGGCTGGCGGTAAGCCGACCCCAGGCGGGGGATCGGCGTCCGCATACGCAGCTGCCATGGCGGCCGCCCTGGTAGCGATGGTCGCCCGCCTGACCGTTGGGAAGAAAAAATACGCTGCCGTGGACGAGGAGATGCACACTATCCTGGAGCAAGCAGAATCGCTGCGCGCCGAGCTAACCCGGGCTGTCGACATAGACGCAGCTGCTTACGAGGCGGTGATAGCGGCGTTCCGTCTGCCCAAAACCTCCCCAGGCGAAGAAGCCACCCGTGCCCAAGAGATCGAGTCTTCCACCCAGCAAGCAACACACGTCCCCCTGAAAGTGGCGGAGATGTGTGTCAAGGTTCTGGAACTGATCGTCCAGGTAGTTGCCCACGGAAACCAGAATGCGATCAGCGATGCCGGTACAGCCGGGGCATTGGCAGCTGCTGCCCTGAGTGGGGCTGGATTGAACGTACGCACCAACGCCGCCAGCTTGCAAGACCAGGTTGTCGCCCAGCAGCTGATTGGTAGGCTCCAGGCTCTGGAAGAAGTCGCTGGAGACCTGCAAGGACGGATACGCTCAGAAATCACCGCACGGGGAGGCTTTTCCTTAGAATGATGTCCTTCTCGGCATCCTCCCAGCGCTCCCCATCCGTTCCGGCGGTGTTATTGCTCGTGAGCCTGTACTTTACAGCGTGCACTGGCGCTACGCCTTTTTCTTCGAGCGATAACCCTCCGCTCCTAACCCCTGGGTCGCTGCCAACCTTCACACGAACCCCTTTCCAGCCTCTGCCTCCAACCCTGGCAACAATCCTGGCGAGTGAAGCGCCGGCAATCCCGGTTACACCTACCCCAAACACGCCAACCGGCGCGCTTGTGACTATCTGGGTCGCCCCCTATTTACCCACCGCACTACAAGAAAGCCTCACCCTAGCGGATAACTTTACCCTGGTGGATGCACCAGGGCAGGCCTCACTGAGGCTCGAAGTGGGTGATGAGCATCGCGTGAGCCAGTGGGTATTCGCCCTGGTGAGTCCTTTCCCGACTATACCAGACGGCTTATCTGTCCAGGCGCTCAAGCGTTCCTGGCGAGGAGAGCTGGCAGGGCCATTCAGCGGTGAGCCATTATTGGTAGACGATAGCACGTACGGGGTATTCTCCGCCTGGTGGGGAGAACCTGCACCTAAGGCAACCAGAGTCGTGCCAGCAAATGAACTGGTCGATTACGCCTGGGATCACCAGCCTTCCTGGGCACTCGTGCCATTTGAGGCCCTGCAACCACGTTGGAAGGTACTGGAGGTAGATGGGCAGTCCCCGCTCCGTAAGGAATTCGATCTGGTCAGTTATTCCTTGAGCGTACCCATTTCGTTGAATGGCGATGCAAACCTTATCGAAGCGACCTCGTCTCTGGAGACAGGGGAAAACGTCGCACCTTGGGGTTTACCTGCCAGCAATCGCGATGCGGACAGGTTAACCACCGTCGCCTTGACTGGTGTGACTGCAATGGTGAGAGCGACGGCCTTCTCCATGTACCGGAAAGGGATTACCTATCCAGCGCTGGATATCGGCGAATTGCTGCGCGATGCTGACCTGACTCACATCAGCAACGAGATCCCATTTACCCCCAAATGCCCGCCACCCAACCCAACCCAGGCCGGGTTGGTGTTTTGCAGTGACCCTGAGTACATCGGTCTGTTGGAAGAGGTTGGCACCGACATCGTTGAGCTCACTGGTGATCATTTTGGCGATTGGGGGCCAGAGGCCATGTACTATACCCTCGACATGTATAAGGTACGCGATTGGATTTATTATGGGGGTGGATCGGACCGCAAAGACGCTCGTCAAGCGCGCCTGATAGAGCACAACGGCAACCGCCTGGCTTTTATCGGCTGTAATGCCAAAGGAGGGGGATACGCTACGGCCAGCGAGACGCAACCCGGGGCAGTGGCTTGCGATTATGACTGGATGACTCAGGAGATCGCTCGCTTGCGGGAAGATGGTTACCTGGTCATCGCCACCTTCCAGCACTTCGAATACTATACTTACCGGGCGCAGCCCGACCAGGTGGAGGATTTCCGCAGCATGGCGAAGGCTGGTGCGGTAATTGTAAGCGGTAGCCAGGCACACCAACCGCAGGGAATGGAATTCTTTAAAGGCGCATTCATCCACTATGGGCTTGGCAACCTGTTTTTCGACCAGTATCATTACTGTACGGATAATGCTTGCGACGATGCTTTCATCGATCGCCATGTCTTTTATGATGGCCGGTATATCGGTACGGATTTAATCACAATCGTTTTTGAAGACTATGCTCGTTCGCGCCCGATGACTGAGGAAGAACGGATGCGGCTGCTGGAGACAGTTTTTGCGGCAAGCGGGTGGTGATAGAGGATGAACGACGGAAGAAGAAGAACAGAAGGCGAAGGATGAAGGCGGAAGAATGATAGATGGTGGATGAAGGATGGTAGAGGTGAATGAAGGAAGACACAGGAGGTAAATCATGGGACTTAAGCCAGATCATTGGATCCGCAAGATGGTGCAAGAAGTTGGCATGATCGAGCCTTTCGCCGATAGTCAGGTGCGAAACGGCGTGATTTCATACGGTGTTTCCTCATATGGATACGATATCCGCGTGGCCGACGAGTTTAAAATCTTCACGAATGTCTTCTCGGCAATTGTCGACCCGAAAGACTTCGACCCAAAGTCGATGGTGGATTTCAAGGGAGAGGTGTGCGTGATCCCCCCAAACTCATTTGCCCTGGCGCGTACCGTAGAATATTTTCGCATCCCCAGGAAAGTATTAACGATCTGTGTGGGAAAGTCGACCTATGCCCGGTGCGGCATTATCGTCAACGTGACCCCCTTCGAACCCGAGTGGGAAGGGTTTGTCACCCTGGAGATTTCGAACACTACCCCATTACCCGCCAAGATTTACGCCAATGAAGGTATTGCCCAGGTCTTGTTTTTCGAAGCTGACGAGATGTGCGAGTCATCCTACGCAGATAAGAAAGGCAAGTATCAGAAGCAGCAGACAATCGTTTTGCCAAAGTTGTAACGAAGAGCATATTCTCGGATCAAGTTTCACGCTTCTCTTTTTATGAGTTTGAGCTATGACCGATCCTTTCGCCCATCGAGTAACCCACCTTAAGGAGGAAGGCGCTTACGCGGTGCTGGCACGCGCCCAAGAGTTGGAAGCTCAAGGGCGGGACATTATCCACCTGGAGATCGGGCAGCCTGACGTTCCAACCTTCCCACACATCAGCCAGAGAGGGAGCGAGGCGATCGGCGCCGGTCAGACGCGCTATAACCCGCCGATGGGCGTACCGGAATTACGCCAGGCCATCTCCGTTGACGCCGGGACACGCCGCGGGATAAACATCCACCCTGAGCAAGTCGTGATCGGGCCGGGTGCCAAACCGGGGTTGTTCTTTCCCACACTGGCGTTAGTCGAACCTGGGGACGAGGTGCTCTATCCTGATCCAGGCTTTCCAACCTATCCGGCGATGATCGCGATCGCCGGCGGCGTGCCAGTGCCCGTCCCGCTGCGTGAAGAAAAGAGGTTTTCTTTCGATTTGGAGACTTTCGATCGCCGCCTGACCGATCGCACGCGCCTGATCATCCTTAACTCGCCCGCCAATCCTACTGGTGGGGTGATCCCCCTGCCAGACCTAGAGCACATCGCCAGCGCTGCGATGGCACACAATTGCTGGGTGATCTCAGATGAGATCTACGCCCGGTTAGCCTACGACGGCCAGCAGGTGCCCAGCATCGCCTCGCTCCTCGGAATGGCAGAGCGCACGGTGATCGTGGACGGGTTTTCAAAGACTTATGCCATGACCGGTTGGCGCCTGGGTTATGCAATCATGCCTGAGGCCCTGGCGGAAAGGGTCGGCCTGCTGTTGACGCATTCGATCGGCTGTACCGCTACCTTCACACAATTAGCCGGGATCGAGGCGATCACCAGCAGCCAGGAAATGGTCGAGGCGATGGTGGAAGAATACCAGCGCCGTCGCGATCGGATGGTGGCTGGATTAAACGCTATCCCCGGGGTGCGCTGCCAGGTGCCGCAAGGGGCGTTTTATGCTTTCCCCAACGTGAAAGCCTGCGGGGTGCCAGTGCGTGTTCTGGCAAGCCGCCTGCTCGAAGAGGCGAATGTGGCGGTATTACCGGGGACAGATTTCGGCCAATTCGGAGAAGGTTATCTGCGCCTGTGCTATGCGACCTCGCTTGAGAAGATCGATCGCGCCTTAGAGCGGATCGCGGCTGTGATGTAGGACAAGTTGGCAACCTGTCCTACATCACGGCGAATACCCTATGGTAATCAAGTCTTTTAACTTGTCAAAGGTGGCGGGACCGATACCAGGAACTTGCTGAAGGTCATCGATGTTGGTGAAGGGCCCGTGTTCTTGCCGGTAGGCGATGATTCTTTCAGCGATAACTGGACCAATTCCAGGGAGACTCTCCAGATCATTCTGGATAGCTGTATTAATATTGACCGGGAAAATTGGATCTGGAGGGGATGGGGAGGTCAGATTGCTCCCCTGATCCTGGCTTTCTCCTGTTACCGATTGAGTAGGAGCCTGAGATGCTTGTTTCCAAGGCACCCAAACTCGCTCACCATCCTGCACCAATGCTGCCAGGTTAAGCGGTTCTGCATCGGCCTCCGGAAGCATGCCACCAGCTGCCTGCACGGCGTCTGCCACGCGGCTGCCGTTAGGAAGCGAATAGACACCCGGCTGGGCAACCGCGCCGGTCACGTGGAGGACAAGCGGGGGAGCGGTTGGCGGGGGTGAGAGCTGGATAGGAGCTCCTTCCGGCTGGCCGGTGACCAGGAGCAATAAACCTGCCCCCAGCAAACCGCAGACCACCCCGAAGGCCATCGCCCACCCATTTTTCATTATTCCCTTCCCATATCCGCCGGTGGGAAAATCTGTCCCTTAGATATGAAATCTGTTCAAGCCGGCTGATCGAACAGCAGGCTCAGCCCCAGGCGCTGTCGGCTGGCGTTGACTTGTAGAATACGCACTTGAACACACTGCCCTTCACGAACAGTTTCCTCAGGTTTGACCGTCTCTCCCTCAGGACACATTTCCGAGACATGAATCAACCCGTCCAAGCCATCTTCCAGGCGCGCAAATGCGCCGAATGGTAAGATACTGGTGATCACCGCTTCTACCAGCTGGCCCGGATGATAGCGCATCTCGGCTGTCTCCCAAGGGTTTTGATACAGGCGTTTCAGGCTGAGCGCGACGCGTAACCGCTCACGGTCGACGTTGATCACATAGACTTCAATTCTTTCGCCCACCTTGAGCATGTCGGTTGGATGGCGTACACGTCCCCACGACAGCTCGGAGACATGAATCAGACCCTCCAATCCGCCCAGGTCGACAAAGACGCCAAAATCGGTCAGGTTGGTGACCGAACCGAAGATGCGGTCTCCTGGTTTAAGTGTATCCAATAACACGGTGCGGCGACCTGGTTCGGATAAAGCAGCGCGCTCAGAAAATACAACCCTCCCTCGGTCCGGATCGCATTCGATCACCTTGAGCAGTAGAGTGCAATTCACATATTGGCTCAACAATCGCTCGCGCTCCTCGTCTGATTGAATATTGGGCATGTTCACCAGGTGGGAGACGGGCACAAAACCTTGCAATTCTGCCCCCTCCACAAGCAGGCCGCCGCGATTAAAGCCAGTCGCTTTTAAACTGATAGTCTGATCGCACTCGTATATCTCACTCGCCCGATTCCAGTTTACGTTAATTAGGCGGGATTCTTTTTTTGATCCCGTGGGTGAGGAGGACTTCGCAGGCAGTGAATGCGGCTTCTCCTCCTCCGCTAACAACGCCGTCCACCAGGATTCATCCAAGGGCGGCGGTCCCCCATGCAACTCCCGAGAAAACGATTTATTTACCATTAACTATACCTCGTCTGAATAGTATGCGGATCGGTGCCCTCCATCAAAAACTCTGGGTAAATACTTCTCGTTTTTTCTTGTCTATGATCTGCTCCTCTCTAGCCGTGTGCTCCATTTCCTTAATGGCTTTCGCCACAGATTCAATCGCGACCCGCTGTTTGCGATACAAATCAGCTTCTGACATGGCCAGGCGCATAGCGATCTCGCGCACTTTGCGACCTTCCATGAACTTCATTTCCAGTATATTGTACAGAATCCATTCGCCCGTAAAGCGCCTTTCCCCTTCCGGACGTACTTTTTCGATGGCTTCGTGAAGAATCGCCCGCAGCGCATTCGTGGGGTTGTCTTCGTGGATTTTCAAGGCGTGCTGGACAACTTGCAAGCGAAGGAGTGGGCTTTGAGACAGTTTTGGCCCGCCCCAATAATGGCTCAAGGCATCTTTCACCCACTTGGATAAGTTTTTATCTTCTAACAGTCGTTCGGGGGCGGCAAGCACCTCAGCACCTTCGTAGCGGGCGGCCGCCCGCAGGCGTTGAATGAGGTCTACCTGCGGAGTCAGGACCTCTAAAGAGGTGAAGACCTGTTGTTGCATCTGACGGTCTTTAAGCGCTAACACAGCTCGATGGGCTAGGAGCAGAAGCGCCTCAACCTGTTCTTTGTCTGGAGAGTCCAGGGAATTGCGCGCAGCTCCCAGGAAACCCATTAACTTCGCCTCGCCATTGCCGTTCTCAGACAGGGGTACGAGCCAGTAATCTTTCCATGTAAACAGCTGCTCGTAACCAGCGCGCTTAACCCCAGCACCCCCATTGTGCGAGACCACTTTCAGTAAATCGACGTGCGCATTCTCTCCCTCAAAGGGGTTCTTATTTCCAACGGTCAGCAGCATTTCTGGACCTTCGGGCCCCAACCCAACAAAAAACGCGCTGGAGACTTGCAAGCGGTCGCAAATGGCGGCTAATACCGATTCAAGGAATTCACGCAAATCCCCAGAGGTGAGCAAGCGCTCTTCCAGGTTCTGGATCAACTGCAGGTTAGCCCGATCCCCGCCATGGAAAAGCCAGCGTTCCCATAAGGGCGCGATAAGGGTGATCAAGTGCTCCATGATGAGCACGGTAGCGACCATCAGAACCGGTATCGCCGAGTCATAGCGGACACCGAGCGCCTCGCTGGCCCGCCGGACTATTGTGGTTACGGCAAGAACTGTAGAGGCGGTTACCGGGCCGCGCATCAGCCATTTGAACAGCCGGCGCTTCACCACCCGGTCAGGCCAGGCCACACCAAAAAATGCTACCGAGTAAGCCATCAGGATTAGTAATACGGATACCAGGAGGTTGCTAAGAGAGGCGGCCAGCCAGAAGAAGAACGGGTGCTGCGTGGCGAAGCCCGAACCAAAGAGCAGGAAAGGATAAGAGCCGAGAGCCGGGGCTAACGCTCCAGTGAGCAGATACCGCATTCGCCTGCGGCTGGTGCTTGTGACCGTGCGTTGGTAGGAGCGCCAGAAATTGACCCCGGCCCACCCGATCACCAGGACATAAAAGGCCGCGAAAACCCAGGTCAACCAGGTGCGTTGCAGATGAGGAGCTGGTCCAACGTCTTGCACAAGTGGCCCGACCAACCAGAGAGTTGGCAAGGTCAATAAGAAAGCGAATGAAAACAAATAAACCAGGCGCACCATACGGCGACGGCGGCCGCGCGAGGGCCGACCGGTGGTCGCCAGCAAGGCGTCGGAAAAGTGTACATAAGCTGCGGGCAAGAAAATGATGCCAAGCCATTGAAAGCGCAGCCACAATTCCATCTCTGCCAGCGAATCAGTATTGCTACCGATAGCATCCCCAACCGCGACTACCACGACACAGAGGAGGATGATGGCGAAGGAGCGCGCTACCCGATCCTGTAAATTAAAGGTCAAGGCATACAGCAGCAAGGAGAACGCAGTGATTGCGATCCCTGCTGTGAGCAATTGGTTGAGCGTGCGTAAACCGGTAATCAAAGCGTCCATCGCGATCCGAGAGAAAACAATTCAATATCCTTGATCAGGAAATCCATTTGGCGAAGAAAATCGAAATATCGTGGTTGACGTAGTAGTGGTCGACATAGCCGCAATAATCAAAACCTAACTTCTGAGCGAGGTGGATAGCGGCTTGGTTTTTGGGTTGCATTTCGAGCATTAAACGACGTGTAGTGCCGCGCGATACGACCCATTCCAGTGCTGCCAGGGTCAAGGCGCTGCCGATCCCCTGGCGACGAAGGCGTTGAGTTACAACCAAGTCGGTCATCGAAGAGGTCTGGGGAAAGATGTTTTCCATTAAGCCGGCATAACCCACAGGTTCGCCTGCTAATAAGGCTACCAGCACGCCAGGCCGTTGCAGCCAATCCTCTGCCAAAGCCTGTGGTGACCGTGGGTAATCAACGCGCACAGCGCGCGGCATTCGCATTTCCCGAAACGCAGCGCCAAAATGATCTGATTCCTGGTGCAGATCCATCTGCCAGACATATTCGCTGGTATAGCTGTGGTCGATACGGATTAAGGCCGGGATGTCCGTTGCGATGGCAGGGCGAATTTCAATCTCGGGCATTTAGTCTCCAAATTAACAGATCTGCTCTCGCTAGGGTTCCACTGGGTTATTCACACGTACCTGGATGACACAAGGCGGCAAAGACCCTCCTTGGTTGTCTGTCACAACCAGTCGCAGCATATAATCTCCAGGGGATAAAGTACCTGTGTCCCATTGACCGAGCTCACCTTCCTGTACCATTTCCCGCCCTGCAAGTATTGTCAGCCAAACCGTTTCTCCAGGACGGGCAATCTCATATTTGTAAAAACCAAAATTGGGGATGTTCGCTGTCCCCTCGATTTTAATGATGCCGCTTACCTCGGCACCAGGCTTGGGTTCGGTCAAGCTCACTTGTCCAGGAACACATCCCTCTCCCCCAGATTCCTCAGCGGTCGGGCTCAGAAATACGTTTACTTCCATCTCCTGGGTTCCGGAGATATCTCCTGGGGTGACTGGCAGGGTGTTGGTCGAAGTTGCCAGGACATCCAACGTCGGCGTGATCAATGGGTTTGACCCCGGGTATGAGGGAGCGATAAACGAGACCAAGACGAACTCTGCAACTGCCATGATCAGAAGCAGCACCACCATACTCGCCGACTGATTGAGGCGGGATTGAGCACTTTCTCGCTCAAGACCAAAAGCTGCCTCACGCATCTCACTCCAGGCAAGGATAAACTTCCGAATATATACCAGCCCTCCCAAAATGAGCAGCAAATAAATCCAGATTTCATAAGCCCTGAAAAATCGAAGTGCATCTTCCATCTTTGTTCCTGAATGGAACGGAAAAACCACTGCCAATGGTTACAAGTTACGCAATACACCTTTAATGAGCTCGGAAAGCCGGGGGACGATGACCTTACCGGCCGCTAGCACCTCTTCATGAGAGGTAAGCGTATCTCCATCCAAATTAGCCTTGTTGCTGATGGTGGATATTCCTAAAACGCGCATTCCGCCATGGCGCGCCACTGTCACCTCCGGTATAGTAGACATACCAACCGCATCCACGCCGATCGCGCGCAGAAAACGCAGGTCAGCAGGGGTTTCAAAGGATGGTCCTGCCAGACATACATATACTCCCTGGCGGAGCTCGAAACCGCTTTTCTCAGCCACCTGGCGGGCCAAATCGCCCAGATGGCGATCATAGGCACGCCCCATATCTGGGAAGCGAGGACCAAGTTCATCCAAGTTGGGGCCTCGCAATGGACTAAGCCCAGCCATCCCCAATAAGTTGAGATGGTCGGTGATCAACATCAGGTCACCTGGCTCAAAAGCTTCATTCACCGCTCCGGCAGCGTTGGTCGCAATCAAGATTTCCACACCCAGGCGTTGCATGACGCGCACCGGTAAGCCAATTTGAGACATACTGTACCCCTCATAATAATGGACGCGTCCTTGCATCACCATAACTTTTTGACCTTCGAGCTGACCGATGACTAGCCGACCTCGATGGCCCTCCACAGTAGAGACCGGCCAAAAAGGCAGATCGCTGGATACAATCGCGGTGGCTTTTTCAACCGAATCCGCCAGCGAGCCAAGACCTGAACCGAGGATGATCCCGATGCGGGGTTCTTGTTTTATCTGAGTCCGAACTGCCTGCGCTGCCTGGTCGATTTCCGAAAGCGTAATATATTCGCCCATAAAGTCTCTCATTTCACTATAGAGGATATTTCAGGGCGTTCGTCGCAAGCGGCTGCCAAGCGACGGAGCAACGCCCGAGTAGAAAGGGGATTGCTGTGGCCTAATAAGGATTGAATTTCAGTGATTGTCCGGCCGGCCTGTGACATGCGCAATGCTGCTGTATGCCGCACTAGGCGCGGTGAAAGCAGGATAGGCGGTGTGACCATCCGACCCCAATGGCGTAATACCTGCCAGATTCCCTGGCGGCTCATTCTTCCATCCATCTGGCTGATAAACAAGGCCTTTTCATCGGTACGGTGGCTTAATTCCGGCCGTCCTTCCAGCAGATAGCGTTCCAGGGATTGGGTAGCGTTGCCCATCGATAACCAGGCGTCTTCCCGATTGTCGAGAAGGACATGCACTTTGCCAGCCTGCAAGTTTATTTCCGGTAGGTCGAGCGCCGTCAGGGCACCTACCGAAAGACCAGTTTCCAATAAAAGCATCAGGATCGCAAGATCTCGGCGCGCTCGCGGACGGGGGGAAGCTTCGATCACTGAGCACAGCCTGGAGATCTCGCCTGGCGTCAGGCATTGGGGAGCAGGGATATGAGAGACCGAGGAGATAATCCGGTCTATATGATCGGAGTCCGCGGTGAACGCATCGACAGCAAGGAGGCCTTGCTGGGATAAATAGGCAGCAAATCGGCGCAAAGTGACCCATCGGCGGACAAGAGTGCTATAACGTCGACCGGCCTGGCGCTCAGATTCGAGGAACCGAGCCACTTGCCCTGGATTTAAGTCAGGCAACTGTGGCGGGCGGCGCGAGGAATCCCTTAAATATTTCAAAAAAACACGCAGATCGCTGGCATAAGCCAGCCGCGTGCTTTCCGCATAGGCCGGTTGGGCCTCTAAACTGGCCAGAAAGGCGTTTACCTGAGTCTCCATAGCGATGACGACTCCTACATCAACCAAAAGCTCTCACCTGGACTTTTGGTTTTAAGCACGGCGATCGGGAAAACCTATCACGCCCTCCTTGGCTGTATATATTATATCATAGCCTCCCCGATTAGCTCTCTGAAGGCAGCGATGGCATCTTCCACGCCGTTATCGTCTACCCAATAATGGGTGACCAGGCGAAAGCGACGTTCGCTAACTACGCCAACCCGCACCCCCTTTTGGGCGAGTTGTGCCGCTGCTTCGGCCGCGCGGAGCGAGATTTCCTCCCCAAGAGAAAGGAATACCATGTTGGTATATGGTGTTCCCGGTTCCAGCAACAGGCCCGGGACAGTCGCCAATCCCTGGGCGAGCCGCTTCGCCCGAACGTGATCTTCTCCTAAGCGATCCACCATCGTTTCCAAGGCAACGATCCCGGCTGCGGCCAGCACTCCCGCTTGCCGCATTCCACCTCCCAATTGCTTGCGGATGCGGCGAGCGCGGGTGATAAAATCGGTCGAGCCACATAAGATGGAACCGACTGGCGCGCTCAAACCTTTGCTGAGGCAAAAGGTCACTGAATCGGCCGGCCCTGCAAGGTCTTTAGCATTTACCCCCAACGCCACGGCTGCGTTAAATATCCTGGCCCCGTCCAGGTGTAGCTGTAACCCATGTTGGTGAGCTAACTCACCGACCGATTGGGTGTAACCCAACGTAAGCGTCACTCCACCACAACGGTTGTGCGTGTTCTCCAGGGCGACCAGGCGCGAGACAGGGTAATGAACGTCATCTGGCCGGATAGAAGCCTGGATATCATCCAAAGCCAGGGTGCCGTCGGCCTGGTTGGGGATCGGTCGCGGATGAATCCCACCCAATGCGGAAATCCCACCTGCTTCGAACAGGTATGTGTGTGCCTTATCCCCCAGGATGACCTCATCCCCGCGGCCACAATGCGCCAGGACCGCCGCCAGGTTCCCCATGGTGCCCGAGGGCACGAAAAGGCCATCTTCTTTCCCCATCAATGCGGCTGCCATTTCCTGAAGTCGGTTGACTGTAGGGTCTTCCCCGAATACGTCATCCCCCACCACTGCCTCAGCCATGGCTGTGCGCATGGCTGGGGTCGGCTGGGTGACAGTATCGGAACGCAGATCAACGATGTCCATTGTCTAAACCCTCCAATACGCGAGTGAGATCCTCCGGCAAAGGCGCTTCAAAAGTGCGTGCTGCCGCCTCGCCGGGTAGCCGGATAGTCAGGCGGGCTGCGTGCAAGAAATGTCGGTTTAGAGGCAGGCTGGGGTGCGCTCGTCCATAGATCGTGTCACCAACTACCGGGCAGCCCAAAAAAGCCAGGTGGAGGCGAATCTGGTGTGTGCGACCGGTGATGGGGTGGACTTCCAGCAAACTGTGAGCGGGGAAATTTTGCAGGGTGTGGTACTCGGTGAAGGCGAGGCGTCCCTTTTTTGGGGGGACCACAGCCATTTTCTTCCGCTGCGCCGGGTCACGCCCTATTGCCGCTTCGACCCGCCCGTGCGGCGTTGGCGGAGCTCCATCGACCAACGCCAGGTACATTTTACCTACCTGGCGAGCGCGGAATTGATTTTGAAACCAATGGTAGGCGGCATCATTCTTCGCCAGCAGGATTAGCCCCGAAGTATTTTTGTCCAGGCGATGGACAACGCCTGGTCGTTGCTCTCCCCCAATCCCTTCAAGATCCGAGACGTGTGCTAAAGCGGCGTGAACCAGGGTACCCGCTGAGTGCCCGGCAGCCGGGTGTACCACCATCCCGGCCGGCTTGTTCACCACCAGCAAATCCGCATTTTCAAAAACGATGTCGAGGGGAATCGCTTCTGGGGTCAGATCGCTTGGTTGGGGAGGAGGGATTCGTACCTGCACTTGGGCTCGCTTTACCAACAATTGCCCCACTTTGCGCGCCATCTGACCGTCGATAGTTACTAATCCAGCTTTGATTAAGGCCTGCAAACGGGAACGAGACAATTCTGGCAGGGCAGTCACCAGGAATTTGTCCAGACGTTGCTCTTCTCCTCCTTCAAAATAAATATTGAACAGGCGCTCATTCACCCAGGCCTTCCTCCGGGATCGGATCAGCCGTTTTTTCCGAGGCGGAATCTGGGGCAGCTGATAGCTGGACGGGCTTTCTTTGGCGCTCTTTCAGCCAGACCCCAATGAGTAGCACTGCTACGCCAATCGAGATACTGGCATCCGCCACGTTGAAGACCGGAAAGCTACCAACTGAGATGAAATCCGTCACCCAACCGATCCTCAAACGGTCGATTAAGTTCCCCACCGCACCCCCGAACTGCAGTCCCATCGCCAGGCGTAGCGGCCAATCGCCAGATGGCACCTGTGGGAAATAATACAGGATAGCAATGGCAACGACGATCGCCAGCACCGTAAAGACATCGCCAAAGCTCTGCAACATCCCAAAAGCCGCCCCGGTGTTCTTCCAGTGGACGATGCGCGCATAAGGCTCTAGCCAATCCCACGGGACCCAGATCGCGCCCAGCTCTAATTGGGCGCGCACTAACGCTTTAGATACCTGATCGATGACGATCACAAAACTCGCCATAACAAGCAAAGGCAGGTATGCTCTAATATTTCTTATCGAAGAAGACTGCCAGTCTGTTTCCATACCCTCATTTTACCCGTTTAATTCGTCTAATACCATCAGTCATTTCACCCGGGTGCATGTCAATTTTGGGGCGAGTTGTAGGCAGTCCGCCAGCGCTCGTCAAAGCGGCGGCTCAAAATTGCCGCCCGAACAGGCAGCAAGCGTTCTGCCCCCGCCCGGCTCCAGCGCATACCTGAGCCAGTAAAGCGGTCTTTGAAACGTTTCGCACCACTCTCGACCATGCCGCTGCCAATCAGCCAGCCATCGGAGCGCATCTCCAAATAGTGCATGCGGTGCTGGTTATTGGCAAAGTAACCGGCTTGTTGGAGGAGGTCTTCTTTGGCACCTGGTTTTTCCTCAGCCAGACTGATAATGGTCTGGGCGATGCGGTCGGCATGGCCCT
>Ga0209521_10001843_pt1 | contig 17309 bp, 16 predicted proteins | sample Rifsed19ft4_FD_184016 | JGI IMG/M metagenome (GOLD analysis project Ga0209521, IMG submission 184016) | Soil microbial communities from Rifle, Colorado, USA - sediment 19ft 4 (version 2) | ecosystem: Environmental > Terrestrial > Deep subsurface > Rock core/Sediment | place: Rifle, Colorado...
TACTCGCACCATCTGTATGATGCTGCCAGCTGGCTCGACAAGTATGGCTTTTTCAATCTATTATCAGGATGCAGTAGGGTTTAATCTTACGAGAGTGACTGCCCTTGGAGGGCCTGGAAGCGGACCGCCTAATGGCCAGGACGGCAGTGTCATTACTCAGCAACAAGCCTTCCCATAAGGGCGCTTGGACTTGCCACCCACCCCCAATTTGTAATATGAGTTTCTATATCATCGTGATGAATCTCCACGTATGTTTTCCACAGAAAGGATGAAAGCGTGATGGATGCGGAAAAGCCAATAAAAAACCCCGTGGTCTCGATTGCGACCAGCCTGGGGGAGGTGCGCACGGAGATCTTCCTCGACAAGGCGCCGATCACGGCAAAAAACTTTTTGGACTATGTAAACGAGAAGTTTTACGATGACCTGATTTTTCATCGGGTCATTCCGGGATTCATGATCCAGGGAGGCGGCTTCGACAAGGGGATGCAGCAGAAGGCGACCAAGGCGCCGATCAAAAACGAGGCAGCGAACGGTTTGAAAAACAACACCGGCACTCTGGCTATGGCCAGGACGGCCTTTGTGGACAGCGCTACCGCCCAATTCTTCATTAACGTTAAAGACAACGACTTTCTGAACCATCAAAACACCAGTGCGGAGGGTTTCGGCTATGCCGTTTTCGGCCGGGTGATAGAGGGGATGGAAGTGGTTCAAAAGATAGCGAAGGTCAAGGCCGGCGCCCATGGTACGCACCAGAATGTTCCCGTGGAGCCTGTCGTGATCCAGTCTATGCGTATCGTTAGTTAAAGCGCTGCTTTCGATTATCCATTCGCAGTCCACACGCCCTTTGGGTCGTATTTCCTGACCGCGCCCAGTTCTTCCGGCGACGGCGGCGGGGTCTCACGGAGATCCCCGGAAACGCGCAGCGGCCAACCGGTTTCATCTCGAATCTCTTCGACCGTGACGCCAGGATGAAAGAAGCCGAGGAGCATCTCTCCGCTGACCGGGTCAAAAGAGAAAATTCCCAGGCTAGTGATAACGCGGCTCGGCCCGCCGCCGTGGATGTGTTTCATTCGGCGCCAGTCGCCGCCTTCTCCATAGCCGGGGGAAGTGATGAAACGGACTCGCGGCCTAAAGCGGCGCTTTTCGTGATTCATGATGATGATGCAGCGGCGCGCCAGGGTCGCGATGTCCGCGGCGCCGCCGCTACCCGGAAGCCGAATCTTTTTTCCGCTTTCCTCCACCCAGTGGGTATTGAGGTTGCCGAAGCGATCGATCTCAGCGCCGCCGATGAAGCCGAGGTCAACCTGTCCGCTCTGCAGCAGGCCCATCACATCGAGAATGCCGCCACAATAGAGGGCGCGAGCCACATTAGGCGGGTCGCTTATGGTGAAAATCGATTCCAGAGCCGGCCGATCCCGGATCACGCCGTTTTCAAAGATACCAATTGATCGGGGGGCATGGAGCTCTTTGGCCACGGCAAAGCTGAGAAGGGGAAGGCGCATTCCAACGAAGACCATCTCTCCATCGCGAATCTCACGCGCCGCGGCAACCACCATGAGCTCTCTCTGCGTATAGTGCATTTCAGATCACCCAGACCGCTATCCCTGCGCCGCCGGTTCGTCACTCTCAATTGCCTTGATGATGCGGCTCTTCAATTCCGCGCGCCTGGCAGGGCTTGACTTGATCTCCGAAGGAACCTGAATGTCCATCAGAAGGCGAGCCGGCTTGCCCAGGACTAGCACCCGTTCTCCCAGATCCATCGCCTCGTCGATGTCATGGGTAATGAACAGCGAGGTCTTCTTTGTCTCGCGCACGAGCTCGAGAAAGTCTGCGCGAAGCTTGATGGCCGTCACTTCATCGAGGTGTCCAAAGGCCTCGTCGCATAAAAGTATGTCGGGATCTATGGAAAAGGCCCGCGCAATTCCGACCCTCTGTCTCATGCCTCCAGAGAGTTCATGGGGATAGGCGTTTTCAAATCCTGAGAGTCCGAGTTTCTCAAGCCAGCACCTGGCCTTCTCGATCCGGCGCTCCTGCGGGATTCGGAGGATTTCCAAAGCATAGGTGGCATTCCGCAAAACGGTGCGCCAGGGAATCAAACGGTCCGTTTGGAAGACGGCAGAGAGCTTTCCCCGGAAGTGGTCAAAGTCGTTATAAGGCTCTTTTCCGTCAATGACCAGTTTTCCCGCAGTTGGCCTGTTCAGGCCGAGGATGATGTTCAGCGCGGAAGATTTTCCACATCCCGTTTTTCCCACCACGGCAACTAATTCGCCGGCATCAACTTCAAAGCTAAGATTCCTGATGGCCTGGAAGTAGCTGCTGCCGAGGCGGAAGACCTTGGTCAGGTCGCGACACTCAATTTTGGACATCTTTTAGAGCGTGCTGGGTCGCCATCTGAGGAGGCGCGACTCCATCTTCGTGATCAGAAGTTGCATGGCGAGTCCACTGATCACCAAGGCCATGGTCCAGGCCAGGACCCCACTCATGTTCAAGAGCGACTGCTGCTGCAGCATTCTAAATCCTACGCCTGTAGAGGCGCCCACGAGCTCGGCAACAATAACTACCCTGACCGCGAAGCCGATGGTCACCTTCCAGGCGGTGAGCATGTGAGGTATGATCGAGGGAACAATCAACATCCGAAAGACTTGGGTTCTGGTGGGCCTAAAGGCAAGCGTCATCTCCATGAGGTCCTTGGAGATTCCTTTAACGGCGTCGAGGATGCTGTGAGAAAAAACCGGGAAAGATACGGCGAGCATCAAGGCAAAAATTCTTGTCTCCGTTCCCCTGAACCACAGGATGACGATCAGGGTCCAAGAGAGGCCTGGAATACCCATAATGAAATTCACTATCGGAATCAAGTAATTCTCGGTCTTCTTTACGGTTCCCATGGCCACACCCAGGAGGGCTCCAACAAGAAATCCGCCAATTAAACCTTGCCAGATCCGGTACAGGGTTAGAAGGGTGTCCCAGAAAAGGGTTCCTTCCTGGGCCATTTTGAGGAATTCTTGAAGGACCATTTGGAGTCCAGGGAGCACGTACTCGGGCAAAAAGAACGAGGCAACTTGCCAAGAAAACAGGAGTGCCCCCAGGGAAATGAGCATCTCGATGTTCAGGGCTCTTTCCTTAGGGAGGGGCTCTAGGTCCATCTTTTTCAGCTTCCTGGAGGGCTAGCGCAGGCCCCGATGGAAGAAGGCGGCGTCGGGGAGCTTCGTAACGTATCCGAGCGGCACGGAAACCTTGAGCAGTTCCATTATGGCCTTTTCCTGTGACTCCGCCGTCATCTGGAGAAATTTCACCCTTCCGGCCTTGACGGTCTCCTGAAGGATGGGGATGGGATCCTTGGTTTTCTTCGCCACTAGCTTTAAGGCTTCGTCAGTATTGGCGTTGAACCACTCTACGGTTTCCTTCATCGCATTGTGGACCCGTTGGAGAAGGTCGGGGTTATTCCTGGCGAAGTCATCTTGGACGGCCCATCCAAGGAGCCAGGGGTACTCAGTCCCCGTCTTTTGCCTCCAGAGCTTTTCCAGCTCATCCGTAGAAACCAGATCTTTAAACTTCTTCGGCTCATCCATAACCAGCCTTGTCGGCAACTGGGCAAATACAACCCCAGCCGGAGCTGTACCCGTAGGAGATTTCAGCTCCGCGGCCACGCCTGGCTGTTCAAAGTTTCGGGTTTTTAGCGACTTGAGATCGACCCCGGACCAAAGCATGTAGATCGTCATGGCCTTGTAGTTCTCAGAGGCGAGGGGCGCGGCGATTTCTTTACCGTTGAGATCCTTCAAAGAGCGAATGTCGGGCCCTCTTTCGGTGTTAACGATGACTGAGGTTCCGAAAAGCTGGTAAGTAGCGAACAGCTTGGCCTTTACCCCCCTTGCATATTGGTTCGCATAGGTCATGATGCCGCCCGTTGCCATGGGGTATGATCCGGCGGCGAAATCGTTATAAAGTGAGGCCGTGGAGGGCTGCTCGACCCATTCCACGTCAACGCCGTTTTTGATGTCGAACTGCCTTCCTTCCATGACGGCCACCATCCAGGAGCTTGTGGAGGGAGCACTTAAAGTTCCTACTTTGGCCTTTGGAACCTGTGCGGCCACAGATGCGGGCACGATCAGGCAGGTTAGGGTTGCGAGCAGGATGGTCCTGGCCATAGGCGCGCTCGTCGAGGCGGATTTTTTAACCATGGCAATCCTCCTTTTAATCTCGGGAATCAATCTATTTTGGGTCATGGTGTCCCGATAATCGGTCCTAAGTCCCAGTTATACTGCAAACTGTCTATCACGCCATGTCAATTTGTCAAGCGATTTTAAAACAATCTTAGGTCACCCTCCAGAGGACCTGGACATTGGCGTCATCCCCAAAATTTTCCCAAAATTTTCTCGATACGTCCTCTTGACAAAGAAACTTAGTGTGGTAAAAATTCTGATGAATAATTGGGACGAGATACCGATTATCGGGACACGCAAATGAGTAAGGTATATTCTAGAACCGACATCATAGACAAAAGGCAAAGAAGCCAGACATTAGTTAGAGGTCTCAAAATTTTGGAACTTATCGCTGGCGGAAAATCGGACCTTTCAATTCGAGAACTGGCCGAGGAGGCTGATCTCCCAAAAAGCGTTGTCCACCGACTTATATCGACTCTCGAAGGTGAAAGGTATGTTCAAAAAAATTCAGGAAAGCCAGGATACAGGTTGGGCACTAAATTGTGGTGGTTGGGGTGTGCAGCGGTTCAAGGACTCGAAATCAAGGAAGTCGCCCGTCCCCATCTTGAAGATCTAGCTCTTAAGACCAATGAGCTTGTAGTTCTTGCCGTCCTTGACGGACGAGAGGTTGTCTATCTGGACAAGGTTGACTGTCCGCAAGCCGTTCGTGCCTATATTCCCATTGGTGGTAGGGCGCCTGCCTATTGCATTTCAACCGGTAAGGTTATCTTGGCCTATCGTCGGGATGATGAGGTCATGAAAATTGCCTCTTCCATGAAAAAGTTCACGAGTAACACTGTCATACGGATGGAATCCTTCAAAAGACATCTCGCAGAGATCCGGAGGCGTGGATATTCCGTTAATTTCGGCGAATGGCACGAAGATGTTGGCGGAGTGGCATCGGCAATTCGGGACGGGAAGGGCTATGTAGTGGCGGCCATCGGTGTTACCGTTCCTATCCACAGACTGACGAAAATAAATATTGATCGATTAAGCCGATTAGCAATGCAAGCAGCGGCAGCAGTATCAGAGGAGTTGGGATACGGAGGCTCTCAAAAAGGAGCATCGATAGGCTGAAATTCGTCCTTTGAGGGAGGTTCCTATCATTTGAGGGCAACTATGGAACGTTCATATCTTGAGCTTCGGGAAAAGGTTGAGAAAAAAGATAAGGGGCTTAGAGAGAAGGTTAAGAGTCTAAGCGAGGCTGTGGCCTTGATCCCTGATAACGTCCATGTGGCGATCGGTGGCTGCCACTATTCGAGAACTCCCATGGCCCTGATCTGGGAGATGATCAGACAGGGGAAAAAAGGTCTGACCTTCTCAAAAAGCATTACCGCGACGGAGGGAGACCTTCTCCTGGTCGCTGGCACAACGCGGCACATCATAACGAGTTGGTTTAGCCCTGGGGTCACGTGGGGAGTCTCAAGGATCATGAGGCACTACGTTCAGTCCGGGGAGGCCCAATACGAGGAGTGGAGCCACATGAGCCTTGGCCTAAGGTACAAGGCTGGAGCCATGGGTGTTCCCTTCTTGCCGGCGAGGTCCATGCTGGGCTCCGACGTCTTCAAAAGGCTCAGCAACGTAAAAGAGATGAGTTGCCCCTTTACCGGAGACAAACTTGCCCTTGTTCCGGCACTTAATCCGGATGTGGCCATTATCCATGTTCAGAAGGCGGACCCCTATGGCAACGCGCGAATTAGCGGCTTCCCCTTTATGGACAAAGACATCGCCCTTGCGGCCGACAGGGTGATTTTAACCACCGAGCAGATCATCGACAACAGTGAGATAAGAAGAACGCCCGATCGCACGGATATACCCTTTTTCTGTGTTGATGCCGTGGTCGAGGCGCCCTGTGGTTGCCTCCCGCACGAGTGTTATGGGGTTTATGAGCCGGACTTCAACCATATGGACATGTATGTAAAGCTCATGATGGAAAAGAGCGTCGATGGAGTTAAAGAATATCTTGATAAGTACTTTTATGGCCCGGAGACCTTTGAAGACTACCTCGATCTCTTTCATGTCAAAGATATTGTAAAAGCCACTTTAAGTGCAAAGAAGGGGTATGGCGGTTAAGGTGTCTTACAACACGGCAGAGTTGGTTTGCATTTCCAGCGCGAGACTGCTTGAGGATGGGAAGGTTGTCTTTGCCGGTGCTGGACTCCCGCTCCTGTCGGCGATTCTCGCCCAGAAAACTCATGCGAAAACCCTGACGATCCTTTTCGAAGGCGGAGTCATCGGCCCGTTTGTTGAGCCTGGAAAACTCCCTCCTTCAACGAACGAGCAGAGGTGCGCGACGCGCGCCAATATGGTTCTTCCCACAACGGACGTTTTGCTCCTCCAACAGAGAGGATATGTAGATTACGGTTTTCTGGGTGGAGCTCAAGTAGATCAGTATGGAAACATCAATAGCTCCTATATTGGCGACTGGGATAGGCCTACTGTTAGGCTTCCAGGAACAGGTGGTGGAAACGATATAGCGAGTCTCTCCAAAGTTATCGTCGCGATGCATCACGAGAAGAGGAGACTTGTGAAGAAAGTAGACTTCATAACAAGCCCTGGATACTTAAGTGGAGGAAATTCGAGAAAAGAGGCGGGTTTAATTGCCGGCGGAGTTCTTAAGGTGGTAACCCATCTTGCCATTATGGGTTTTGATGAGGAAAAAGGAGTCATGTGCCTGGAAGGGCTGCAGCCGGGAGCCACGGTAGAGAAGGTGAAAGAGAATACCGGCTTTGATCTCATGGTCAAGGACAACCTCTATGAAGCCTCTGCTCCCACAGAAGAGGAGTTGAGAGTTCTTCATATCCTCGATCCAGAGAGAAGGTATACAACTGCGAGGGGCGAATAGGATGGCTAAAGATTTGCGAGGATTCCTGGCAGAATATGAAAGGGAGAATCCCAGAGAGTTCTGCCGGGTAAAAGAGGAAGTCGATCCTCGATATGAAGCGGCCGCAATATTGACAAAGCTTGAGGAGGCAAGAAAGCTCCCGATCCTTTTTTATGAAAAGGTGAAGGGTTCGGCTTTTCCCGTCGTGACTAATGTCTATTCGACCAAAAAGAAGATCGCATCGAGTATTAGCATAGATCCAAAAAGGTTCAGGGACAAGTATATAGAGGCCGTTGAAAATCCAATCCCGCCCAAGATCGTTTCAGATGGTCCTGTCATGGAGGAGAGGGTCGGAGAAGGTGACGTGGATCTAAGGGCCCTCCCGATGATGACCTACCACGAGGGCGACGCAGCTCCCTATATCACCGCCGGGATGGTTCTAGCTGAAGATCCTGAAATGGGAGAGTACAACGCCAGTTTTAACCGGCTCATGTATAAAGGTAGAAACAGGGCGGGAATTTTTATGACGGTAGGAAAGCACCTACATGAGATCTACTCGAGGATGGAGGACCAGGGAAAGCCTCTTCCGATCAGCATTTCCATAGGCAATCACCCCGCCTGGGCACTGGGTGCTCTCTACATCGGCGCCTATGGTGAGAGCGAGCTTGGGATCATCGGAGGGCTTCTTGGAGGCTCTGCTGAAGTGGTCAAAGGGGAGCTCAAAGGAACCCTTTTCCCTGCGGATGCTGAGATCGTGTTGGAGGGCGTTATTGAACCTCACGTAAGGGAGGAAGAGGGTCCCTTTTGCGAGTTTTCGGGATATGCCACGGGAAAAGGATTAAGGCCGGTTGTAACCATCAAATCGATGCACTCAAGAAAAAAAGCGATATACCAGGATATTTGCGGAGGGCAGCATCGAGAGCACCTGATTATGGCGACTCTCCCCATGGAAGCCAATCTCTATAGATCTATTAAGGGGGCTGTGCCGACCCTCGTCGATGTCCACGTTCCTGCACCGTTCACCCTTATTGTTTCCATAAAAAAAAGGTTTCAGGGACAGGCGCAGTCGGCGATGCTTGCGGCTTTTTCGGCTGAGATGTACTTAAAGCAGGTTATCGTGGTTGATGCAGATATCGATATCACCAACCTTCAGGAAGTTATCTGGGCTGTAGCTACAAGGGCTCAGGCGGATAGAGATATCATGGTCATACCCGGAGCGAGAGGCTCTTCCCTGGATCCCTCTTCGGGAGCTGAGGGTGTGGTCACAAAGATGGGAATTGATGCAACTGCCAAACCCTTCCTTTCTTCGTTTCCCAGGAGAGGCAGGGTTCCCAGGGAAATCATGGACAGGCTTAAGCTTGAGGCCTATGTGAATTTGGCGGAACTCTAAGAGGAGATGGAAAAGTGCATGAGCTGACCGGGCTGAGAAGTGTCATAGAGCATTACAGGGAGAAGGGTGAGGTGGTCGAGATAGAAAGGGAGGTCGACTCGGAATGCGAGTTGTCGGGAATTATTTCTGCTCTGAACTCCCTTCCCACGACCCCGGGTGTCCTTTTCAAAAAAGTCAAAGGATACGATTTTCCCGTTGCCGCGTGCATTCTCTCTGAAAAGGATAGGACCTGTCAGATCCTTGGCCTGCCCTCTTCACCCCTGGAGTTCAAAGAGGTTTTCATCAAGCTCACTCAAAATCTCATTCCTCCGGTAAAAGTTGGGAGCGGCCCCTGCAAAGAGAAGATTTACACCCGCGACTTTGACGCCCTCAAGATTGTCCCTTCTATAAAGGCTACACCTGACGATGGAGGAAGATATTTCCAGCCTATTGTCGTCACCAAAGATCCTGAAACCGGGGTTCAGAATGCGGCACTGAACAGGGCCATGCTCCTGCGGGACAACACGGTGATCCTCAATGTGAGAAATGAAACCGGAGTTGGCCAGTGTTTTAGAAACTGTAAAAAGGAAGGAAAGCCCTTTGAGGTGGCCCTGGTGATAGGGGCTCCTCTTGAGATGTACATCTCAGGGGCAACCAAGCTTCCCCTGGGCCAGGACGAGCTTAGTCTCGCCGGCGCCGTAAGAGGGAGTCCGGTTGAGGTTGTCCCATGCGAGACCATCGATGTCCATGTCCCGGCCGAGGCAGGGTTTGTTATCGAAGGGGTCATTGAGCCTCCTTACGAGCTAGGGACGGAAGGGCCTTGGCCTGAGTTTTTAAAATATTTGAGTATACCCCAGCAAAAACCTCTGCTTAAGATCAAGGCGCTCACCTTGAGAAAAGACGCGGTCGGTTATGCCATTGTGGCAGGGACGAAGGAAAATTATAACTTGAGGATATCTAACGATGTCGAATTCTATCGGTACGTGAAGGCCATCGAGCCAAACTTTGTGATCGATGCGGCCCTGACTCCCGGAACAGCTCATTGGCATCATGGGATCATCCAGATCAAAAAGGATGACTACGACTTTGAAGGTCTTCAGGTCCACGTCGCCATGGCGGCCTTCGGATTTTCCGTTTACCTTGAGACCATCACCATTGTTGATGAAGACGTGAATATCCTTGATATGAACGAGATCGACTGGGCCGTGACGACCCGGTGTAACCCCTCTGAGCAGATTCATATTATCCGGGAAGTCAAAGCCCACAGAAACAATCCCATTGCGGGCGCCAGAGAGCTGATGGACGGGAGTTTTGTCGGAAAGGCAAAGATGATTATCGATGCCACGGTCCCTTGGAAATATAAGAACCTGAAAAGCGGGGCCAATCGACCCGTCTTTGAGAGGGCAAGATTCAAAAAAGTAGACCTTAAAGAATACTTGAGCCCTCACAATTACCGCCAATGGATTAAATAGGAAGGGAAAATTATGGAGCGATGGGTAGGCAAGAGCGTTCGCCGTGTCGAGGACAAGCGTCTGCTCACGGGAAAAGGCCAGTTCGTCGACGATATAAAGCTTTCCGGGATGCATCATGCAGCGGTCCTCCGCAGCCCCTACCCCCACGCCATCATCAAGTCGGTGGATACCTCAGAGGCGCTGAAGATGCCTGGGGTGCGCGCTGTCCTCACCGGAGAGGATGTGGCGCGGATGTCGAGCCCCTTTCTTCAAGCGGTGGAGGGGCCCCTCGAATATTACTGCATCGCCGTGGACCGGGTCCGGTACGTGGGGGAGGGAGTAGCGGTGGTCGTCGCTGAGGACCGTTACCTGGCGGAAGATGCCCTCCCGGCCATTCGCGTGGATTACGAGGCACTGCCAGCTGTGGTGGATGTGGAAGAAGCTATGCAGGAAGGCGCTCCTATCCTTCATCCCAAGGTGGGAACCAATATCATCAATCACCGGGACCTTCGCTATGGAGACCCAGATGCGGCCTTCGCCCAGGCCGATGTCATCGTCGGCGCAAAGTTCTTCTTTCCCAAGTACTCCTCCACTCCCATGGAGAACTTTGCGGTCATCGCCGAATACGAGCCAATCGAAGACATCATTACTATCCGGTCCAACTTCCAAGGCCCCTTTACCATGCATCCGGTGTCGGTGGCGGCTCTCAGGATCGCTGAAAACCGGTTGCGCTTCATCGTGCCACCTGACATCGGCGGCGCCTTCGGCATCAAGTCCAGCATGTTCCCGCAGATGGTCATGACTGCTCTGGCTGCCAAAAAGACGGGTGTGCCCGTCAAATACCTCGAGGACCGGGCAGAACACCTCATGTCTTCCTCCAGTGGCACCGATCGCGTGACCTATATTGAGGTCGCGGCCAAAAAGGACGGCACCATCCTGGGAATACGGAAGAAGGTAATGGACAATGTTGGAGCCTATTTGCGCAGCCCTGAGCCGGCCTGCATGTACCGCTCTACGGGAAATCAGCTTGGCGCCTACACAACAAAAAATCTAGCCTGGGATGCTTATGTCGTCATGACCAACAAATGCCCCACGGGACCCAACCGGGGTTACGGCTGCCAGCAGCTCTACTTTGAGATGGAGCGAGTTGTGGATCTCTTGGCCGACCGGCTGAAGATGGATCCGGCTGAGATCCGAGGAAAAAATCTGATTCCAAAAGACCAGATCCCGTACACCACGCCAACCGGCGGAATCTACGATGCCGGAGACTACTTGGCCTGCCTGGACATGGCGCTGGAAAAAGCCGACTACCAAAAACTACGCCAGGAGCAAGAGAAAGCGCGAAAGGAAGGCCGCCTTTTTGGCATCGGCCTGGCTACGGTCGTTGATCCCTCGGTGACCAACATCGCCTATATTACCGTGGCGTACACTCCCGAGATGCGGGCCAGCGAGGCGTTCAACCCCAAGTCCGGCTCTGGCGAAACAGCTGTTGTCAAGATGGACCCTCTGGGGCAGGTGAGCGTCATTATCAATACCGTCCCAGAGGGTCAGGGCCACGAAACTGTCGTTAAACAGATCGTTGCCGATGAGCTGAGCATCTCCCCCGATGATGTCCGTGTCGTCTCCGGGATGGACACCTTCACAAGGTTCTGGAGCGTTACTACCGGCACCTATTCCAGCAGGTTCGCGTCCGTAGGCGCCAGCGCGGTAGCCATGGCTACAAGGACCATGAAGGAAAAGCTTTTTAAGATAGCCGCCCATCGATTGGAGGCTCGCGTAGACGACCTCGAATTGGTTAACGGTGCCGTTCAAGTCAAAGGAGCGCCGGAGCGCAAGCTCTCCATCCGCCGGATAGCCGGACTCGCTCACTGGAACCAGGGGGCTCTCCCGCCAGGAATGGAGCCTGGCATCCACGCGAGCTACACCTACAACTTCCCCTGCTCCACGTCGCCCGACGCGGACGACCGGGTTGACTCCTCTGCGACCTATTCGTTCATTGCGGACCTGGCCTGCGTTGAGATAGACCCGGAGACAGGGCAGGTAGAAATCAAGAAATACGTAACGGTCCACGATTGTGGCAAGGTCCTCAACCCCAAGATCGTCGAGGGACAAATATATGGCAGCTTTGTCCATGGCCTCGGTGGGGCCTTTTATGAAGAGATGGCATATGACGAGAGCGGCCAGTATCTGACCGGTTCCTTTGTCAATTACATGTGTCCAACGGCGGTTGAATCCCCTGAGCTGGATATCGGTCACGTGGAAACCCCCTCCCCTCTGACGGTGTTGGGCTCGAAGGGGTGCGGTGAGTCGTGCACCATGAGCGTTCCCGCCTGCCTGGCCAACGCTGTAGCCGACGCCTTGAAACCTCTCGAAGTGACTGTTGACCGTCTCCCGCTCAGGCCTGGTGATATCTGGCAACTGATTCAGAGTGCCAGGCAAAATCAAGCCTCGAAGGGAGAAAGCAGAAAGTGAAGCCTCCGGTCTTTAAGTACCGCCGCGCAGGAACTGTCGAGGAAGCGCTTTCCGCCCTGGCGGAATACGGGGGAGAGGCAAAGATTTTGGCCGGGGGACAGAGCCTTGTGCCGATGATGAATTTCCGCCTGGTACGGCCGGCCGTTTTGGTGGACATCAACCCGGTGCAAGAGCTTGATTACATCCGAGTTGAGGATGGTTGGCTGCGCGTCGGCGCCCGAACACGTCAGAGGTCCTTGGAAAAGAGCGCGGAAGTCAGGCAAAGCTGCCCGCTTCTTGCCGAGGCTGTGAAATGGATTGGTCATCCGCAGATCAGAAACCGGGGTACGGTCGGTGGCAGCCTGGTTCACGGTGACCCCTCAGCGGAGCTAATCCTCGTCGCCATGCTTCTCGACGCCCAGCTCGTTATCCAGGGAAAGGGAAAATCCCGAACCGCCGGGCCGGGAGACTTTTTCGAGGACTTCTTGACCACCGCCGTTAATGAAGACGAGATCCTCACTGAGGTAAGCTATCCTGTGGCTCCTCCGCGATCGGGCTACGGCTTCCGGGAGCTATGCATCCGTCACGGAGACTTCGCCATCGTCGCTGCCGCGGTCCAGCTCACCGTCGACGAAAGGGGTCGGTGTAGTGAGGCATGGGTCGCCGTTGCAGGAGCGGGGCCAAAGCCGTTACGCATTCGCGGCGCAGAAGAAGCCCTGGTAGGAAGTGATGGAAGCTCCCGAGTGCTCGATGCGGCAGCCGCCCGCGTTCCCGAGGAGGTTGATCCCATTAGTGATCTTAAAGGAAGTGAGGCCTACCGGCGGGAGATGGCCAGGGTGTTCGTCCGCCGGGCGCTTGAAGACGCTTGGTCCATGGTTAAGGAGAGATGAACATGCGTGATGTGGTGACTGTCCGGTTGCGGGTGAACGGTGTCCAGTACGAACGCGTAGTAGAGCCTCGCCTGTTGCTATCCGATTTCCTCCGAGAGAGCCTCGGCCTTACCGGAACTCACGTGGGCTGCGAACACGGGATCTGCGGTTGCTGTACGGTAATGGTGGACGGGCTAACGGTCCGTTCCTGTCTCATGTTCGCCGTCCAGTCTGATGGCGCGGAGGTGAAGACCATCGAGGGGTTGGCGGAAGAGGGAAAGCTGCACCCCCTTCAGGAGGCTTTTGGGGAGCACCACGCGCTGCAGTGCGGATTCTGCACCCCGGGGATGCTTTTCACTGCCTTGGAGGTCCTTCGGGAGAACCCTCGACCAACGGACAGAGAAATCCGGGAGGGTATCGCGGGCACAATCTGTCGGTGCACAGGCTATCATCACATCGTTGAGGCCATCAAGGCGGCAGCTCAGAGGATGGCGCAAGAACCGAAGTAGGGCGTGAGGGAAATCTACTTTGAACCCGAGATCGAGACTGCATCTCGCGAAACCATGCGCGGGATTCAGACTTCCAAGTTCCTTGCCCAGATCCGACACGCCTATGAAAACTCTCCCTTTTACCGAAGGAAATTTGACGAGGCTCGTCTCAAACCCGGGGACATTCGCTCTCTGGACGACATCACCCTGCTTCCCTTCACCACTAAGGACGAGCTGAAGGATGACCAGGCAGAGCACCCCCCTTGGGGGAGCATCCTGGCCGTTCCGACGCAAGAATGCCTCCGTATCCATTCCACCTCGGCTACCACAGGACGACCAGTCATGTATTTGGACACTCCAGAGGACTGGCGAGGTTTTTACCGAAGCTATGCCCGCGGGCTGTACGGTATGGGCATCCGCAAGTCTGACATGGTTATGTGTGCCTTCAGTTACGGCCCGTGGATCGGTTTCTGGTCGGGTTTCTTCGCCGCCCAAGAGCTTGGCTGCTTGATGTTTCCGGCGGGCGGGCTCACAACCGAGCAGCGGATTGATGCTTTGCTTGCGTATCCCATTACCGTCCTGGGTTGCACGCCATCCTACGCCCTTTACATGGCGGAGGAGGCCAGAAAGAAAGGCATCGACCTCGCCAAGCAATCCAAGATCCGTATTACCTGGCACACGGGAGAGCCTGGAGCCAGCATTCCTGCGACCAAAGAGAAGATCGAACAGGCCTTCGGGGCCAAATGCTATGACCTGCCTGGACTGACGGAAATCGCGGCCTGGGGCTTCTCCTGCACGGCCCATTCAGGCCTAGTCCATGTTCACGAAGACTACTGCTACCCCGAAGTTCTGGAGCTTCAAACCGATCAACCCGTTGGCCCTGGCGGTCGAGGGGAGCTAGTCTTTACCAGCCTTTACCGAAAGGCCATGCCGCTTATCCGCTACCGGACGCGGGATGTGGTGAAGGTGGCTGACCGGGCCTGTCCCTGTGGTCGGACCCTGTTCTCTGTGGAAGGGGGCGTCTTGGGACGTCTGGACGATATGAAGAAAATTCGTGGCGTTATCGTTTACCCGAGACGAATCGAGGAGATCGTCCGAACCTTCCCTGAGACGAGCGAGTTTATGGCGCTCATCCGCAGAGAAAAGGGCCTGGACGAGATCCTGGTTCAGATCGACCCTTATCCCGACATCCCTAAGGACCGCTATCCCGAACTGGCACTGCGGATGGAATCCGAGCTTCGAGTCGGCCTGGGCATCAGGGTCGGCGTGGAGATCGTTCAGCCGGGTTCGCTGCCGCGCTGGGACCACAAGGCCAAGCGTTTTAGAGACGAACGCGAGGAAGTTCCCTTTTGAGAAACTGAACGGATCTCCCGCGCCGCGGCAACCACCATCAGCTCTCTAAGTGTGTAGTTCATATTCAGTAGCCGTTAAAAATTGAAATTCACAGAAGGCGAGAAGAGGTTGCCTTCGGGCTTGAGCTTACGGACTCTCTCTTCGCCAAGCCGTGAGAGATATTCCTTGTGATCTTTAACGCCCAGCACCCATTTTTCCAGCCAGCGCTCGAAGCCTTCACGGGTGCGCGACTCTTTGTGGTAATCGAAGTAAAAGTCGTCATCTCGCCGGGCATACCCTTGAGTCGGCGAAGGATGGGAAGCGAAGGGCTCATGCACGACGCTCGAGACGAGAAACCCCTGGATCAAGGTCCGATTCGGATCGCTGAGAATGACTTCGTGATCCACGATCTCTTCGCAAGTCAGAATGACTTTTTTTGCCGCGCGAGCCGCCTCGACTACGATGCCCAGGTTGCCCCAGATATGGGCATTGCCTTCCGGATCGGCGCGCTGGACGTGGAGAATGGCTACATCAGGCTTAATGGCGCGGACAGCTAAAAGCTCTTCACCGCTAAACGGGCAACGAACCGGCTTAAAGTGTCCTGCGCGACTAAAATCGCTTCCTGCTGCGGTTTTTGTCGGCAGAAAAGGTAGCCCCATGGCCGCGGCTTTAAGAGCGAGCGCGATGGTAAAGTTGGAGTGATCCTCTACTTCAATTGGATGGGGAATTCCCTCCTCCGCGGCGCGGCGAAAATTGTGGCCCAGCCCTGCGGCGACGTTCCCCACCCAGGCGGCGATCACTTTCTTGACGCAACCGGCGCCGATGATCTGATCGAACTGCATGTCCGAGATCGGCGCAATCAGGGTGAGATTTTTCTTTTTCTGTCGGATGATTTCGTATCCGGCGGCAAATGGGATCAGGGATTCCAGGCCGCAGCCCATCACTACGGACATGCCGTCGTGAATTTCCCCGGCGATCGCTTCTTGAAGGCTGGATAACTTGTTCATGCTTTTCCTCTCTATATCTTCAGCCTTTATTGTTCAAGCCGACTTTGGTTGACCGCAGAATACCCTGATGCTAAGTTTACGGGTTATGACTCTTATTCTCAGCAACGATGACGTGAAAAGCGTTCTTACGATGAAAACGACGATGAAGGCCTTAGAGGTGGCCTACCGTCAGATGTCCCGGCGCGAGGCGGTGTGCCGGCCGCGCATCGATATCCAGATCCCGACAAAAGATCCGCAAAGGATCTATCAATGGGGCACTATGGAGGGCGGCTCCATATCGGGCTACTTCGCTATCCGGATGAAGTCCGACGTCGTCTACGAGCGCGAGTACGAGGGCGCCAGGACTCAAGAGAAATACTGCGTCCGTCCGGGAAAGTTCTGCGGTTTGATCCTGCTCATTAATATTCAGAACGGCGAGCCGCTGGCGTTGATCAATGACGGCAATCTCCAGCACATGAGGGTGGGGGCCGATTCCGCCATAGGCGTCAAGTATATGGCGCGAAAAGACGCGACGGTGGTCGGTATGATCGGCTCCGGCGGCATGGCGCGCTCGCACGCGGAATCTTTTCTCCTGGCGCGCAAGATAAAAAAAATCCAGGTCTACAGCCCGACCAGGGCCCACAGGGAAGAATACGCCCGGGAGATCGCAGGAAAGTTCGGTATTGAAGTCGCGCCTTTAGATAATCCGCGGGATGTTTACAAAGGAGCGCATATCGTCGCCGGATGCACGGATTCCGCCGTTCCCATCATCGTCGGAAAATGGCTGGAAGAGGGGACGCACGTTACCTGCGTCGGGGGGAAGCCGGACAATGAGACGCTTAAAAGGATCGATGTTTCGCTGAGACTGGGAACAGCCCCGGCCCCATGGGGATTGCCGGAGCTCAATCTTGCGGATGAGCACATCACTTACGCGGCTGTGCCCAAGAACAACGCCGGCTTCAAAATGAAGCCGAGGGGGCAAAGGGGTCACGGGGTGGTGGTGGAGGACAGGGCGGTTTTCTTGGCGGAGCTTTTAAGCGGAAAGAAAAAGGGGCGCAAGTCGCCCAAGCAAATTACCTACTCCGAAAGGGGAAACGTCCAGGGCGCTCAGTTTTTCGCGGTTGCGGGTAAGGTCTACGAGCTTGCCAAGGCGAAGGGGTTAGGGAGAGAGATCCCCACGGAGTGGCTGCTGCAGGACATACGAGACTGAAGATAGAAGATGGAGGATCGAGGATCGTGATCTTCTATCCCTCTATCCTCGATCATCAATTCGGTTAGCAGGGAGAGCCAATGATACGCCCAATATTGGTACGGCCCGAGGAGCTCAAAGGGATAGTCAC
>Ga0209521_10001846_pt1 | contig 17301 bp, 14 predicted proteins | sample Rifsed19ft4_FD_184016 | JGI IMG/M metagenome (GOLD analysis project Ga0209521, IMG submission 184016) | Soil microbial communities from Rifle, Colorado, USA - sediment 19ft 4 (version 2) | ecosystem: Environmental > Terrestrial > Deep subsurface > Rock core/Sediment | place: Rifle, Colorado...
CCTCTTACGCGGCGTATGTGATCGCCCTTGGGATCGGCCAATATTTAAATTTTAACCTTGGCCAGTTCCGCTTTGTACCCACCTCGCTCATCCAGCAAGCAGCGGTTGCACTGATCGTCCCCGTAGTAGCCGCCCTGATCCCGGTCTGGATGGGCACCCGCATGACCATCCGGGAGGCGATCACCAGCTATGGCCTGAGCGGTGGGCGCTTTGGGAAAGGCCGGATTGACCGGCTGGTGGAGCGCATCCGCGGCTTGCCCCGCCCGCTGTTGATCTCCCTGCGCAACACCTTCCGCCGCAAAGGCCGCCTGTTCCTCACCCTGTCTACGTTAATCCTGGCGGGAGCGATCTTCATCGCAGTTTTCAACTTGCGGGCCGCGATGCGGGTGGCGATCAACCAGACCTTTGGCTATATCCTTACCGACGTAAACCTCGGTCTGGATAAACCTTACCGGATACAAAAGATTGAACCACTGGCGATGAGCGTGCCCGGGGTGGTGAGTGTGGAAGGTTGGGGGTCAGCCCTCGGGGAGGTCTTGACTGAGGATGGGGTTACTGCCACACAGGTATTTATCCTTGCGCCGCCGGCCAAATCCAAGCTGATTGACCCGACTCTCACTTCGGGACGCTGGTTGAGGCCGGAAGACGAAAATGCTCTGGTGATAGGCAACCACCTGCTCGCTGTGCGCCCGGAGCTAAAGGTGGGCGACCGGGTGACACTCGATTTGAACAATATCCAGAGCACCTGGACCATCGTTGGGACTTATAAGATGGCGGGGAATGTGTCGCCGCCGATCCTTTATGCCAACAAAGAATATCTCTTAAGAGTATTGGGCGAGGTCAACCAGGTATCTGACCTGCGCGTCACCACTGCCCAGCATGATTTCCTCACCCAGCAGCGGGTGGGCAGGCAACTGGAGGCGGTATTTAAACGAGCTGGCATACTGGTGACGGTGATGACTACCGGCGTCGAGCAGATCGCCCGCAACACCTCCTCGACCGACATCCTGGTCTATTTCCTGCTGGTCATGGCCGTGTTGATCGCCCTGGTAGGTGGCCTAGGATTGATGAGCACGATGAGCATGAACGTAATCGAGCGCATCCGCGAGATCGGCGTCATGCGGGCAATCGGCGCCTCGGATGGAGCCATCATGTTTATGGTTATCGTCGAAGGGGTATTGATCGGCTTGATCAGCTGGGTGATCGGCGCCATCCTGGCCGTTCCGATCGGCATCGGGTTGACCAACGTGGTCGGGATCGCCTTCCTGCAAAGCCCGTTGGACTTCGTATTTTCCTGGGATGGCTTCCTGGTATGGCTGGTGATCGTGGCGATCCTGTCGTCCCTGGCCAGTTTCCTGCCGGCGCGTAACGCGGCGCGGCTTACCGTGCGCGAGGTACTGGCTTACGAGTGATCAGTAAACAGTTGTCAGTGACCAGTAGTCAGTTGATTGCAATCAACAATCAGCGATCAGCAATTTAGCGATTTAGTTCATGACGAAGGAGAGGATAATGACTACCAATCAATTTCCCAAATTAGCTCTCTTACTGGTGATCTTTGGTTTAGCCCTGGCGGCGTGTGGCAGGGTGGGAGGGGCGGCGGCGGATGCGAGCGCCACCGAGGTGCCAATCGCAGTGGCTGATACCCAAATCGTCGCCGAAGGGCGGCTGGTGCCGCGCGAATCGGTCGAGTTGTCGTTTGTCGCCAGCGGACAGGTGACTGAAGTCCTGGTGAAAGAGGGCGACCAGGTCAAGGCTGGTGATGTACTTGCCCGGCTGGGCAACCGCGAACAGATGGAAGCCAACATCGCTGCGGCGCAGCTGGACGTGCTCGCTGCCAAGCAAGAATCGCTCGACGCCCAACAAGCGCGGGTCGCGCTCGATGACAATTTACCGCAAGCCCAGACTCAGGCGCTCGAAGCTATCACCAGCGCCCGGGATGCCCTGCATGGCGCCGAGCGCAGGCTGAACTCGCTGAGTTCGCCTGCTGATCAAGCGGATATCGATTCAGCCACGGCGAGTATGGTCCTGGCGAGGGATGTCCTGGATAAGGCAAAAGACGATTTTGAACCCTATGCTAACAAGCCGGAGGACAATCTGGTTCGGGCCGTCTTTTTGAACAGGCTGGCGGAGGCGCAGCGCGCTTACGACGATACCGTGCGCCGCCTGAACCGGCTGGATGGGGTGATCGGCAGCGACTTCGACATTTCCCAGGCGCAAGCCGAAATGGAGATCGCCCAGGCGCGTCTGGAGCAAGCGCAGAAGGATTTCAAGACCCTGCAAACCGGGCCAGACCCCGAAGCTGTCGCCCTGGCCGAGAGCCGAGTGAAAACCTCCGAAGGCCGCATCCAATCCGCCGAGGCCGCCCTGGCGGCCGCTGAAGCTGCCCTGGCAGACCTGGACCTGGTGGCGACCATCGCTGGTACGGTGGTCAACCTGGATCTGATCCTGGGCGAGCAGGTGACGCCCGGCACGCTGGTCGTCCAGCTGGCGGATTTCTCGCAGTGGTATGTTGAGACCGATAACCTGACCGAGATCGATGTAGTCAATGCGAGCACTGATCAGGCGGTGAGCATTGTCCCGGATGCTCTGCCGGACGTGCAGCTAAGCGGGCAGGTTGAGTCGATCGGGGATGTGTACGAGGAGAAACGCGGCGACGTCACCTACACCGCACGCATACTTGTCAATGAAGTAGACCCACGCTTGCGATGGGGCATGACGGTCGTGGTTACTTTTGAAAAATGATCCTTATAGTCAATCCGGCGGCATTGCCCGCCAGATTGACTTCTCCAGCGCAGGTCTCGCCGCCGCGGACGGCGGCTGGAGCGCGTTTCGCACCAATAATGAATAAAAAAGCGAAAGTTATCGATTTTGTCAGGCGCCGGGCTGGTTAGCGCATTGACTGGATTCAGTCCTTGCTGTATAGTTCTGCCATCCAACACATCGGAGGTTAAACATGTCAGCAACCAGCGGTCCGTTGATCGGATTCTTGTGTGGGGGGTTCTTGATCCTGCTTTTTGCTGGAGTAGGGGGTTTTCTTATATACAAGAGTTTTCGCGATCGTAATAAAGCGGAAATCAGCCAGTCCTGGCCCAGCACACCAGGGCAAATCACCGAGGCCAGGGTGGACCGCAGTCGTAGGACGGACAGTGAAGGCGACGTGGACTACTCCTACGCGCCGGCGATAGAGTATACCTACCAGGTGGGTGGGCAAGAATATTCCGGCCACAATATCACTTTCGGCTTCCGGCAAAGCTTCAGCAGCCATGCCAAAGCCGAAGCTGCCCTGGCGCGATTCCCAATTGGCGGGCAGGTTACCGTGTATTATGATCCGAACAATCCGGGGGAAGCGGTTCTGGAACGCAAGGCGGGTGGTTCTACGCTCAGCCTGGTGTTGGGGATCGTCTTCCTGGTGATCAGCCTGTGTTTGGGCTGCCCGGTGCTGTTTTACCTTCTAACCGGAGCGGTATCCAGCGTGACGACGAGTCCTTGACATAAAAATCCGGAGTGGGGATTCTATTCCGGCAAACGCCCTTTGAGGTTTACAGGACTAAAGGGTCCCGGTTCACCGATCAGACGACGGGCGGCTACCACCTGACCCCAAACATTCCACAACAACACACCGCGCACGCGACTCCCTTGCAGGTAGTAGACCACACCTTTGCGGAAGGGCTCCTGCCAGTCGGCGAAGGTCGGCAGCTCGGGGTCCATCTCTCCCACGGCTTCGTAGCCCAGGTCGAACAAGTCAGAGTAGAACATGGGTAGGTGATCATAGCGAGTGGATTCGCCGGCCATATTCCGGCCAGCGATTTTGCCCATGGTGAGGGCGTTGTCCTCGTGCTCAACGCGCATCCGTTTGCCTAACACTGGATTATAGAAGTTGGCTGCATCCCCAGCAGCGTAAATGTCAGGCTGGCTGGTGCGTAGATTTTCATCCACGATAATCCCGTCAGCTACCTCGATCCCGGCCGCGCTTGCCAATTCTGTGTTAGGGAGGATGCCGATTCCGGCGATAACATGGTCGACCATGACTTGCCGGCCACTCTTGGTGAGCAAAGCTGACTTCTCCCCGCGCCGCTCAAGGCCGCTAATTAGTTCTCCCGCCAGAACTTCGACCCCTTTCTCTCGATAATAATCGTTGAGGGATAAAGACAGATCGGGGGGGAAAAGACGAGCTTTTATCCCATATTCCGGGAAGAGCATGGCCACCGGTTGGCCCTTGGTTGCCAGGACGGCGGCGATCTCTGAACCGATGAACCCTCCGCCAATCACAGCAAAACGCCCGCCTTTTTCGACCAGCTCTTGCAGGTACTGATAATCATCCAGGGTGCGATAGTAGAGGATTTCGTCGCCGCCGAAGGGCAGCCGGCGGGGTGTTCCGCCAGTCGCCAGGAGCAATTTATCGTAGGTGAAAACCTCTCCCTGGTCGTCTGTGGCGCGCTTCCCATCCGGGTCAAGCGACTCCACTCTGCGGCTTAAATGGAGATCGACCCCCGCCTGCGAAGCCTGGCGGAAGATCTTCTCCAATGGCTTGCCCTTCCACAACCCCTTGCTCAGCGGCGGGCGGTTGTAGGGTGGATGTGACTCGCTGCTGACCAGGCCGATCGAGCCCTGCTGGTCCACCTGGCGGATGCCGGCCACGGCCGCGTCGGCCGTCATCCCGCCGCCGATGATCAGATAATTATAGTGAGTCATACTGCCATGCTTCCATCTCTCTTGGTTTCCTTATAAGATTCCATTTTTTCCACGCTGCAAATGGGACAGATACTCCTCGCGCAGTTTGGGGTCGCTCTCGAAAGCTCCAAGCATAGCGCTGGTGACCATGTTAGCCTCGGCTTGCTTGACTCCACGCATCATGGCGCACATGTGCGCTCCCTCAACCATCACGGCGACCCCTCTGGGGCGAAGGATTTCCTCCAGCGCCTCGGCGATCTGTTGTGTCATGCGCTCCTGCACTTGTAGACGCCGGGCGTACATCTCTACCAGGCGAGGGATCTTGGACAATCCGATGATCTTGCCATCCGGGATGTAAGCAACATGCGCCTTTCCGGTGAAGGGCAGCATGTGGTGTTCGCATAGACTGTAGAATTCTATGTCACGCACCAGGACGATGTTCTTATAATCGCTCTCGAAGATGGCGCCGTTGACCAGGGCGACTGGGTCAGTGCGATAACCAGCCAGCAGTTCTTCGTACATGCGCGCAACCCGCTCCGGGGTGCGTTGCAACCCCTCTCGCTCGGGGTTCTCGCCAACAGCGAGCAACAGGTCACGCGTCAGGTAAGCGACCTGTCCATTGAATTGGGATTTCTCCAGATCCGCCTCTTCTAACAGGTCGACGAAGCGAATGGTATCGATTTTAGTATCCATGAGGGATGCCACCTTTCCAATTTGGTTTTGTGTGAGAGTGATGTCATTATATAGAAGCTACTTGCTGCTCTTTTCTTACTCCAGACTTCTTTCAAGGCAAGATAAAAGCCATTTAGTCTCCTATTCAGTTGAGTAGTCACCTGTTTCCCTAAGTATTTCATTAGACTCATATTGTACATGTATTATACATATATGTCAAGGGTTTTGTACATGTTACGAAGAGCCCGAATTCAGCCTATTTCCTTCTGACTTGATATATGAGCATTTATCACGCTCGCCTCGCTCTCAGCATTTTTCAGATTACCAGACCGCGGTCATAGATGACTACAATCAAAGATGAGCATGCAATTTCTCGATGAAAAATACGAAAACGACCAATATTTAGCTGACGAAGCGTTCTAAGGTTCGTCCAGCAGTTCAACTGCTGGACGAACGAGGACGAACGAATTCGGATGTGCTCAACGGCAGCAAATCCGTGAAGGAAAATCTAGGAATGGGTGACGCACCTTTTTAGGTCGGTACCGTCACCTTCGGCAAGGTTGTCAGGGCAGCCTGGACAGCTTCTTCAGGGTAAACGTAGTCCTGTAACTGGCCGCTCAGGTAAGCCTGGTAAGCCCCCAGGTCGAAATGGCCGTGCCCGGAGAGGTTAAACAGGATGATCCGTTTTTCACCTTTCTCCTTGGCATCCAGAGCTTCGTCGATAGCGGCGCGGATGGCGTGGGCCGATTCTGGCGCAGGGATGATGCCTTCGGCTTTGGCGAACTGGACGGCGGCCTCGAAGGTCGCCATTTGCTGCACGGCCACAGCCTGGATATAGCCCGCATTGTACAGCGCGCACAGGCTGGGCGCCATGCCGTGGTAACGCAGGCCTCCAGCATGAATCGGCGGAGGTACAAAGTCATGACCCAGGGTATACATCTTGACGACCGGAGCCATCCTGGCGGTATCGCCATAATCGAAAGTGTAGACACCTTTCGTCAGAGAGGGGGTGGCGGTTGGTTCCACAGCCAGCAAGCGCGTCTGCTGCCCATCTAACAAATTCTGGCGCAGGAAGGGATAAGCCAGGCCGGAGAAGTTGGAGCCGCCGCCGACGCAGCCGATCACCACGTCCGGGTACTCGCCCGCCAGATCCATCTGCTTAAGAGCTTCTTCGCCGACCACGGACTGGTGCAAGATCACATGGTTGAGCACCGACCCCAGGCTGTACTTCTTCGTCCCACCCGAAGTGGCCGCAACTTCCACGGCTTCGGAGATGGCGATACCCAGCGATCCGGGGCTGTCTGGGTCTTTTTCCAGCACGGCTCGGCCGAATTGCGTGCGGTCGGTGGGGCTGGCGAAGACCTGCGCCCCGTAGGTTTCCATCATAATCCGGCGGTAAGGCTTCTGCTGGTAGGAAACCTTGACCATGTAGACCTCCAGGTCGATATCAAAAAAGTTGCACGCTAGAGCCAGGGCGGAGCCCCACTGACCAGCACCGGTTTCGGTGGTCATCGCCCGAGTGCCTTCTATCTTGTTATAGAAGGCCTGAGGGATGGCGGTGTTGGGCTTGTGGCTGCCAGGGGGGGAGACGCTTTCATTTTTGTAATAAATGTGAGCCGGTGTGCCGAGAGCCTTTTCCAGTCGGCGGGCGCGGACCAGCGGAGTCGGCCGGTAGAGCTTGTAAATCTCGCGCACTTCCTCGGGGATCTCGATGTAGCGCTCGGTGCTGATTTCTTGCAGGATGAGCTCCATCGGAAAGAGCACAGATAGAAAGTCCGGGGTGACCGGTTCCATCGTTTGGGGATGCAGCACCGGGGCTGGTGGCACTGGCATGTCGGCGTTGATGTTGTACCAGTGGCGCGGCAGGTCGGATTCGTTGAGTGTAAAGCGGGTCTGGTCAGACATTTTGGGTTCCTCCGTCTCTAGATGATAAAGATTGGTTTTGGCAGTAGTCTGCCGAATCTGGGGACAGGGGAAAACAAAACGCGTCCTGTCCCTGTGGGGACGAACGCGTAGTCCGCGGTGCCACCCCGCTTAGGCTGGCGACGATCTTTCGATTAATCAAAAACCCCGCCGGTGATGCGACGGGGAAAGCGTGCAAAATTTGCACGAGGGCCAGCCTCACTCAATTTTAGTCAGTTAGTCGAGTAGTCAGATAGTCTGTTCGTCAAGAACTTACTACAATGTAACGATTAGACTATGCAACTACAAGGCAAAATAACTAAATGCCTTGCTAACGGAGGCAACTCCGGCTCAGGCTACTCCACTTTTTCGCGCCTTTCGCGCTTTTCGTGTTGTGTTTTGCCCTGCGACTCCGAGGTCCATTTGGCGTTGGCGTATGGGCGGGAATTTCACCAGGCACCCGCTCTCTGGCCACCGGTCCAGCGCTTACTCGTCCTCTTCACAGTCTTTTTCTAATAAGTTTGGGTGGATTATATGCCAAAGGTGGGATTTGTCAAGATCGACCTTTTCGTAATTTTTGAAAGTGAACGGGAACTGGTTGCGTTCATCAGCAGGATGGTAGCTGTGCTCTGCCTCGATCCAGCTATCGGGTTTATATTCTGGAAAAAAGACATCCGCCTTGACGACCGTGTGCACCAGGGTCAGGTAAATGCGGTCGGCGAACTCCAGCGCCTGGGTGAAGATCTGTCCGCCTCCGGCGATAAAGGCTTCTGTTTCTCCACCCTTCTCGGTGATGGCTATCGCCGCCTTCAGCGAGGCTGCAATCAGGCAACCTTCCGCTGCGTAGCTCCGGTTGCGCGTGATAACGATCATCGTCCTGCCGGGGAGAGGCCGGCCGATCGACTCATGGGTTTTCCGCCCCATGATCAGGTGGTGGCCCATGGTCAGGCGCTTAAAGCGCTTCAAGTCGGCGGAGAGGTGCCAGGGCAGGCGGCCTTCTTTACCGATGCCGCGCTGCTCGTCCATGGCCACGATAATAGATATAATCATGTTCTTTTAGTAGGACGCTGATGAACGCTGATTCACGCTGATGTTCACTGTTTTTTAGGGACGCGGACAAACGCGGAGAAACGCTGATGCAAAACCTTCGCGCTCTTTGCGTCTTGGCGGTGAAATCAAGTTTAATTATACTGAGACGTCGGCCTTGATATGGGGGTGCGCCTGGTAATCGACAAGTTCAAAGTCCTCGTATTGAAAGTCGAAGATCGATTTCACGGCCGGGTTGATCTTCATTTGTGGCAAGGTATAGGGTTGGCGGGTGAGCTGCAGCCGGGCTTGATCGAGGTGGTTAAGATACAGGTGAACGTCCCCGAAGGTGTGGACAAACTCGCCAGCTGCGAGGCCGCACGCCTGGGCGAACATCAAGGTAAGCAGGGCGTACGAAGCGATGTTGAACGGCACGCCCAGGAACACATCCGCCGAGCGCTGGTACAGCTGGCAGGATAATCTCCCATTGGCGACATAGAATTGGAACAACAGGTGGCAGGGCGGTAAGGCCATGGCCTCGATCTCCGCCGGGTTCCAGGCGCTGACGATGATCCGCCGTGAGTCGGGATTGGTTTTGATCTGCTCGATCGCCCGTGCGATCTGGTCTACGATGCGCCCGTCAGCAGCTCTCCAGGAACGCCACTGCGCGCCGTAAACCGGCCCCAGCTCGCCGTTTTCGTCGGCCCATTCGTTCCAGATGCGCACCCCGTGTTCTTGCAGGTACTTGATGTTGGTGTCCCCGTTTAAAATCCAGAGCAGTTCGTAAATGATGGATCTGACGTGCAGTTTCTTGGTTGTCAGCAGGGGGAATCCTGCTTGAAGGTTATAACGCGTCTGGTAACCGAAGACTGATAACGTCCCCGTGCCGGTGCGATCGGCTTTCTTGACGCCGTGGTCGAGGATATATTGCAGTAAATCCAGATATTGTCGCATACTGGCCCTCCTGGAGAAAAGGCTCAATCTGATCCGAATTCAATTTTTTCAAGGAACTGGCGCGCCTGGGCGATATCACGTTGAATTTGTGCCGCCAGCGCCTCCACGTTAGGAAAGCGTTGTTCGTCGCGGAGACGGCTGAGGAAATTCAGGGAGATCTCTTGCCCGTAGATTTCGGTTATAAAATCAAGCAGGTGAGTCTCGACCCGTGGGGGGACTGGCTGCGACTCGAAAGTGGGGCGGAAGCCGACGTTCGTTACCGCGCCCCAGACCTTGCCATTCACTACGGCCTGGCAAACGTACACCCCAGCCCTGGGGATAGCGCGTTCAGCCCACAGGCTCAGGTTGGCGGTTGGGATGCCGATCGTCTGGCCGCGCCCGTCGCCAGTTACCACCTTGCCGCTCACCTGAAATGGCCGGCCTAAAAGGAGCGCGGCCAGCTCCATATCCCCTGCAGCCAGGGCAGAGCGGATTCGGCTGGAAGAGACTGCCTCGCCCTCGATCTTGAATGGGGGCATGGCTTCTACCGTATAGCCAAGTTCCACTCCGATCTTCTGCAAAGTTGGGACATCACCTTGCCGGTCTTTTCCCAGGGCGAAATCGTAGCCGACTATTAAATGGTGCAAGCCGAGATGTTGCTTGAGCAGCGCCATGAAGTCGTAGGCCGAGGTGGAAGCTGTTTGGAGGTTGAACGGGAAGGTGATGACGATATCTGCCCCAAGCTTGCCTAACAGGACAGCGCGCTCGTCGGGAGTGGTCAGGTAAAACGGATCTCTACGTTTGCCAAGCACTAAGGCGGGATGAGGGAAGAAGGTGAACACTGCAGCCTGGGATTCAGTCGAGTGGGCACCTGCAGCCAGTTTCCGGACAATTTCTTGATGGCCGCGGTGGACGCCGTCGAACGTACCGATCGTCAACCATGTATCTTTAAGTTGCAGCCCCTCCAAGGACAGGAAATGGCGCATAAAGCATTCAATTTAGTCAGGATAGTTCGTGGTGGGAAAATCGCTCATACTGCCATCCCTAGCGCAGGGAGCCTATGCACCAGAAACTTCGCTACTCACTCAGGTCTGGAAAAAGACTTTGCGGGGTTGCCACTCGCCGGTCTCTTCATCGATCTCGAGTAATGCCACCAGATCGCCTTGCTGACTGATGGCGCGCGCCCATCCTTTAGCGTCAGGTTCAGCAGTGAGCCGGTGTCCATGGCGAACCAGCTCGACCTGGTCGGCGTCCAGTTCAACCATCGGCCAGTCCCCAAGGGCGTCGGCGGCTGGGATCAAGTACTTATACCAGTCTCCGGCGTCGAAGGCTTCTTTGAGGCGGCGCAAAGGGACCGCATCGCGCAGCGTAAACCGTCCGCTCTTGGTACGGCGCAAGCCGATCAAATGGGCGCCCGTGCCAAGAGACTTGCCAAGGTCGTTGGCCAATGAACGCACATAAGTGCCAGATGAGCAATACACATCGATGACCACTTCCGGGGGCGCCCATTCCAGCACATCCAGGCTGAAAACCTGGATCATGCGCGGTTCAAGGTTAACTTCTTCTCCTTCCCGCGCCATCTCATAGGCTTTGCGTCCTTTGACCTTGACTGCTGAGTAAGGCGGCGGCACCTGTTCAATTTCACCGACGAAAGTCTGCAAGATGTCAAAGAATTTGTCCTCGGAGATATGTTCCTCCGATGACAAGCCAGTCACGGTGCCTTCCGCGTCATAGGTATCTGTAGAGCTGCCCAGCCGGATAGTGGCTTGATAGCGTTTATCGGACGCGGATACATATTCGCTCAAGCGGACTGCCGGCCCGATTAAGATCACCAACACGCCGGAGGCGCGCGGATCAAGCGTGCCGGTATGACCAGCCCTGCGAATCCCGGTCCCCCGCCGGATGATCTGGACTACATCGTGGGAGGTCAAGCCAATCGGCTTGTCTACCACCAACACTCCAGATACAACGTTTTTCATTTGGTCTGTGTCCATGTCCTCATCCCCAATTAGAAGAATTTATGCGAAAAATCGCAGGATATATCTACCAAACTTGATAAATTCGCCATAATAATAAAATCTTCAAATTAGATTAAGCAAAGCGCGCGTTGCGGGCAGAACTTTTGCCTGTGCTTCTTCCAGACTGCCCTCAATTTCAGCGCCGGCCGCGGCGGCGTGCCCGCCGCCTCCGAAGCGGAGCGCCACCTGGGAGACATCAAATCCCGGCAGTGAACGCCAGCTGATTTTAATGTGCCCTTTACCCTGTTCGACGAACACCACCACAATATCGATATCCTCCACGGTGGAGAGTACATTATTCAGGTCAGCGTCATCGCGACCAGGGTAACCGACGGCTCGCCGGTCAGCGAGCGTGAGACTGGTCCAAGCTAACCGGCCATCGCGCTGCAATCCAGAGAGACCGGCCCCCCAATAACGGGCAGCCTCGAAGGAACGTTTCAGTAAAGCGTGGTGATAAAGGTTGGGCAGATCGCCGCCAGCTTCCATCAAGTTCGCTGTGCTGCGCAAAGCCCTGGGAGTCATATTATGCGTACGAAAGCCTAAAGTATCGGTGATGATCCCGAATAACAATGCATTCGCTACGCGAGGGGTAATGGGCAGCCCGAAGTATGGCAGATACTCTGCCAGCATTTCCGCTGTCGCCACAGCCTCAGTTTCTACCAGGTTGAGCCTGGCAAAGTTTAAATTTGTCGGGTGGTGATCGATGTTCAAGTCAGGGGATGAAGAACCATTCAGAGCGCTCCCAACCCGGTCTAAGTCAGAACAATCGACCACGATAATCAAGTCAAAATGTCCTTCTGGCCGGCTGGACACCAGTTCGCTGCCAGCCAAGTGGCGGAAAATAGATGGCAAACCGTCGGCAGAAACCATCTGTACATCCTTACCCGCGGCTTGTAAAGATAATCCTAATCCTAATAGCGATCCGATTGCATCGCCATCCGGCCGAATGTGCGAAGCCACCAGCAACCGATCGGCCTCCAGCACCTCGCTTCGGGCAATCTTGAGCAGTTGCTCATCCATCTGCTTTATCCTGCTCATCCGTAGTAGCTTGAGCATTCCACCCTGAGGAGGATTCGGCCTGTAACATATCTAGCAATTGTTCTATATGCTCGGCCCGCTCAGGAGTTGGATCCCAATGGAAACGCAAGCGGGGAAAAACCCGCAGGTCGATGCGGTTGGCCAGTTCCCGACGAAGAAAGCCGCCAGCGTGCTCAAGCCCAGCCAAAACCTCTGCGGCGCGCTCGGAACCCTCCAGTGCAGAAACATATACCTCTGCGTAGGCCAGTTCTCTGTCCACAGTAACATCTGTGATCGATATTCCGGTCAGACGCGGATCGTGCACCTCCTGAATCATCATCTCCGAGAGTTCTTCTCGGATCCGGTCAGCAATGCGTTGCACGCGCAGTTTAGAAACCACTCACTTTTTCCAACTCAGACAACCGCTACTTTCTCAATGACATAGCATTCCAGGATGTCCCCGGCTTCAAAATCGTTAAAGCCTCTGACAGCTACCCCACACTCGAAGCCTACTTTCACTTCACGCACATCGTCCTGGAGGTGCTTGAGGGAAGCCACGTCGCCAGTGAAGACAGCCTGCCCGTGGCGCAGCACGCGCAAATGGCTGTTGCGCCGCAATTCCCCGTCCAGGACGCGACAGCCGGCAATGTTGCCCACTTTTGAGATGCGGAAGATCTGGCGCACTTCGGCATGCCCGATGACGTTCTCTTTGAGCTCGGGTTCGAGCATACCCTTGAGGGCTTTTTCCACATCTTCCGTCAAGCGGTAAATGATGTTATATAGGCGGATGGAAACTCCCTCGGTCTCGGCCAGACGCGTAGCAGCCGAATCGGCCCCGACGTTGAAGCCGATCACAATTGCCTTGGAGGCGGCTGCCAGCATGATGTCGTTCTCACCGATGTTGCCGGTTTCGGCATGTAGAATGTTGATGGCGATCTCACCAGTCCCGATGTCCTTCAGCGAGGAAATGATCGGTTCGAGGGAGCCCTGGACATCTGCTTTGACGATCAGGCGTAAATCACGTACCTCGCCGGCTTTAAACCGGTCGAATAACTGCTCTAAGGTAAGCGCTTTCTTCTCCTGAGTCGCAGTAAGCTTTTGTTTGAGCTTGCGCTCTTCGACAATCGCACGCGCTTCCCGGTCAGATTCCACCACCTGAAACAGATCCCCGGCCTGAGGAACATCGTTCAAACCCATCACCGCCACGGGCGTTGATGGGCCAGCTTTTCGCAGCCGGCGACCGAGGTGGTCGAACATAGCCTTCAGGCGACCATAAGCGGTGCCCACGACGACCACATCGCCGACACCCAAGGTGCCGTTTTGCACCAGGAGAGTAGCCAGGATACCCTTGGCGCGGTCAATCTCGGCTTCGATGACAGTCCCGATGACGCGCCCCTCCGGGTTGGCAAGGATATCGCTATTATCGGCGACTAACAAAATAGCTTCGAGCAAATCGTCCAGGCCTTCATTCCGCTTAGCGGACATAGGGACAACGATCGTATCCCCGTCCCAATCATCAGGGACCAGCCCGATCTCTGCCAGCTGTTGCCTGACGCGATCGGGATCGGCGTTCGACTTGTCGATCTTGTTCATTGCCACGACGATCGGCACATGGGCGGCTTTGGCGTGAGCGACTGCCTCGCGCGTCTGGGGCATGACGCCATCGTCAGCGGCGACGACCAGGATTACGACGTCGGCTCCCTGCGCACCACGGGCGCGCATAGCGGTGAAAGCGGCATGGCCAGGCGTGTCCAAAAATGTGATCACCTGACCGTTATGTTCCACTTGGTAGGCGCCTATATGTTGCGTGATGCCACCCACCTCCCCGCCGGCGACATTTGTGTGGCGGATTGCATCTAATAATGTGGTTTTTCCGTGGTCAACATGCCCTAAAATAGTAACGACCGGTGGGCGATCCGCCAGGTTTTTCGGATCTTCGTCAGCGATCAACTGCCTCCAGAGCGGAATCTCACCGCTTTCTTCTTCAGTTGTCGTTTCTGGGGTTTCCATCGTTGCTTCGTAGCCCATTTCAGCAGCTACGATAGCGGCGGTGTCGAAGTCAATTTGCTGGTTAATATTTGCCATGACCCCATTGGCCATCAGCGTTTTAATGACATCAATGGGGCTGGCTTCAATGCTCAAGGCCAGTTCCCGCACAGTGATGCTGGCGGGTAATTCAATTTTCTTGTGCCCGTTCTCGCTCATTTGGTACCTCCTGCAATCTGTCGTTCGCGTCCCAATGAGCCAGTGAGGCGGGCCGAATTATTGGTTCATCTCAGCACGCTCCACTCGCTTGCCGAACGCATTCTTGTGGAGAACACCCCTACCCTTGCTCATTCCGGATTGGCTCTTGAGCAGATGGTTCTTCCGGTAATGCAGCCATAAAAGCAGATAAACTTTCCCGGTCATCGGCCGATAGCTCAGTCTTTAGAGCCTTGGCGATGGATCCCTTCAGGCCGCGTTCCCAGCAGGAACGCCGGTCGTGCAGATAAGCTCCGCGGCCTGCCATCTTGCCTGTCGGGTCAACCCGGATTCCCTGCGGAGAACGCACAATGCGGATCAGCGACCGTTTGGAAAGGACTTCTCGGCAGCCGACGCATGTGCGTTTGGGGACGTGTTTTTGCTTCTTTGACTTATTCGGCACGCAAACTACTCTCTGGTTTGCGGATCCTATAAATTCCAATCGTCTTCCCAGCCAGCGGCGCCGCGTTTGCGTTTGCGTTTGACGATGACGACGTCCTTGTCTGGGTCATATTCCATCTCAACGTACTTCTTTTTCTTCTTCTTCTTCTTGCGATCGCCTTCCTCCCCTTCCTCGTCTTCCTCAATCTCCTCCAGGTTGACATCGAACACCTCTGGTTTGAGGGTGAAGAGTTCATCCAGGGAAGTCGGCAACTCCTCTTCTATCTCTACTGGGCTGACCGGTTCCGCCACGGAGACTTCCTCGACGTCTGCTTCGGCCAGCGGGGTGGTCTCAAGGATTTCTGGCTCCTCCGCTTCTGCGACCGGGATTTCCTCGGCAATCGGTGCGGTGACTAATTCGGCTTCGGCTGGCTCAGCCATGACGATCTCAGTCGGGACCTCGATAAGAGGTTCGACCCCCTCCTCGACAACCTCAACTCCCTCTGGAGCGAGTTCCTCGCCTTCGGCCTCGACTGGGGCTTCTGGAAAGGACAAGTTGGTCAATTCGGTTTCGATTTCCTGCATGGATTTTGGCCCAATGCCGTTTAAGCCGAGGATGGAGTCAGCGTCTAATTGGATCTGCAGCATGAGATCCCCAACCGTGATGTAACCGGCTGCGCTGAGCAACGTTTTAACCCGCTCCGGTACACTCAGGTCTTCCAATTGCATCTCAAATGCCTGGGGAGGGAGTGTAGCAAGGACCGCATCCCGGCGATCTTTTTCGACTTTCTTCTCCGTTTGACGCTGGCTGATAATGCCCCGTTCGACGCGATCGACAAACTGGCTGAGCAGCGCGTATTCTTCAGGAGTAACCGGCCGCCCTTCGCTTTTCTTGGCCAGGACGGCTTCAACCTGCGTGAACAATCCAGCCTCATTTTCGGCCAGTGTGGCGTATTCGGGATCAGTCCTTAGTTTATGTAACGCATCGGTTGTGGCCTCTGGCAGGCTCTTAATATCGATCCGCCAGGATGTCAGCTTAGCTGCCAGGCGGGCGTTCTGCCCGTCCCGACCAATCGCCAGGCTAAGTTGGTCCTCCGGAACCACAACAGTAGCCGTTTTGGTGCCGCGGGCATGTTCGTTGAGGTAGACACCATTTACTCGCGCGGGGCTGAGGGCCTTGGCGATGTAAGCCGCAGGGTCAGGGTTCCATTCGATTACGTCGATTTTCTCATCATTCAGTTCACGCACGATAGCCTGGATGCGTACGCCGCGAATGCCGACGCAGGCACCAACCGGATCGACGCCGGCCTGGAGGGCAGCCACGGCGACCTTGGAGCGTTGTCCCGGTTCCCGGGCGATGGAGCGGATCTCAACTAGGCCATGGTAAATTTCGGGAACTTCGTTTTCCAGCAGGCGGCGGAGAAAGTTCCGATGAGCGCGCGAAAGCACGAGTTGTGGGCCGCGGGGGGTAGATTTGACCTCGGCCAGTAAGGCGCGCACACGGTCATGCAAGCGGAAGCGCTCGCCACCAATTTGTTGGTTGCGCGGCATGATGCCTTCCGCCTTCATGTCCAATCCCAGGGTGACGGCCTGCGAGCTAATCGCCTGGATAACGCCGCTGACAATTTCGCCCAGCTGCTTGTTGAAATAGTTCAGTTGGGCATCTCGCTCGGCCTCACGGATGCGTTGCTGGATGACTTGCCGGGCAGTCTGGGCGGCGACGCGTCCAAAATCTTGTGGCGTGGTTTCGACGATCACCATACCACCCAGTTTGGCCTCTTTGTCCACTTTCAAAGCGTCGTCTAAGGAAACTTCTGTTCGCGAGTCTTGAACGGCTTCCACCACTTCTTTCTCGGCGTAGACGTTCACTTTTCCGGTCTCTGGATCGATTTTGGCTTCAACGTGCTGGGCGTTCGAGGCGTTCACGGCCCGCCGGTAGGCAGACGCCATTGCAGCTTCCAGGGCTTCCATGATCACTTCCCTGGGAAGCTGTTTTTCTTCCAGGACCTCATTGAAGGCCAGGGTAAACTCGTTCTTCATGCGTGCAATTTCTCCAAATGAATAAGCCGCTCACTTTTGGGTTGGGCTACAGGCTTTATACATAAAGAAAAGTGGGTTGTTCCCACTTTTCGGAGAAGCCTATATCACCACCACCCCTCTACAGTGTAGATTTTAACATAGAAATGGGACAGGTGCAAGGCCTATTTTCTCACATCCTCGCGCCCCTAAACTGACATGCACCCGGTGCAAGGCCAAATTAGAGTTTTTTTTCCATACGCCAGGCAGGCTCATTGACCTGGCGGCGACGACCGTGTTCGTCCAGGTAAGACCAGATGCCGGCCTCTGCGGCGACAACCCGGTAGCCGAAGCGTTCGTACAGGCGACGGGCGTCCTGGTTGACGCGGGCAACGTTCAGGCAGATCAATCGGAAACCACGGCG
>Ga0209521_10001855_pt1 | contig 17270 bp, 16 predicted proteins | sample Rifsed19ft4_FD_184016 | JGI IMG/M metagenome (GOLD analysis project Ga0209521, IMG submission 184016) | Soil microbial communities from Rifle, Colorado, USA - sediment 19ft 4 (version 2) | ecosystem: Environmental > Terrestrial > Deep subsurface > Rock core/Sediment | place: Rifle, Colorado...
ACATCCTCACCCGCCATGTGTTGGCCATCCCCGGGGCGCTTCTGGCCTGCGGCGGCCTGCTGATCCAGCAACGCGCCTTCCGTCAGGCCGGGATGGCCCAGTTTGGCCGGGACAGCCTGTACGCCGCCGTCGCCTTTGCAATCTATGGATTGGTGGGGCAGCTGTTCACGCGGGTTGGCCCCTTCTTCCCTGCAAGCATTCTCAACCAGGATCTCTTCCTCTCCGTCTTCGGATTCCCCGTGCAGCTCCTGCGGGCCGTGGCGGCGATCATTGTGGCGCTCTCGGTGACGAGGTTTCTGCGTTCGTCCGAAGTCGAAGTGAAACGCAAGATCGCCGCGTTGCAGGCGGAACGGCTGGAGGAAGCGCAGCGGCGCGAGGCTCAACGGGTTGAGCTATTTCGCCGCGTGGTAGGAGCGCAGGAGGCGGAGCGGCAGCGCATTGCCCGCGAGCTGCACGACGAGACCGGCCAAACTCTCACGGCGATCGGCCTCGGCCTGCGGGGGGCGGCGACCATTCTGCACCAGGATGTGGACAAGGCCGCCCACAACTTGCGCGAGCTGGAAGTGCTGGCGGCCCGTTCCCTGGATGAGCTTCAACGCGTGATCGCGGACCTGCGCCCCTCTCACCTGGACGACCTCGGGCTGGCGGCGGCGCTGCGCTGGTATGCCGAGGCGGTGCAGGGGCGGGCGCCGCTCGAGGTGGCGGTGGAAGTGATCGGGGAGCCGCAGGAGATCCCCTCGGTCGTGAGCACGGCGCTCTTCCGCGTGGCCCAGGAAGCCCTGACCAATGTGATCCGGCACTCGGAGGCGAACTACGCCCTGGTCGTCCTTGAGTTTTGCTCCTCGACCGTACGGCTGCGGGTGGAGGACAACGGGCGAGGCTTCGACCCAGGCGTCCTGAGGAACCCCGCCCGGCCCTCTTGGGGCCTGCTGGGGATTGAAGAGCGGGCTCACCTTCTCGGAGGCACGCTGGAGGTGCGCTCGGTCCCCGGGGAAGGCACGACGATCGAAGTCGTCGTCCCCTATCGCCGCGAGGCGGAGGTGGTGCATGACCATCCGGCTGCTGTTGGTTGACGACCATCAGGTGGTCCGATCCGGCTTGCGCATGCTCCTGGAGAGCGCCGGTGACGTGGAGATCGTGGGGGAGGCCGGGACGGCGAAGGAGGCGCTGGCGCTGGTGACCGAGGTGAAGCCAGACGTCGTGATCATGGACATCGGCCTTCCCGACATGACCGGGATCGAGGCGGCCCGGGAGATCCGGGCGCGGCGCCCGGAGACCTCGATCGTGGCCCTGACGATCCACGAGGATCAGGAGTATTTCTTCAAGATGCTGGAGGCCGGCGCCACCGGATACGTGCCGAAGCGTGCGGCGCCCGAGGAGCTGCTCACGGCCATCGAGGCCGCCGCCGCGGGGGAGGTGTATCTCTATCCTTCCCTGGCCAAGTTCCTGGTGAAGGATTACCTCTCGCAGGAGCCTCAGCTCAAGGCCAGCCGGGCCCTGGATGGGCTCACGGAGCGGGAGCAGGAGGTGCTGGAACAGCTGGCCGAGGGGGCGAACAACGCGGCCATTGGAGAGGCCCTGGGGATCAGCCACAAGACCGTGGCCCGCCACCGCGAGAACATCATGCGCAAACTCAACCTTCATTCGCGGTCGGAACTGGTTAAGTATGCGATTCGGAAGGGTATTATCGAGGCGTAGGGTCAGGTCTCGGGCATGATGCGCGCCCACCGGAAGGTGGGCGCGTGGCGTTAAGGCAGGTTCGAGAGGCGGCGGGGGATCAGGCGTCGTTTTCGGCGCTGCGCGGGCGCCGTGCGGCCAGAAGCAAGGCCAGAATCAGCAGCTGGCCGATGACCATCCCGGCGACTTCGGGCCAGCGAGCCGAACCTTCCCTGAGCACGGCCTGCCACGGGATCGAAGACAGGGCGCGGATGACTTGGCCGATGTGGTCGGTGACCCAGGCCGTCCCCAGGATGGCGAGGAAGGCGAAGGGGATGGCCAATCCCAGGGTGACGACGGTTGCGATGAGTTGGGCCTTGCGCATGGCTGCCTCCTCCCACCTGGCAAGTTCCGGCCGCAGGCGGGGAATCACCTCGGGGTCACACATCTAGCTTAGCCCGCTGCGCCCGCGGCGTCCATAGGGCGCGGAAGGAATTCGGGGCTGGGGTGCTCCCCCCATAGGCGGCGTGTGGCCGGCCCGCAGAAGATTCCCGGCCGCGGCCTGGGCACGGGGGAGGCGGACAATTTGAGGAAGCAGAGCCGGGCGCCCATAGGCGCCCGGCTCGGTCGTACACGCACGGGGATAGTGCGCTCGACTTACGGCCGCGTCATGCCCGAGATAGCCGCTGGACTACCGCAGAGCCTCGAGTGCCTGGGTGAGCAAAGCCCTGGCGTAGTCCGAGTTGTGGACGCCCATGCTCTGGTCGTACTCCACGAGCTTGTAGTTCCACATCGCCATGGCGATCTCTTCCGGGTACACGCCCGGGATCGAGCGCCCCTCTTCGTTCATGATTCCGCTGGCGATCAGCAGCTCATGAACCTCGGCTAGCATTCCCTCGATCTCGGTCTGGACGCCATTGAAGTCGAAGTCCTCGAGATCCGCATGGCAGGCCTGGCAGCGCTCCACATCGGGGAGGTAGGTGTGGTTGCGTTCCTCTCCCATGTGGCAGGCCACGCAGGTATCTTCGACAATCTGGTAATGCGGGCTTGGGCTCCCTTCCACGCCTAGCCCGCCGACGCCGAGCAGCATCTGGGCCTCAACACCATAGTGGGTGCCGAACCGGGTGTTGGTGCCGAGATCGATATTCCCGTCCGCGGCGACCGGAAGTTCATTGCGGATCTGGTGGCAGTTGGCGCACAGATTGCCTAGGCCACCGTCGTAAGTCCCGCCCGTCATCTCCATGGGCGGTGGCTGGCCATCTCCGGTCAGCGCGAAGTCGGCGCGGGTGTAGGTGGTGTGGATCTGATGGCAGGTGCGACAGTCGAAAGGCGAGACGTTCACTACGCCTTCCACCGATGGGTCGTGCGGCGGAAGGCCGGCGGCGATGCGGGCCTGGGCGCCCTCGGTTCCATGACAGCCGGCGCAGTTGGTGCCTTCACCTCGGACGAACGACTCGCCCGTCCCGTGCACGGAGTTCTCTCGGAACTGGGCTTCCTTGGAGACGATCAAGGTCGTGTCGTTGTGGCATTCCGTACAGCTCAGGTCGGCGGCGACGACCTCGCCGGGAGGGCCGGCGGGGCCCGCGGGTCCCGCGGGGCCAGCAGGCCCCGATGGGCCCGCCTGGCCGGCACACGCCGCCAGGATCAGCCCCGCCCCGAGCAGGGCGAGGCCCGTCAATAGGAGCTTTCGATGCATGGATTCATTCTCCTCCAAACCGGTTTAGTGGTTGAGCGAGTCCCACCTGTTTTGTAACTTGTCTCGCCTCTCACCTCCTGCCGGGCACGCCGGTCGGTCGAAAGGCCAAGCCAGGCCGGCCTTGGCTCCAGGGGACAGTCCGACCCCGGGCACGGTCGCGAAAGACCCGCCCTGGGCACAGGGGACTCCCCATGAGTCATGGGCTGTTCACCCCATCTAGAATAGCATCTTGTAGCCGGGGAGCGCAAGTGGGTTAGTGCGATCCGTCACCAGGCGGCGTGACGAATGTAACCCAGATGGGATGGAAGGTAGGCGGGGGCGAAGGAGACTCGTCAGGCGACCCCCGCACGCAAGGGCCTGCAAGGATCCTCCTTTCACGGGCTCAGCAAGAACAGAGACGGACCGACAGACGGTTGGTCAGGGGCCCAATGAGCCCAGGTACGTGAGCACCTGCCAGTGGGCATTCTCACTCAATGACTCGCCGAAGGCGGGCATGGCGCCTTCGCCCTCGCTCAGCACGCAGAAGAAGCGCCCGGGCTCACCCTTCAGCTCGGCGTTGACCAGAGCCGAAGTGAAGTCGGGCGTGTTGGGCAGGCCGCCGCGGCCGTCCGGTCCGTGGCAGGCGGCACAGGCGGCCTCGAAGACGGCCTGCCCCTCCTGGATGGCTTGGGAGTCGTCCCAAGCGAAGGGATTGGTCTGGTCGGTCGAGCAGGCGGCGGCCTGCGTGCCGGGCGCCGCTGTGGGGGTGGCCGCGGCCGTCTCACTTGGCAAGGCCGGGTCGTAGGAGAAGGTCCGCAAGTAGTCAATGACGGCCCAGCGATCATCTTGGCTGAGGCGGGCCTGGAAGGAGGGCATCGATCCTCGCCCTTGGGTGACTGTCAAATAAAGGTCCCGTGGGGCAAGGCTGTCCATTTGGCGCAGATCGGTGAAATCGGCCGAGCCCATGAGCTGCCCCGAGCCATCGGCACCGTGGCAGGCGGCGCAAACCTGCTCGTACACCCGCCGCCCTTGATCGAGCCGCTCGGTCGATGTTGAGAAGCGCCAGACGTAGAAGACAACATCCCAGCGCTCGTCGGAGGTGAGCCGATCGCTGAAGGCGGGCATCTGGCCTCGGCCTTCGGTGACGGCGGCATAGAAGGAGTTGGCTGTCTCGCCGCGCATGTAGTCCAGGTCCTGGAAGTTGCGAGCGCCAGAAACAGCGCCGCTCCCATCTTGGCCATGGCACGTCGCACAGGCGCTGGCATATATCTCTTGGCCCTGGGCTGCTGAAGGCAGGCGCGCCGGGTAGCTCAGAATGGTGTACGCCGACGGGGCAGTCGGCTCGAGGACGCTCGAGACCTCCGTGACCGGGATGAGGGAGGGGATGGGGGTTGGACCATCGGGCAGACCGCTCGGCGGCGCGCAGCTGGCGATGGCCAGGACGAAGAAGGTCAGGCCGAGGAGCACGAGAGATCGTCGAGTCGCCATGCAGGCCTCCTAGGGCTGGGCGGGGGGAAGGGTGCGGACGTAGTTGATCACATCCCAGCGTTCTCGCACGGTCAGGTTCTCGGCGAGCGAGGGCATCTGGCCGAAGCCCTGCAGGACGGTCAGGTAGACAGAGCCGTCGAACTCGGCGCTGATCTGCGGCCCCGTGAGGTTCTGTGGCGTCCGATCGAAGTAGCGCGCCAGCGGTCCGTCACCATGCCCCTGTGGGCCATGGCACAGCTGGCAGTGGATGCTGTAGAGGATCGTCCCTCGCTGCAGCGAGGTCGCGTCTGCCGCGACGGGGTTGGCAGGGAACTCCTCCGGGATGACCGCTTGCCCTTGGAGGGGGACGGCGCCCTCCGGCGGCAGAAGCCGCGGCCCTTCTTGATAACCCACCGAAAGCTGATCGGCCATATCGGTTGGGAAGCGAACCCGAATGATCTGATAGGTGAACAGCAAGCAGACGACGAAGGGCGACAGGACAAGACCGATGATGATCAGGCCGCGTCGCAGGCGTGGGCTCACAGGGCCATCCTTTCCGGAGGACCGATGTGGTGGCCGCGGTGGGCTTCGAGGACTTGGCGCACTTCGGCTTCTACATCAGGAGGGAAGTCCACGAACAGTGCCAAATGGCCGTCGGTAACCAGCTTGTGGTAAGGCTGCGGCCCGAATGCAGGGAAGTTCATCTCCCACAGCACACCCAGGAAGGTGGAAACGATGGTGGCCATCATGGTAAAGACGAAGAGGATGACCGCCGCCGGGGCGGCGCCTACGGTGGGGTGGCCGCCCACGTCGAGGCGATAGAGGTGGGGTGTGACCACGGCTAGGAACAGGCCGAACACCAGTCCCGCGCCTGCTCCAGCCAGGACGATGTAGGGCAGCCTCAGCCATTCCCGCCTCCTCCCCAGGGCGCCCTGCGGGTATGGCACGCCGGTGGCGACGACCATCTTGTCGTCGGGGATGCCGAGGCCGTGCAAGGCGTCGATCGCCTGGGCTGTGTCGGTGCCCTCGTGGAACAGGGCCATCAGGCCGAGCGCCTGGGTGTTAGCCCCCGAGGGGCGCGGGTCATCCATCGGCTACTCGATCTCCGCTGCCGTGGGCACCAGTAGCCGTCCGATGCGGCGCATGGTGTAACGCAGACGTCCTTCCTTGATCTCCCAAACCGGTACATAGGGGACGATGCGCGAGAAGAGCGTGTACAGCAAGGCGAAGCCGGCGAACGTCATGGCGACGATGCTGATCTCCACCCACGTCGGGCGGTAAGAGCCCCAGTTGAAAGGCAGGTTGTTGCGACGCAGGCTGCCGACGACGATGAGCAAACGCTCGAGATACATGCCGACGTTGATCAGCAGAGTTGAAGCCAGGAGCAGGGCGGGCGTCGTGCGCACCTTTCGGAAGATCAGCATCCCGATGGGGATGAGGTTGGCGGCCATCTGCAGGTAGAAGAGCGGCGCCAAGGGGCCGGCCACTTCTTCTCGGATCAGTTCGAGAGTCACTGGCTCGTTGCCGTACCACTCGACGAGAAAGCCCGTAAACCAGAAATAGGTCCAGAACATGCCCGCCACCATCACCAGCTTACCCAGGGCATTGAAGTGCTCGGCGCGCAGGAATTCCTGAAGGCGCATCCCACGCCGCACGATCACCAGGATGCTGGCCAGCGCCGCCAGGCCGGAGTAGATGGCGCCGACGACAAAATACGGGGCGAAGATCGTGCTGTGCCAGCGCGGCTGGATGGTGACGGCGAAATCCCAAGACACGATCGAGTGGACCGACAAGAAGATCGGGATAATGGCGACGGAGAAGATGCCCAGGGCGCGGTGGAGTTTGTGCCATTCTGCCTCCGTGCCGCGCCAGCCAAGTGCCAGACCGCGGTAGAGTTTGTAACGCCAACTGGTGGTATGGTCGCGGGCCATGGCCAGGTCGGGGATCAGCGCCAGGTACAGGTAGAGGGCTGAACCGATGAGGTAGGTAGAGATGGCGACCATGTCCCACATCAGGGGCGATTGGAAGTTGGGCCACAAGAAGCGGTTGTTGGGGTAGGGGATCATCCAGTAGAACCGCCAGACGCGCCCAAGATGGATGAATGGATACAGACCGGCCATCATCAAGGCGAAGGCAGTCATGGCCTCGGCGCCGCGGGTAATGGGCCTGCGCCAGTCGGCCTTCAGAAGACGCAAGACGGCCGAGATCATCGTCCCGGCATGGCTGATGCCTATCCAAAAGACGAACGTGGTGATGAAGAGCGTCCAATAGACGGGCCGGTTCTTGCCGGTGGCGCCGATGCCCCAGTAGATCAGATAGCTCCATGCGTACAATCCCCAGACCACGACCGCCCCCAGGGCGACAACCAAGGCCCAGAAGCCACGGCCTGTCTTAAGCATAGGCTGAAGCACCGCCTGGTTGATCTCCCAGTCTTTGCGCTCGGTCAGGAGCAGGCGCTCCTCGAATTCCGCGGCCGCCCCCGACTGGCCTGCAGCGGCAGGTGAGTCCTCAGACATTGGTCTCCCCTCCTTTGAGGTAGATCACGGCCGGATCGGTGCCGAGTTCTGCCAGCAGGCGGAAGGAGCGCCGACTGCGCGCCAGCTGGCTGGCCCGGCTGTCGGGGTCGTTCAGGTCGCCGAACACCAGCGCCGAGGGCGGGCATGTCTGGACGCAGGCCGGCTGGATCTCGCCGTCGCTCGGTAGGCGCCCCGCCGCGCGGGCCTCGATCTCGATCCGTCGGATCCGCTGGATGCAGAAGGTGCACTTCTCCATGATGCCCCTCGAGCGGACGGTCACATCGGGGTTGAGTTGCTCAGTCAGGGGTGGCGGGAATTCGGGGCGGAACCAGTTGAAAGTCCGCACCTTGTAGGGGCAGGCGATGCCACAGTAGCGTGTCCCGATACAGCGGCTGTAGATCTGGGCATTAACGCCCTCCGGGTTGTGGTAGGTGGCAAACACCGGGCAGACCGGCTCACACGGCGCTTCAGTGCACTGCTGACACATGACGGGCATGAAGCGCGCCTTCACGTTTGGGTACTCCCCCTCCCAATAGCGTTGAATAATGATCCAATGCATCCAGCGGCCATAGCCGGCCTGGTCTTCGCCGACGACCGGGACATTGTTCTCGGCGTGGCAGGCAACCACACACGCCTGGCATCCCGTGCAGCGGTCCAGATCGACGACCAGCCCCCAACGAGGTTGGGGGTCGACGGCATCCCCTTTAACGGATGGTTTCGCGGCCTTCGCCATCGAGACTCTCCAACCTGGCGAGTGGTCTAGCCCTACCGACTGGCTCGAGCCGGACGCGCGTCGCCGCCCACGCCAGCCCGCCTGGCTCCGCCTCGGGAGACGGTGCCAGCAAATCGACGACGTTGGCGCCCCGGCCGGCGGCAAAGCGGCCATAGTCGCTGTGTCCCTGGCCCGTGGGAATAGCGACCACGTCGGGCCGGATCCCTGCGTAGACGATGACGGACGCCTCCAGCTCCCCCTGGGGGGAGACAACCCGCACCACGTCGTCGTCTCGCACGCCGATCCGGGCGGCGGTTTGCGGGTTCAGCTCCACCCAGGTGTTCCAGCGCGCTGTCGTCATGGGGTCGGGGGCCTCCTGGAGCCATGGCTGGCTGGCGCCGCGCCCGTCGGTGAGCGTCAACGAGAGATAGGGGAACAAGTGGAAGGGATAGCGATCCGGGTCGCCGGCGAACTCCGCCGGCCCCTGGGGCAAGGGTCGGATCCTTGCCGGGGAGACTTCCGGTTCCAGATGGAAGGGGTTCTCGGTCCACCACCCACCGTACTGGCGCCAGCGGCTCCAGAACCCGGCCGGGGTGCGAGCGTCGTAGATGCCGACACTCGACCCCAGCAGCTGCCCCGTTGCTTGTTCCAGGAAGGCGACCTCATCTGTCCACGGCAGCGCCTCAGCCACCTCCCCTCCCAGCCGGGAGGCGAGCCCCAGGAGCACATCGGCGGCGGATCGGCTGTCATAGAGGGGACGCACCACGGGCTGCTGACCGCTGACGGCCGGTCGGTCAGCGCCAGGCGAGACCACCTGGAACCCCCAGCCCTCCAGGTATGTGTGGTCGGGAAGAGTCAGGTCCGCCCACGCCGCGCTTTCGTCGACGAACGAGCTGAACGAGACCACCGTCGCCACGTTCGCCAGCGCTTGGGAAAAGCCAGTCCAGCGAGGAAGCTCGTACACTGGGTTGGCGCTGTGGATCAGGAGGACTTTGACCTCCCCGGCCTTCATCCGCTCAACCAGCGCCTCGACCTGTGAGAAAGGCGAGGCCGACACGGGGTTGGTGAAGGGCTCAGCCGGGACGGCGCGTGGCAGGAACACGCCTCCCTCTCGGCCCAGTCGACGCATGACCACGTTGAGGGCCATGATCGCGTCCATCGCCTGGGGGCCGTTGGTCAGGCCTGCCAGGTAGCCCCCGGGGATGGCCAACGACCGGTCGGCGTCGGCGAACACCCTGGCCAGTCTCTGGAGTCTCTCGAGGGGCAGTCCGCTGGCCTCCGCCGCTTCGCCTACACTCACGTCCCGGTACAGGCCCGAATGCTCCCGGTGGCTTCCCACTCGGCCCAGTCCCTCTTCGACGATGATCCGCCCCAGGCCCAGCGCCAGAGCAACTTCGGCCCCCGGCCGGATGGGAATCCACTCGTCGGCCGAGGCCCCGGTCGCCGAGAGGCGAGGCTCGAACTGCGCCAAGTAGCCACGTCCGCCGCTCTGCCCCTGTCGCATCACCCCGTAGTCCACGCTCTGCGCGACCGGGGACATCCAGGTCTCCAGGAAATTCGCCCCAAAGGAGAAGATCACATCCGCCCGAGCGATGTCATACACCGGAAGTCCGGGAGCACCGAACCACCTCTCCGCCATGCGGCCTGCCTCCGCCCTTCCTTCTAGAGCGGTGTGCAGGTCGAAAAGCACGGGAGGCGGAGCCCCCAACGCCTCGAGAAAGCGACGGACCATTGCGTAGAGGTGATCGGGAATCGGGCCGCCGAGGAAGGCCACCTGGCTGGGGTCGCTCAAGGCCTGGAAGGCAGCCGTGAGCTGGTCGAGCGCCTGCGTCCAGGCTAGGGGCTCAAAGGCGCGCGAGCCCCGCCCCCCGCTCTGGCGAACGGCGTTCTTCAGCCGATCAGGGTTGTAGAGTACTTGAAGCCCGGCCTGGCCGCGAGCGCAGAGTTTCCCGCGGTTAAGCGGGTGGGCCGGGTTACCCTCGATCTTCCGGGCGCGCCCGTTGATGACCCGGACCAGGATGCCGCAACCGGCAGGGCACTGACGGCAAGTGCTGGCGTACCAGGTCGCCCGGCCCGGCAGCTCTTCTTCCGGCGGCCGGACAAAAGGCTCAAGCGCCACACGCCGGACCGTGGGGAAGAGACCGGTGGCGACGGCGGCGCCCGCAGCCAGCTTCAGGAATGCGCGGCGAGGGAGGCTGTTTGCCATGAAGGCCCTTTTCACTGGTGACAGGTCAAACAGTCTGTCAGGCGGCCGACGGTCTCCTCGGACTGATCCAGGTGGCAGCGCAGGCACCAACCCATGTCCATCTCGATCACGCGGCTGGCAGCGTTCAACCGGCCGACGTCTCCATGACAGGTCTCGCAGCTCACGCCAGCGCCAAGATGGGGCTGGTGACTGAAGAAGATAAAGTCTGGCATCTCCACGACCGGCTGCCACGGGATGGGCTGGCCTCGCTCCCAGTAACCGACCAGTGCCTGCACCTGAGGCCGCTCAGTGGCGATTGTGCTGTGACAGCCGACACACAACTGGACGGAGGGCATTCCCGCCACATCGGAACGCATTGGGTTCGAGTGACAGTACAGGCATTGGACGGCATTCTCGACGTGGATGCGGTGGCTGAAGGCGATCGGCTGGGAAGCGGCCGAGGCCGCCCCTCGGCCGGCCAAGACCGCCAACAGGGCAAGCCCGATTGTCCCGACGAGGATTGCCGGCCACGCAATTCGTGTGAGGAGTTGCCGCGCCGTCTTACCCGTCATCCGCTTTCTCCTGCCGGTGTATCGATGGCGGAATCCTCGACGATCAGGCGGAGCAGGTCAGCCACCTGCCCTACGGTTCGGTCTTGGCGCTGGAATAGAATCAATTGGTTGTCTTCAAGGCTGAGACGGATCAACTTGGGCACCCGCTGCAAGACCGATATGATTCGCGCGTCGGCCTGTTGCTCTTCCTCGGTCTCCTCGATGATCACCACATCCGGCCTGAGCATCGCAATCTGACGCTCGCCAACAGCGCCATCGGAGGTTGCGCCCACCAACTCGACGTTGGGGCGGCGCAGCAGGAGGCGGATGGACTCATGAAACAAGGGGTGCGTCCAGATGACGAACACCCGTCTTGCGGACACCGCGCCTCCGATCGTGTGCAGATGTTAGTGCATGACTTCACGGGTGGAAATCGGGCAAGTTGCCAAATCCGGCGAACCAGACGCCAAAGCGACTGGCGAGAAATGAGGGGAAGGAATTGGCGATGCGCGGAGGTGAGGAAGGGGCGGAGAGCTAGGAATCTTGGATCAACCCGTGCTGGCGGGCATACTCGACCAGCTCGTGGCGCATGCTGAGGTTGAGCTTGCGCATCAGGTTGGTCCGGTGGGAGTGGACGGTGCTTGGGCTGACGACGAGCTTCTCGGCGATTTCCTTGTTGCCGTAGCCACCGGCGATGAGTCTGAGGATCTCCTTTTCGCGGCCTGTCAGCCGGGGCTGTTCCGGGCTGTCCATCCCTGGCTGATCGAGGTACTGTTGGACGAGGCGCCGCGCCATACTTGGATAGAGGAAGACATCGCCGCGGGCAACGGCTCGCACGGCATTGATCAGCTCGCTTGTCTCGGCAGCTTTCAGGACATAGCCCGAAGCGCCCGCCTCCAGCATCTGGAAGAAGTACTCGTCGGAACGGTGCATCGTGAGCACCAGGATGTTGGCCTCCGGCAGTCGCTGCTTGATCTGGCGCGTGGCTTCAATGCCATTCAACACCGGCATGCCGATGTCCATCAGGACGACGTCCGGCCGGAGCTTCTCCGCCATCTCGACCGTCACCGCGCCATCGGTCGCCTCGCCGACCACCTCAATGTCCGGCTCGGATGAAAGCAGCAAATTCAACCCTGAGCGGACGATGGTGTGGTCGTCGGCGATCAGCACGCGGATCGGCTTAGGCATCGGCCACCTCGTGGATGGGGATCCGCACCCGCACCGCCGTTCCTTCACCGAGCCGGGACTTGATCTCCACCTCCCCGCCGCAGTAGGCGGCTCGCTCCCGCATGCCACTCAAGCCCAGCCCCCGCCCTTTTCCAGCGTCGCTGCCCATAGCATCCTGCTCGAAGCCGAGGCCATCGTCATGGATCTCGCCTTCGACAGCGCCATCCTTGCGGGCCAGCCTGAGAACCACATGTCTGGCCTTGGCATGCCGCAGGATATTGGTCAGTGCCTCCTGGAAGATTCGGAACAGAACCGTCTCAACCTGCGGCGGTAGGCGGCCGGCGAGGCCCTGCGTCTCGATCTCAAACACGGTTCCGGCTGGTTCGAGGGTCCGCTTCGCGTGCGCCTGCAGTGCGGCCACCAGGCCCAGGTCGTCCAGCGCCGATGGACGAAGCCCCAGGATCAAATCATACATCCGGTCACTTGCTTCGGCGATGAGCGCCCGAGTTTGGTCGAGGTGCTTGGCTGCCGTTTTGGGGTCACGCTCGGCCATTCGTTGGGCGATTTCAACGCTGAGGGCCATGCTGCTCAAGCCCTGTCCCAGTTCATCGTGTAGCTCCTGGGCAACGCGCTTGCGCTCGTCCTCCTGCGCAGCCAGTAGCCGTTCCAGCAACTCGCCCCTTTCCTCCGCCTTCTGTCTCAACGCTTTCGATAGCTCCTTGACCTGGAGTTCGCGCTTCTGGACCCGATCCGCCATGGAGTTGAATGCGGCGCTCAGTCGGCTGATTTCGTCGGCCGGGTTCTCGGGGAGACGGCCAGCGGACCCGATATGTCCAAAGTCGGAGATGGCAGCGGCAAGCCGGCGCAGGCGGCGGAGCAGCCAGCGGTTGACAGCCAGGTTGGCCAGTGCAGTCGTGACGACGACGGTTCCAATCCACCAGGCCAGGTTACCGCGCAGTTCGCTTGCCAATGCGGCCTCGATCGGCGCAATCGAGAGGTCGGTCAGGAGGAGCCCGATAAGCCTTTGCTGGGGGTCGTGGCACCTGGTGCATTCTGGCCGATTCTCAATTGGGTGCATGCTGCGGAAGACGGGTTGCCCGTCACGGCCCGAGACCACAATGCCAGAAGGGCGCTCGGCAGTCGCCAAGCGGTGGCACGGTTGGCAGGTCTCGTCCCGATTGCTTAGCCGTTGATCGACCCGTTCTCCGTCTGGGGCGAAGACCACCCTTCCCGTGGTATCCAGCAGATAGAGGGTTTCAATGCGTTCGTCCTCGCCAAGAGCGTTGAATGTGTCCTGAATGCGCTCGAAGTCGGACACAAGCATGTCGCGCATCAACATATTCTCGATCACCCGCCCTGTTTGCGAAGCCAGCAAAGACATGCTCGCAAGGGATCTCTCGCGCTGTTGAACGTATCCGATCGAGCTCGACATGACGAGGACCAGGATCATCGGCGCGAGGATGAGCAGGGAGACTTTGAGCTGGAGACTGATCGTTCGCTGTTTGGGCTTCAACCGGACCTCATGCCAACCAGCAACGGCTACCTCGGCGCTCTGGCCCGCCCGCGGCTGCGTGTGCTGGGGTTCCGCGGCAACCCGGACCGGCCGCTCACCGTCGTGGCGGAACGATGCACCGCGCCGGGAACGATATCACATGCCTTCCGGGATTCCCTCGCCCGTTGCTCTTGCGGTTGGTGAAGGACGTCATGGCCGGGGTGACAAGCGCCCTCACACCCTCGTCTGCTCCGGATGATGTGGTTGGCCACTGGTTATAACCACAGGCTCAACATCCTTGGTGGTCGTTGCTCGAGGTGCTGCCGTCGGGAGACTACCTCGGGGCGCCTGCCGCGATCCAGTCTAGGATCACCTGGATTTCCGCCTCGCCCATTCTCCCGCTCGGAGGCATGATCAGTCCTTCAGAGTGCGTGCCGAGGATCTTCTGAGCCAGCAGGCTGCCCTCGACATTGCCAGGGATGACCACGGGGGCGTGATTGCCGGTGGTCATGACCGCGTCGAAGCTCGAGGCGTCCCAACCGCCCATGCTTCCGTGGCAGGCCGCGCACTGGGCCTGGAGGATCGGAAGCACATCGGCGGCGAACGATGGGGCACCTGGGAGGGCGGTCGGGCGAGGTGTCTCCAACTCGCGGATGGCCCTCACCAGCTGTTGTATCTGCTCGGAGGTGAGGATCTCGCCCCAGGCGATCATGGCCGTCGCCTCGTGACCCTGGCTGATCAGCTCGAAGAGGCCCTGGTCGTCGTAGCGTGTCTGGAATGCAGGGCCGCGCAGCGCGGGCCCCAGCCCACCCTCCCCGTCAAGGCCGTGGCAGCGGGCGCAGACGTCGGCGAAGATCTGCGGTCCGCTGAGGGGGACGGATGCGCCGGCGACCTCGGGCGGCGTCTCCACCGGTGGGTCGCTCTCCCAGCTTCGTAGGAAGGCAACGATGGCGTCGATCTCCTCGTCGTCCAGCGGGCCGCCGGTGGTGGTGGAGAAGGGCGACATTCCGAAGTCGGGCTGGCCCTGGGAGATGACGGCTCTCAGCGTGGCGTCGTCCCGGGTGGTCAGGTACTCGCGTGAACTGATGGGCGCGATGACGTCGCCAGCGCGCGCTGGGTTGGGGCCGCCCTCACCGAAATCTCCATGGCAGGAAGCGCAGTTCTGGCTGAAGAGCTGCTGGCCTAGCTCGGTGGGAGCTCCTCGAGCCGCCTGCACCGTGTAGGCAACAAGCGCCTCCAGCTGCTCTCCCGTAAGGACATCCCCCCAGACGGGCATTGTGACATGGGCCCCACCGGACAAGATGATCTGCTGGGCCTCGGCAAGGCCGTCGGCGCTGGGGATTCGCTGGCCGTGGCATTCGGTGCAGTAGCGGCCGAATAGCGCATCACCTCCCGGGGCCGATGCGGGGTTGACGGCATATTGGGCCAGGGTCTCCAGGTCGGCGGTGCCCAGGCGCTCGCGCCATGGGGGCATCTCCAGGTGCAGGCCGCCCTGGGTGATGAGGAGGCGGAGCTCCTCTTCATCGCCGCTGAAAGAGATGGCCCGGCCGTGGCACGGCGAGCAGTTGAGGGCGAAGAGGCGTTGACCGTCGGGGGCGGCCAGGAAATTGAGGAGGGTCGTCCGATCCTCGGGCGCCATAATCGCAGCCCAGTCGGGCACCTCGGCCTCCGCGTGGGCCGGGAAGAGGGGGCCTTCATCGAGTGCCTGCCGGGTCTGGAGCGGGTCTCCGGCGACGAGGTCCTCCACATCATGGCAGGCGCCGCAATTCTCGGCGAAGAGTCGGCTGCCCCCAGGAGAGAGGATGAAACCGGCGAGGGCGTCGATCTGATCGCTGGTGAGATCGCCGCTCCAGGCGGGCATCCCTTCGTGCCTTCCCTCGGCAATCACGCGGTGCAGGTCGGTCCCGGGCGGGACGGCGACCGAAGGGCCGTGACACGAGGCGCAATTCTGAGCGTAGAGGGCCGCCACTTCATCGCCTTGCTCCATCTCGGCGGGCGGCGGCGCCTCCCGCACCGATTGAATGCTGAGCCCCAGCACGGCGAGGATCAGGAACGAGGCGACGCCGGTGACAACAGGGCGATTGAAGAAATGCCGCTTAGTAGTCCGGTCAAGGAAGGGCAATAGGACGAGGGCCGCGAGGGCGAGGAAGGGGAGCACGATGACGCCCACGACTTCCAGGTTCCCCGGGAAGTACTTGAGCAGCTGGAAAAGGAAAAGGAAGTACCACTCCGGGCGGGGCGTGTAGGTGGTGTCCGAAGGGTCGGCCCGGGCCTCGAGGGGGGCGCCGACGAAATAGGCCAGGGCGACGAGCACGAGGAAGACGGCCAGGGAGACGAGCGCATCCTTCACCAGGGCATCGGGGAAGAAGGGCTCGCCCTCGTGCTTCTCGTGCCCGTACTCTTCCAGGTAGTCCCGTTTCTCCTTCTCGTTCATCGGCTACTCCTGCTTGCGGGGAACGGCGCTGATGCCGATCCGGACGACCAGGTAGAGGTGAAGGCCCATCAAGGCGAGGAGCGCTGCCGGCAGCATCCACACATGCACGCCGAAGAAACGTGCCAGTGTGACTGCCGAAATCTCGGCGCCGCCGCGAAGGATGCGCAGGATCCACTCTCCGATTAGAGGGGTGACTGCGGCGATCCGGGTTCCCACGGTCGTCGCCCAGTAGGCCTTCTGGTCCCAGGGCAGGAGATAGCCCGTGAAGCCAAAGCCGATCACGATCAGCAGCAAGGCCACGCCGGTGAACCAGGTGACTTCGCGGGGGAACTTGTAGGATCCCGTGAAGATCACCCGGAGCATGTGCAGGACGGTAAGGATCACCATGGCACTGGCTCCCCAATGGTGCAGGCCGCGGATCAGCCATCCGGCCGGCACCTGGGCGGTGATGTACTGCACGCTGTCGTAGGCCTGGTCGGGCGTGGGGATGTAGTAGATCGTCAGGAGGATCCCGGTGATGATCTGATTAAGGGCGACAAAGAGCGTGGCGCTTCCCAGGGTGTAGAGCCAATTGACCTTGGGGACTTTGCGCAGGAAGATCGCCTCCCAGGCCCGGCGCCACCCCAGGCGTTCGTCCAGCCAATCTGCCAGTCGCACGGCCATCTCATCCTCCCAGGACGTAGAGCTGACCGTCTTCCACCTTTGTCTCGTAGCGGTCCAACGGCCGGGGAGGAGGGCCGGAGACCACCCGCCCTTCCCGGTCGAAGACCCCATTGTGACAAGGGCAGTAGAACTGCTCGCGGTCGACGATCCAGCGAACCCGGCAACCCAGATGGGTGCAGATGTTGGACATGGCCACGAAATCGCGGCCGTTGTCGGAGAGAACGTAGATGGAGTGCTCCTGCTCCTGGACGATCCACCCGGTCTGATGTTCGATGCGAGCGCGAAAGAGGGTGGGGGTGCCGAGCTCGACCTTGTTGGTGGCGGCGAGCGGGATCCAGGTCTGCGCCTCCTCGCGGCGCAGAGCCGGGCCCAGCAGGAAGGCGATGGCAGGCACTCCGAAGCCCAGGCTGATGAGGCCGCCGATTGCCCAAGTGATAGCCCCAAGGAACTGACGCCGTGTGATCTCTTTGTCTTCACTCATGATGCCTCTCCGTTCGATGTCCCGGGCGTGGATGTCTGCCACGGCTGACGTCCCCCACTGTCTGCCTGGGTTCCGGCTTTCGCCGGAACGACGGGGCTTCCGTCACCCTGCGCAAGCCGGGGTCCAGGCAAGTGCAACCATCGTCTGCCTGGGTCCCGGTATTCGCCGGAACGACGGGGCTTCCGTCACCCTGGCGCAAGCCGGGGTCCAGGCAAGTGCAACGATCGTCCGCCTGGGTCCCGGTATTCGCCGGAACGATGGGGCTTCCGTC
>Ga0209521_10001856_pt1 | contig 17269 bp, 15 predicted proteins | sample Rifsed19ft4_FD_184016 | JGI IMG/M metagenome (GOLD analysis project Ga0209521, IMG submission 184016) | Soil microbial communities from Rifle, Colorado, USA - sediment 19ft 4 (version 2) | ecosystem: Environmental > Terrestrial > Deep subsurface > Rock core/Sediment | place: Rifle, Colorado...
CCCTCACAGCACCCGTAGTACATCTTGCCCTCGAAGGGGACCGGTATCTGGGGCTTTGCCATGACCGCGTCGTTTACCATGCATACCTCGCTGGTCTTGGCCTGCTTTAATTGCGTCACCTTCTTTGCCTCTGCCTCTGAATAGGCGTGAAGCACCAGTATGCCCAGCACGATAAAAAGGCTTATCTTCATCTTCCTTGCCAAATGCGTCAGCATTAAATAACCTCCCTGCTTTTTTTCGGCAAATCCAAGACCAATCATATTCTACCCTAAGTAGAATGTCAACCTGTTTTTGTACAAAATGCAATTATTTCAAGAACTTAGGATTATAACGGGAACAGTGTCCGCCTGATCTCGGCGGTGAGGGCGTGTTCGGGTTCCATACCGTCCGACTCCGGCATGGCTGAGATTATCCCTTTCAGGTGCCTGCCGTCCGGGAGCGTAAACGCGGGGGCAAGCTCAAACAGGGGAATGGCGACGAACCGGCGCGTCTGGATCTCAGGGTCAGGCAGGTGCAGGCCGGGTTCATTCAGTTCGATGCCGTCATAGGATATGAGGTCGAGGTCTATTGTCCGCGGGCCGTACTTGTCTTCTGTGCGCCTTCTTCCCAGGCCGGCTTCCATCTTTCTCAGCGCGGCCTTGAGTTCAGCGGGTCTTTTATTCGTTGTGAGCCTTACAACGCAGTTGAGGAACATGGGCTGGGATGTCTTTCCGATTGGCTCTGTCCTGTAGATGGTCGATATGGCCTCCAGGCCTTCGGCCTTTAACAATTTGAGGGCCTCGAAGACATTCCTCTCAGGGTCGATATTCGAGCCGATGCTCAAATAAGCCCGGGCCAAACTAACGCCCCCTCAATATCTCGACGCCTACGGTCTTCGTGAACCTGAGCGCAGAGGGCTTGTCCACCCTGACCCTCACCTTTTGCACAAGCGGGTGCTCAAGGCATCTCCTCGCTATGCCCTCGGCAAGCGCCTCCACAAGAAAAAATTCCGACGTCTCGACAAAGGCGAGGACCTTCTTCTTGATGTCCCGGTAATTCACGGCGTCGTCCAGATTATCAGTCGCGCCGGGTTTTGCAAGGTCGGCAAAGAGGTCGATGTCTATCAGGACATCCTGCCTCTCTCTCCTTTCGTCATGGTTGACCCCTACGATGCAGCGTGCGCTAATACCTTCAATCAGGATGCGGTCCCCTGTCATACTCAATAAGGTGCCTCCCTCCATCGACATTTATGACCTCTCCGGCCAGGAACCCGGATTTAAGCAAGTATATCACAGCGGCAGCTATCTCAAAGGGGCTGCCGTGCTTCTTCAAAGGGACGGTCCTGTCCATCCGCTCGATATATTCCATGGGCTTGCCTGGCGGCGGCAGAATAAGGCCGGGCGCGACCCCGTTTACGACCAGATCGGGCGCGTACTCGACGGCCGCCATGCGCGTCATGGCAGCGAAGAGGTGCTTGCTCAATATATACTCCGCGTGCGTCCAGTCGTAACCGGATACCCGCGAATCAAGGAGGTTCACCACCTTGCCCTTCTTCATTATCCTCGCCATGTCGCGCATGAGCACAAAGGGCGCCCATGCATTGACCCTGATGTTTGCGACAAGCCCCTCAAGCGTCATGTCCTTCAAGCTCGATTGCGGGAATATCGAGGCGTTATTCACGAGAATGTCTATGCCGCCTGCAACTCCGGCGGTCCTCTCTATAAGGCCCTCATACCCGTTATTGCCAAAGTCAGCCTGTATGAGCCAGGCCTTCACATTCTTTGACTCGATCTCGGCCTTGAGATCCCGCGCATCGCGCTCCGCGTTCTGATAGTGGATGTAAACGCTCGCGCCCTCTTCGGCAAGGCTCAACGCTATCTGAGCGCCTATCCTCTTTGCCGCGCCAGTGACAAGCGCGGTCTTTCCCTTTATCTCCCAGGACATTTTCCGCTCCGGCTGTTATTATTTCTGCAGCTCTATTTCGTCTATCTTTGCGGCCAGGATGAAATCATTCCTCGACAGGCCGCCTATCTTGTGCGTGGACAACCTCAGTTCCACCTTGTTATACGAGACGCATATGTCAGGATGATGGTCCTCGTTCGAGGCTACCTCAGCCACCTCGTTCACGAACTCCATCGCGCCGTCAAAGCCCTTGAACCTGAACTCCCTCTCTATCATCGAATCCCTGTGAGCCCAGGAAGGGACCTCCCTTGATAGGTCGTCCGCTTCCCTTTCAGACAACGGCCTCTCGCCCTTCTCAACCTTATGGCACCTCTCTTGAGATAGCTTCATGGCCTTCCTCCCTTGCCGGAAGGTGGGAGGATTTTGGGGGAACCTTTTTGTAAAAAGGTTCTCTCAAGACCTCCGCCCTCATCGGATAGCGCCCTTGAGGCTTGCCGGTGTATGTTCTTCGCCTTTTCTTATGAGTTTCCTTGCGTCTTCGACCTTGTCCCAGACATTACAGAGCATGACGCCCCTGACCTTGTTTTCGTTGAAGTAGTAAATGACGCCTTTCGCGTTCTCTTCCTGCCAGTCGGCATAGGTCTGGAGCCCGGAGTTTACATCGCCCACTGCCTCATAACCGAAATCAAAGAGGTCAGAGAAAAAGTATGGCATATGGTCATAGGGGCGCATTGCCCCTGCCATGTTCTCGCCGGCCAAAGCGCCCTGCATGAGCGCGTTGTCCCAGTGCTCGACCCTCGTCCTTTTCGAGAGCGCCTTGTACGGAAAATTAGCGCAGTCGCCGGCTGCGAAGACATCGGGGTCCGAGGTCTGCAGGAACTCGTTTACGTGTACGCCGTCATCGGCCTTTATGCCCGCGCTTCGCGCCAGTTCTATATTTGGGGCTATGCCTGCGCCTACGATGAGTATATCGGCTTCGAAGCTCTGCTTTTTTGTCGTCGTGACCACGAACTTCCTGCCTTTTCTCTGAATGGCTGCCGGGGTCGTGTGGCCGAATATGTGCACGCCCCTTTTTTCAAAGTCTTCCTGTATATGCAGGCCGAGCGCCTCTGGGAAAACGCGGCTGCATAAATAAGCGGAGGGGAATATCATCGTGACTTCGACCTTGTTGATATTGAGCGCCGCGGCTATTTCAGAGCCTATGAAGCCTCCGCCCACGACTATGGCCGAAGCGCCCTCTTTGGCCTTCTCCCTGAGGCGAGTGTAGTCGTCGATAGAGCGGTAATAGAATATGTCTTCAAGGCTGCCTCCGGGGATGTCGAGTATCCTTGGCGATCCGCCGGTTGCCATGAGGAGCTTTTCATATTGAAAGGACGCGCCTGTCTCGTCGTGGAGCGTCTTTTCCGTGGCGTCGCACTTCACGGCCCTCACTCCGAGCCTTGACGACACCCCGTCCTTTTCATAAAATTCAGATGGGTTGAGATATATATCCTCAAGCTTCTTTTTGCCGAACCAGAGCTTTTTAGTGAGCGGCGGCCTGTCGTACGGTATATGGGGCTCGGCGCACAGCAGGAGTATGCTTCCCTCCCTGTCGCGTCCGCGTATGCCTTTTATGGCCGACGCCCCGGCGAGCCCGCCGCCGACGATTATATACCTGTACCTGCCGCCCATCCTCATCCCTCCAGATAATATTCCCTGCGTATTAATGCCGAATATAAATGCGTGCATTTCGGGACTTTAACAGTGTACCACATTACATTAAAGCGCGCTCCGAGCTGTCTGAATAACAGGACTACCGGTAACCCGGTGAGCTGATTGATTATTTCTGATGATAGCGCGGCCAGGCACGCCCACAAGGCGGGAACGAATGAAGGGTTGGCGTAATTGCGACGGGAAGAGCGTACAGGCGGGCTATTTCTGCTTCTTTTTGACCTTTTTAGAGAGGGCCTCTCCGTCACAGGCAAGCGCTGCCATCGTCTTTCCGTCAAGCACCTCGAGAAGCCTTCTCTGGGCCTCTTTCCAGACCGGGTGCACCGGGCAGAAGTCGTCCCTGTGGCATTCCCCTTTTTTTACGAGGCAGATATTAAGGAATATCGGGCCCTCGACAGCCTCGATGGCCTGTCTCATGGTTATGGACTCCGCAGGCCGGGCAAGCATGAAGCCGCCGTTTATCCCGCGCCTTGATCTTACCAATCCTGCCCTCACGAGGTGCTGCATTATCTTTGAAAGATAGCTCTTTGGGACCTCCTGGGTCTCGGCAATCTCGGAGATGAGGGAGATCTTGCCCTCGGGCTGGGATGAAAGGTAAAGGACGGCCCTGACTGCGTACTCGCCGTCTCTTGTAAGGTTCAGCATCGTGCGGCTCCTTAAAGGACAATAAAGATGATTTTAGTCCTATTTATCGGCAAGTCAAGGGAAAACTGAAGAGTGAGGGCGGGCGCGTTTTAAAAACAGGAAGTGGGTTTAAGGGATTAGCGATGTGAATTAAATCGGCTTGGGCGGGTTTAATTTTGTAAATTGAACCCGAATCTTCGTAATTCCTCAAACGAATCATCGGGTTCAGGTGCAAACCTGAACCCGCGATGAGGGCCTTTTTCAGCAGCCTGCCTAACTATCCAGCACGGTCCTGATGGAGCGCAGCAGGTCCGGCACTTCGTATGGCTTCTGCAGGAAATGGAAGCCCCTTTCCCTCAATGCGGGCCACTGCGATTCGACGTCGAGGTATCCGCTTGTGATGAGCACCTTGAATGCGGGGTTTGCGGCCTTGAGGCCGTCTACAAGCCGTATGCCGTCCATGTCATGAAGGACCATGTCGCTGAAGACCAGGTTAAATTGTCCTTTCTCCTTTTCGAATAGCGAGGCCGCCTCCTTTGCTGAAGAGGCCTCGAAGACCTTGTAGCCGTTCCTCGAAAGCACTACCGACACGCTCTTTCTCAGGAGCTTCTCGTCCTCTACGACGAGCACGCGTTCGCCCTTGCCCGGAGTTTCCGGGGTCAACCTCTCTTTGGGCGCCGTATTTTTCTCTGATTCTGCTGCGGGCAGGTATATCTCGAACCTGCTGCCTGCGCCCGGTTTGCTCTCCACGTCTATCCACCCCCTGAGCTCCTTGACTATGCTGTGCACCACCGCAAGGCCGAGGCCCGTGCCGTGCGCTCCTTTTGTCGTGAAGAACGGCTCGAATATGCGTTTTATTACGTCGCTGTTTATCCCGACGCCGTCGTCCTCGACCGTTATCCTGACGTAAGCCCCTGCGCCCAGCGTGGCGGCACGGAGGGAATCCCCTCCGGAGACCACGACGTTGTCGGTCTTAATGCTGATGATGCCGCCCTTTGGGAGCGCATCCCTCGCGTTTATCACGAGATTCATTATGACCTGCTCGACATTGACCCTGTCCGCCCTTATGCGCCTTATCTTCGGTTCGAGGTCCGTCTTTATGGTTATGTTCTCGCCGATTATGCGCTTCAGGATGCTCAGTATGTTCTCGACCTTAGTATTGAGGTTAAGGGCGCTTATGGTGGTGGGCTGCTTGCGGCTGAATATCAGGAGCTGGCGCGTGAGGTTCTCGGCCCTCTCAGCGGCTATGTTTATATGTTCCAGGTACGGCAGTATGTTCGCGCCGTTCTCTTCCTTTTTGAGGGCCATATTGCTGTTGAGCCTTATGACGACCATCAGGTTGTTGAAATCGTGCGCTATCCCGCCCGCGAGCGTGCCGATTGCCTCCATCTTCTGGGACTGGATGAGCTGCTGCTGAATTCTCTCGCGCTCCTCGTCGCGTACCTTTCTCTTTGTGATGTCCCTGTCGATCCCCCTGTAGCCCAACAGGTTGCCGGCCTGGTCCAATATGGGAGCGCCGCTGGTCTCGAGGACGACTATGCTCCCGTCCTTGTGCCTGTTCCTGTTCTCCAGGAGCGAAAAAGGCTTTTTCGAAAGAGCGATGTCGCTGAATATCGGCTTCATCTTTTCAGCCTCTTCAGGCGGCATGAGGTCAAAGGGCGTCTTGCCCAGCACCTCCTCTGGCCTGTAGCCCAGTATTTCCATGACCTTCGGGCTTACATAGGTATATGCGGCCGACGAGTCAATCTCCCAAACCCAGTCGTTCGTGGTCTCGACCAGGGCACGGAGCCTCTCCTCGCTTGCCTTGAGCCTGCTGAAGAGGTCCCTGAGCTCGGCAGTGCGCTCCTCGACTTTTACTTCGAGCTCGGCCCGAAGGCGCCTTTCGTTCTCATCTGCCCTCCAGCGCTCCGTTATGTCTATCCCTATGCCGATAATGAAGGGCTTGCCGTCCCGGTGAAAAAGCCTGGCCCTGAAGAGGAAGGGGATCGTCCTGCCGTCTTTAGAAAGCACCTGCGCCTCTACTTCCGTGCTTCCGGCGGTGAAGGCCTCCTTCATCTTTTCCCTTATCAGGGGCCTTTCGGACGGGCCGAAAAAGCCGGTCGGGTCCATCTCCCGTATCTCGGCGGCAGAGTAGCCCGTTATCTTCTCCAGATTCCCGTTCCATCGGACTATGCGGCCGTCCTCGTCGATCACGTAGAAGCTCCCGGGCAGGCTCTCTACGAGCCCTTCCATCATGACCATCTGGTCCCGGAGCTTCTCCTCGGCGCCTTTGCGCCTGGTGATGTCGTGCCCCCTGCATACTACGGCGCGGATTATGTTCGCCCTCTCATGGTACTCGGGCACTGTGTAGAGCTTCATCCAGCGGAGCTCGCCGCCTTTGGAAAAGTATCTTGCCTCGATGGCCGATTGTCTGCCTGTAAGGGCCGCGGCGACGGCCTCATTGAATTTCGGCCTGTCTTCCTCGTGGATTATCCTCTCGAGGCTCAACGAGGAGCCTATCTCCCACGCGCCGTACCCTGAGAGCTTCTCAAACGCTCCAGTGAGCCATTCGAGCGAGAGATGGCCGTCTGGAGAAATTGGCATCCTGAAGACAAGGTCCGAGGTAAGTTCGGTGAGGAGCCTGTATCTCTTTTCGCTTGCCCGGAGCGCGTCGAGAGCCGCTTTTCTTTCCGCGCTCTCTATAACCTCCCAGGCGGAATCCCTCTTTATCAGCGCGAAGCTGTGGCTCGACGCGACGTCCATGATCTCCGCCGCGCTGCAATTGACGACCGGATAGGTGCACAGGGCCAGCATCTTCTTCTTTCCTATCCGGTCCTGGACCGCCGCTTCGTAATCCGCAAACCTCTTCCAATCCTTCTTTTCAAGCCAGAGCGTGTCTCCGGTCACCCGCAGGCCTTCAAAGCCCCTCTTGAGCGCCTTGTCATATACCTGGGCCCAGCCTCCGAGCACCCTCTCCGGGTCGAAGCTGCCTTCGGCAAGGTACCAGTCTTCATGGCTCAGTATCTCTATCTGCCCTGAGCCGAGAGACGCCTCAAAGCCGGGGATCTTTTTCCTGAGCGCAGCCGTGGCGTCCCTGACGCCTTCCTTGCCGCAGGCTATCAGCATGCAGAGCTCGTTTGACTTGAGCCCCGCCTTGAGATAGGGTACTATGACCTCATGCAGGTCTTGCTCATTCGAATAAAGCTGGCATAAATGAGTGCCCCACGGCACCTGCCCTATGAAGTCAAGCCCCGAATCCCTCTGCTTCATGTTGAAGCCCCTTCCGATTTGCTTTTTGAGCAAGTAGAATATACCAATTCTTAATTCATTTTTAAATAATTTATTTCACTTTTTACATAATCGGGAGATTATAGCTGACTTTTCCGGGAAAACAATCTGACCGGGTTATTTTGCGCATTTCCAATAATTTCGGCCCTGCAGTGCCTTTGCGGATTACTTGACAGTCAATCCCCCTCTGTTAGGCTTTGAGGAGGAAACTGAAAGCCTCGCTCAAAAAGGGAAGTCATGGCTGACAAAACATTCAATTTTTATGAATGCTTCGCGCTCACGACCCTTACGGGCCGAAAGGCCACCGACATACTCGAGCTCATAGACATAATGAAGACTGCGAGCCGCTCCTCGATCTTCCACCACATGCACCAGTACTTCCTCAAGCCGCACGCCGTGATGCCAGAGTACCCGAACGACTTTGCGGTCTGGGTCTCCGAGTCTTTGGGAGAACCGCTCCTTGCAGAGGCCCTCGCCAATGTAAACCCGTTCGAGTTCACGGACATAGAGGACCTGAGGCGCGAGCTTCTCCGCATAATAGAGGAATACCTGAAGACCTATCCGCCCCCGAGACCCGTGCCCCCCGGCAGGGAGTTCATGTTCAACGAGGGCATAACCATCGTCATACCGACCGGCATAGAGTCAGGGCCGCAATTGCATGACTTCCTGCAGAAGCTCCGCGAGGTCGATTTTTCGAGCATTTATTTTCATTTCTACGAATCGAGACTCAGGCTCGGCCGTCCCGTCGACGACTTCAGCGAGTTTCTCCTGACCTCGCTCGAGCGCCCGGGCATAGCGGCAAAGATAAAATCACTCGATCCTTATATGTACACCACCGAAGTGCTCAGGGATAAGATCGCCGCCCTTATCGAGGAGGAACTGTGAGCCTGCGCGACTACGAGGGCATTGCGGACCCCGGAGACCTGAGGGCTATCGAGGCGATGGCTGCCGCCCTGGCGGGAAAGAAGATGCTGCACGTAAATTCCACCGCGGCCGGCGGGGGCGTGGCGGAGCTCCTCATCCGCATGGTCCCTCTTTTCAAGGATATCGGCCTTGACGTCCGGTGGGAGGTCATGCAGGCGGACCGCACCTTCTTTGAAGTGACCAAGAACATACACAACTCGCTGCAGGGCAGGGGCATGCCCATAAGCCGCGAGATGTGGGAGACTTACGGCGCGGTAAACGGGGCGAACGCGGCGAGGCTTGACCTCGACGCCGACTTCGTGGTCATACACGACCCCCAGCCCGCCATGTTCATAGATTTCAAGCAGCGCGGCATCTGGCTCTGGAGGTGCCATATCGACATCTCGACGCCGGACCGCGTTACATGGCATTTCCTTAAAGACATAGTGGAGAAGTTCGACGGCTCTGTTTTTTCAGTGGCCAACTTCGCCCAGTCACTTCCGATACAGCAGTTCCTCATGCAGCCCACAATAGACCCGCTTGCGGAGAAGAACATCCACCTGGAGGACGAAGAGGTCAGGGCCATATACGAAAGGCTCGGCGTTCCCATGGACAAGCCCATACTCCTCCAGGTCTCGCGGTTTGACCCCTTCAAAGACCCCATCGGGGTCATAGAGGCGTACAGGCTCGCGAAAAAATACCACGACTGCTCTCTTGTGCTCGCGGGCGGCACCGCGACCGACGACCCGGAAGGCGAAAAGGTACTTGCCGAAGTGCAGGAGAAGGCGGCGGGCGACCCTGACATACACATACTCCTTCTCCCGCCGTTCAGCGACAGGGAAGTAAACGCGCTTCAGAGGGGCGCGACTATCGTCCTTCAGAAATCCACGCGCGAGGGCTTCGGCCTTGTCGTCGCGGAGGCCCTGTGGAAGAGAAAGCCGGTCATAGGCGGAGACGTCGGCGGCATACCTCTTCAAATAATAGAAGGGGTAACGGGGTACCTCGTGCATTCGGTGGAGGGCGCCGCTTACAGGATACGCCAGCTCCTTGAAGACCCTGAACGGGTGCGGAGAATGGGCGAGGCAGGCCGGGAGCACATCAGGAGAAACTTCCTTATAACGAGGAACTTGAGGAACTATCTCGGCATCTGGACTGCCCTTGAGAAGAAGAAAGAAAAGGTAATCTATATCTGAGCCCGCACGAATGAGCCCGCCACCCGCTTTGCCGTATTGACCATCCCCGCAGCAAGCTACGGGGAATTACGATTAGTAGGTTGTTGAAAAAACAACCTGCTAATCAATCCAGGGATGGATTGCCAAATTGCGAGATTTGAAAGTCGAGCAATTTGTGAGGCTTGGCCGAATTCACTTCGGACAAGCCGTCGTTGAAAAAGCCATGGATGGACTTTTTCAACATCTTGTTAGAAGCCTGCATCCATAATCCGTTCCTGAAAGGGTCAGATGGCTTATGGATATTTTTCCGGATAAAAAGATAATCGTAGTCTCCAACCGGGAGCCCTACAGCCTCTCCAGGCGGCATCAAAAGACCGTCGGCGGACTGGTATCCGCGCTCGACCCGCTCATGAAGGCAACCAGGGGCGTATGGATAGCCTCCGGCTCAAGGGATGAGTTGAAGGACAGGCCGTCGCGATTTCCCGTCCCTCCTGCCGACCCCTCCTACACGCTCCGGCTCGTGCCGCTTGGTCCGGCTGATATCGAAGGCTATTACAACGGCTACTCAAACCGCTTTCTATGGCCGCTCTGCCATATGACCCTCGACAGGGTTTATCTTACGCGCTCCTATTGGCGCAGCTACAGAAAGGTCAACGGCCTCTTTGCCCAGGCAGCTGCCGAAGAGGCGGGAGAGGGCTCCGTGATCTGGCTTCACGATTATCACCTGGCGCTCTGCGCGCCTTTTATAAAAGAGCTCTGCCAAAACGCGTTCGTCTCCATCTTCTGGCACATACCGTGGCCGCCTCACGCCGTATTCAGGATATGCCCGCAGAAAAAAGAGCTCCTCGAAGGGCTGCTCGCAAATGACCTCATAGGCTTTCAGCTCCCGGCGTTCATGGAGAACTTCGCGCGATGCGTTGAGAGGGAGCTGGGCCATGAAGTCGACATCGAAGGGGGCGTCATCAGCCATAAGGGACGCCTCACCAGACTGAAGGCCTTTCCCATAAGCGTTGACTTCGACTGGTTCGAGAGGGCCGCCGTATCCGCCGAAGCCCGGAAGTTCATCTCGAAGTTCCTTAAAAAGAGGGGCCTTGAAGGCTCAAAGATAATCCTGAGCGTCAACAGGCTCGATTACACCAAGGGCATGATAAAGTGCCTTGAGGCGGTAGAGCTCTTCTTTACGAAGTACCCCAGGTACAAGAATTCAGTCACCTTCGTTCAGATAGCCGTGCCGACAAGAAAGGTCGAGCCATACTTAAGCTATATGGAGAGGGTGCAGAGAAAGGTGGACTCCATCAACCAAAGGCTCTCGCGGGATGGATGGAAGCCTGTCGAGTACATAACGTCCAACCTGGCGCACGCCGAGCTTGCAGGCCTGTACAGGAAGGCCGACCTGGCCATGATAAGCTCTGTATACGACGGCATGAACCTTGTCGCAAAGGAGTTCATCGCCTCCCAGGTGGACCTCTCGGGCAGTCTCCTTATAAGCGAGCTGGCGGGCGCGTCCGAAGAGATCCCAGGCGTTACGCTCATAAACCCATACGACACGGAAGGATGCGCGATCGCCATCAAGGCCGCCCTTGACGCAGACCCTGCCGAAAAGAAAAAGGCGCTTCAAGAGGCGAGGGGCCATGTGCGGGAGCGCAACATAAACAGGTGGATCATGGACATATTCAAGGAGATAAAGAACATCCAGGATGAGCAGATACCTTCTCAGTTCTTCAAAAGAGCTCCTGTCGTCCTTAAGGGATAAGCGGCTATCTTTTTTTTTGGACTTTGACGGCACGCTCTCTCCCATTGCCGCGAGGCCGCAGGACGCCCGCCTCTCTCAGGACATGAAAGACCTTTTAAAGTCCCTGGCAGTCGCGTTCCCGGCAGCCATAGTCTCTGGCAGGAGCCTTCGCGACCTCGAATCCCACGCAGGTCTGCCCTGCCTCGCCTATGCAGGGAACCACGGCCTTGAGATAGACTCCCCTGATTTCAGCATGCTCTTTGACGCGGGGCCTGAGATACGCCATGAGCTTTCAAGCCTGTCGCGCTCCCTTTCCGAACTCTCCAGGCGATTCCCGGGTTCCATCCTCGAGGACAAGGGGCTCTCGCTCTCTTTGCATTACAGGCTGCTTGATATGGCTTTGTTCAACGAATTTGAAAAGGGCTTCTCGGAGATAACATCAGGAGCGCTTGACAGCGGCAAGGTATATCTTGCGAAGAGCAAAATGGCATTCGAGATAAAGGCAAACGTGGCCTGGGACAAGGGACGGGCAGTGCTATGGATGCTGGAGAGGCCGCGCTTCTCCGGCACGACTCCCATCTACATAGGCGATGACGAGACCGACATGGACGCGTACAGGGCGCTTGGGCAAAAGGGCATCTCAGTGCACGTCGGCCACGCGATAGAAGAAGCCCGGTACCACCTCCTCGCGCAGACAGAGGTGAAGGTCTCACTTGAGATGATTCTGAACTCATCTCAGGCAGAAAGGGTCAGCCGTTAACGGAATCACCCTCTCCTCTTGCGGGAGAGGGCCGGGGTGAGGGGTAAGTCTGTCATTGCGAGCGAGTGAGCCGAAGCCGCGAGCGAAGCGTGGCGGGTGGCAATCTCATATTTTTAAAAGATGAGATTGCTTCGTCGCGCTGCTCCTCGCAATGACTGTAGATAAATACAGGGCAAGATTGTTATCCAAGCGTCTTTTTCATCAGCTCCCCTACCCGCTCCGCCATGGGCGGGTGCGAGTAATAGAAGGCCGCATAAAGCGGATGGGGGAAAAGGTTCGACAGGTTGTCCTTCGAGAGCTTCACGAGCGCCCCTGCCATTGCCGCCGGGTCTTGCGAGAGCTCCAGCGCATAGGCGTCCGCTTCACGCTCGTGGCGACGCGAGAAATATGAGAACAGTGGCTTCATAGGAAATGAAACAATGGGCGCGAGGAAGCCCAGTAGCCCGACAAGCGCATAGAAGGAAGCGCCCTCAAAAGCGAAAACGCGCCCGAGCATGCCGCTTTCAATGACCCTGTAGGAGAGATACAGGAACAGGAGCGAGATAAGGCCCATTGCCAGGAGGGCCTTTTGCAGGTGCTTCTTTCTCCAGTGGCCGGCCTCATGCGCCAGCACCGAAGCTATCTCGTCGTTGTCGAGCTTCTCCAGGAGGGTATCGTAAAGCACTATCCTCTTCACATGCCCGATGCCGGTGAAATAGGCGTTCGTGTGGGAGGTGCGCCTTGAGGCGTCTATCTTCAATACCCTTCCGACCCTGATGCCGGCATCCTCTGCCACCCGGATAATCCTCTTCTTCAATTCCGGGTCTTCGACCTCTTCGAATTTATTAAAGAGCGGCTCTATCACATAAGGCGAGACGTACATCATGAATACGCTGAACGCGGTAAAGAGGCACCAGATCCAGAACCACCAGAGCACAGGGCTCTCCCTCACTATCCAGAGGCCGGCCGCGATGAGCGCAAGGGTCATGGTTGCGGAGACTGCCATTGACTTAATGAAATCCGCGATCCACAGCCCCGGAGTCATGTTGCTGAAGCCGTACTTCTTCTCTATCCTGAATGTCCGGTAAAGAGCCCAGGGCGCGCCCAGGACGCCCTCGGCAAATAGCAGAGGCATGAAGAAGAGGATGCCTGATGCAATGAAGCCCAGGCCAAAGGAGGCCACCCAGCCGTCAAAGGGTTTCAAGATAAGCAGTATGAAGACAAGCGTGAGCGCGACCCCTGCCAGGGATTCGGCTATGGAGAACCTGGTGTGCTCTATCGTGTATTCCCGCGAGCGCTCCAGCACGCCTCTGTCGATATGGCCCTCGAAGCCCGGAGGAGGAGCGCCGCCTTTTTCCCTGAGGTGCCTTAAATTCAGAAATTCGAGCCAGTATCCGAAAACGGATATCGCGAGGTAAAGGGTTATGATCGCCGCAAGCGTAGTCATACATGTAGTTTACCTCAAATGACCAAGCATTTCATTGACATATAAAGTATTTATGTGCTAATTGTACTTTGTTTCCGCTGTTACGGTTTTTACAGTTTAAAGATCGATAGCTTCTTCCCTCTTCACCTGCACAGGCCGCTACCGGCTTGAGTCAGTTTCTATTCCGCGCCCCGGAGCCATTCAGCGCATGGGAACCCTTACCAGAAAAACCGTCTTTGCCCTCCTTATCGTACTATCGACCTCAGGCCTTGCTTTTGGCGATGCCCTTTGCAACTACGACGATACCTCACAATCCGAAGGCAATATTAAAAAAGGAAGGGTTGCCGAAAAGGAAGGCAAGACCCTTGACGCGCTTCTTTTCTTCAGGGCAGCCGACACAATCTGCGGAAACCGTAAAGAGGCGCGGGAAGGGATACGGCGCATCGGCTCAAAGATGGGCAGGGAAGCCGCTGCAAAGGGCAGGATATTCACAGGCAAGAGCATCTTCTCGACAGTGCCTGACGTGGACTGCCGCCGCTGGGTCAGGGCCTATGACGTGCCAAACCCGTACGAGCCGCGCGTGCCAGGCCTGTGCATAAGGCAATCTGGCGGAGTGCGCGTGCAGCTCGAGCCCTCGGCAGGCGCTTATGACTGGTATGAAGCGACTTACAATTACCGCGAATCGGACCTGCTTATCTTAAAGGGAGTGCTCTCAAACACTGGAGATATAGCCGCATATGAGGCGGCGCAAAAGCATTTCCAGGCAAGGCTGAAGCTCCAGGACAACGGATATTCGCCCGACCCCCAGCACCTGTTGGAGCTCCTGAAGGTCGCGTCCTCGAACGCCGCTTCTTTCCTCGCCAAAGAGGAGAAGGAATTCCAGAGCTCAAAAGATACCGAGAGGTCCCTGATCCGGCTTGAGAATGCCATGAAATGGGCTGTCTACGGCGCGGAAAGCGACAGGGGCAAGGTCGTAAATCGCGCCCTTGACAGGGCCGAGGAGGCCTTGAAGGGCAACGGCATCTCAAACCTTTATGACGCGCTCGAATACTATTCTTTTGCGGGAGAAGCTGACAAGGTCCAGGATGTGGCTGAAAGGGCAGACGAGCTGGGCCTTGCGGCGCTCAATGACAACGACCCTGTTACGGCCCTCAAATACTTCATGCTCTCGGGGAACAGGGAGCTTATCGAAAAGACCAGGCCGCTCGCCGAAAAGGCCCGGAAGGCGGCAACCGGAACAAAGAAGAAAAAAGGCCTGCCCTCACCCATGTAGACCGGCGGCCGGTCTTCTCATCTATCAGATAGGCCTCGCCCGGAGCTTCAGGCCTTGATTCCTGCTGAGGTCTCCTTATCTTCGCCACCGGGTCCTCCCCGGCAAGCCGCACGAACTCCGCGTAACTCCTCAAGACTCTCTTGGTATAGGCCCTTGTCTCGCCGTATGGTATGGACTCAATGAACTCATCGAGCTCGCCTGGCAGCGTCTTTGACCATCTGGCTGCCGCGTTCGGCCCTGCGTTGTAGCCGGCTACAGCCAGCGCAAGGTCTCCGTTGAACCTGTTTAAAAGCTGTCCCAGGTACCATGAGCCGAACTTCAGGCTTGTGTCAGCCTCAAGCAGGCTCGTGCTCTCGAAGTCCAGGCCCAGCTCCCTTGCTATGCCCTTTCCCGTTGACGGCATTATCTGCATGAGCCCGAGCGCGCCTACCGAAGAGACTGCATCCGGGTTGAAATGGCTCTCCTCGCGTGCGACGGCAGCCACCAGGAACGGGTCAGCTGTCCCGGCGCCCTTTTCCCGCGCCCTATCCACAAGGCCGAGCGGGAAACCGAGGTGTACCGCCTCCCTGTCGCGGACAAGATATTGCCTGTACAGCTTGAAGGCCCTGTAGAAATCATCGGCCTTATATAGAAGTCCCGCAAGCTCTGCAATCCCTTTCTTGCCGCCCTTCGAGCTCCTCGCGGCTGCGTCGAGCTCGTCGGCGGCTTCGCGGTTGAGCCCGAGGCTCAAGAGCTCCTGCGCCGCCCTGTAATGCGGCGCTTCGCCAAGTCGCCCGCTCCTGTTGACTTCAGTCGAAGGCCCTGCAACCGCACTTTCAATGCCTGAGGCCGGGATTGCCGTGAACGCCAATCCGCTCGTCTCATCCCCTCCTGCCCTCATCGCTGCCATAAGGCAATAAAAAGACTCCTCTTCCCTGTCACATACGGCCCTGTAGGTATCAGCGGCCTCGTACTCCCTGCCCAGCTTCCCGGCGCTCCTGGCCAGCCAGTACCTGAACTTTGCGGCTGACTTGCCGCCCGGCTTTGCGTCGATGTACGCGCCGAATGATTCGTATGCGTCGTCATACCTGCCGGAGATGTAAGCGCCCCAGGCTATATTCCAGAAGGCGTCTTCCGAGGCCTGAGTCTCCCTGAAATCATCAAGCACTGCCCTGTAGGCGTTCAATGCGCCCTCCGGGTCCTTCCCTTCTTTCGTCTTTCCGATCAGCAGCAGGATATCGGCCCTCTCCTGACTCTTCGGGTACTTCTTGGAAAGCCTCTTTTCGGAATAATAGAGGCCCTCTTCCTTTCCCTGCCTCGATGCCGAGACACCGTACCAGTAGAGCGCCTGCGCCCCGAAGGTGCGGTCTTTCCCTGAAAGATATTCCTTCAGGACCTCCTCTGCCCTCGCGTAATTCTTAAGCCTTGCGTTGGCCACCGCTGTCCTGAAGAGCGCCTGGTCCCTGAAGCCGGGATCATCGAGGTAAGGCTCGAATTCTTTAATCGCCTGCGCAAAGGAAGCAGCCCGCAGCAGCCCTTCCGCCCTCCTGAACCGCTCTTCAGGGGTGAGCGCCGCTTCCTTTATGCCCGAGAGCTCCAGCAGATTAAGCTTGAATGCGGCCTCTGCCGCCTGTTTCGAGGCCGGCCTTGTGGCCGCAAGCTCTTTCAATGGAGAAATAGCCGCCAAAGGCCTGCCGGCGTTTATATGTGAGTCCGCAAGCAGCAATAAGGCCTGGGCCCTGCTTGGGCTTTTTGGAAATTTTTTGATGAAAGCCGAGAATGCAATGGAGGCTTCTTCGTAGAGACCGGCCTCGAAAAGTGCGGAACCTTTTAAAAAAGAGGCCTTCTCTTTGAGCGAGGAGGACGGATAGGCTGATATAATGGTATCATATGCTTTGGCAGCCTCGGCATATCGGGCCTGGGCAGAAAGGGCCTCTGCCTTGTAGAAGAGGGTATGGTCCTCTATGTCCTTGAGGCCTGTTGCGCCTTCAAAATGGGCCAGGGCCGCGGGGTCTTTCTCTTCCATGGCAATGAGGCCCAATAGAAGGGATGCCCTCGATGCCCAGACAGTTTCAGGGAAGAGCCTTTTCGTCTCCAGAAAAGACCTTTTGGCCTCACCCCTGTCGACCGCTTTCATCTTCTGCGCAAACCTGAAGAGCGCCTCAGGGTCGATCTCCCTGGCCTGTGCACCGGCCTCGGGCACGGCCATGCTCTGCGTCTCGACGAAGGTCGCCGAGGCAGGGCCCAAAAAGGCAATATGCACGAGCGCGGCTGAAAGAAGCGCGCCTATGAAATAAAGGCTCCTTTTATTCGGTGCCACAGTGTACCTCCGGCACGCGCATTATATCACAGCCGTACTTGCCTTCAAAATGAATGGGGAGGCAGGTCTCTGTAAAAAAGCTGTTATCATGATTTTTGCTGTTGTATAATCCGACTTTAGCCTTAAAAATGGGACCATACCAATAGGCTGCTCAAAAAGGTCCGGATGCGAGGCCCCAGTTTAAATCGGGGAGCGAGGAAGGAGGCGTACTCTTTGCCGTACGCCGCACTGACGAGCGACAAA